>RRYU01019934.1_pt1 | contig 38510 bp, 32 predicted proteins | sample 2162651 | NCBI WGS metagenome assembly RRYU01 (sample SAMN10267283, study PRJNA491782) | microbial mat metagenome | isolation source: biomat in the production well | place: Japan: Minami-Kanto gas field, natural gas well KTG3 | collected 2017-06
GGGGGCCAATGCGAGACTCACAAGGCTGTGCAGGATCCCCATCAGGTTATAGATGACAAAGAAGAGGATGCTGCGCACCCGAATGCCGAGACCGATCCGCTCGGTCCCTGGATCATCGTCTCTCGCGCCTCCAGGGTGCGAGGATCTCGAATGCTGTCGGGTTCTGCTATCGGCGTTTGAAGGGTCTCTGTCAGGCATCGGATCTTGAGGCATCGGTCTCGAGTGGGGCCATACGCGGCATTGTCAGACCCTGCGCGACCGAGCGCTCGGCCTCGCTCTCCAGGCTCAACAGGGGCGAAAGCATCAGAACGACGAGTCGCAGTGGTCCGACGACGGCCACGATCCTACGCAGATCGCAGCCGGTTTCTGACAGCAGGTTCCGCTTTGAGAATTTCGGTGGCGCGATTAGCATAAGGATACCATGGACATCACAGACGCCGACCGTATCAAGCACCGCGAGATCCCCTTCCAGGAGATCCATCCCGACCCGCATCAGGCCCAGACCGCCGCGCGATTTCTGGTGACCGTCGAGGGTATCCTCCAAACGGACCCTGCCGCTCCGACCCTGCTCAGGGTCAGCTACGATGTGCTCATCACCACGCTTCAGGAGATCGAGGAGGCCCTGACCGAGCTCGGCTTGCATCTGGACAACCGGCTGATGTTTCGCGTCAGACGCGCCCTCTACTACTACACCGAGGAGACACTCCGCGCGAACTGCGGCTGTCCCCATGGCGAAAGCAACTGCACGAAAAAGGTCTTCGCAAAGCGCTACGAGCTGATCGAGCACGGTTGCCGGGACCAGCGTCCAGAGCATTGGCGACGCTATTTGTAGGCTCCATGGGGATCGGCGGAAAATCCCCTCGATGACCGATGACCAACTCCTGCGCTACAGTCGCCAGATCCTGCTGCCCGATTTCGGTATGCAAGGCCAGGAGCGACTCGGAGCATCGCGCGTCCTCGTGGTCGGGCTGGGCGGATTGGGTTCTCCCGCGGCCATGTACCTCTGTGCAGCCGGAGTCGGACGGCTCATGTTGGCCGATTTCGACGCTGTCGACCTCTCGAATCTGCAGCGACAGATCATCCACACGACTGCACAGATCGGGAGGCCGAAGGCGGAATCTGCGCGGCTCGCGCTTCAGGCGATCAACCCCGAGGTGGAGCTGGTCACTGTCAAACGCAGTCTTACCGAGGAGACGCTGCCGGGGCTGCTCGAAGATGCCGACCTGGTGCTCGACTGCAGCGACAACTTCGCCACCCGTTTCGCCGTCAATGCCGCCTGCTTCGGCGCAGGCATTCCCCTGGTCAGCGGCGCAGCCATCCGTCTGGAGGGTCAGGTGACGGCCTTCTCGGGCAAGGCGGGTGGGCCTTGCTACCAGTGTCTCTATCCACGGGATGGGGGGATCGACGAAACCTGCTCGACCAACGGGGTCCTCGCGCCATTGGTCGGCATCATCGGCAGTATCCAGGCGACCGAGGCGATCAAGATCCTCACGGGACTCGGCGAGCCCCTCTTCGGCCGGCTGCTGCTCCTCGACGCCGCCCTGATGCAATGGCGCAGCCTTCGGCTGCCGGCAGATCCGCACTGCCCGATCTGTTCCACCGAAGAGCGCTAGAGGATGCGTGCCGAGGCCCCACAAACCGATGCAGGCTGGATAAGCGCAGAGACAGAGCAAGCACTTCGAGCACAGGCCCGGCGTAGCCTCGATGGATCGCAGAACAGCCGTAGCCTGGATGGAGCGCAGCGAAATCCAGGTTTGGTCGCCAAGTCACCATTTTCTTGCTCGTCGGCGAGCTCGCCCCCCGGATTCCGCTACGCTTCATCCGGGCTACGGGTAGTTTTCATGCCTGTCAGCGCCGTTCCACTAGGCTGCGGAAGCCCGGGTCAACCAACCCTCCTCCTCTCAACCGAGCCCAGACAACAGGTGATCCGATCCCATGCGTTTTGATATCAGCCCCGACCAGATCAAGAAGGCCAACTTCCCCCACGAGTTGTTCCTGACCAATTTAATCGGCAATCACATCCTACTCGCGATCGCGATGGGTGGTCTTGCAGGGAGTTTTCCCTGGATGATGGCCTCCATCCCCATCATCTCCCTCAGCATCCTAGGGTTCACGCTCTGGCGAGCCAGACGCTCTGTCGGACGAGATCCCTGGTACGTGATGTGTCACTGGCAGGTCTGCGCCAGACGCAGTCGCATCTTCATCGTCATGCTCAGCATGCTGCTCGTGGCGATGCTGCTCGGCTGGATCGGATATACCTACGCGGGGATGATGAAGGAGGCCGTCTGGGCGCTCGTCATCGGCATCGGTATCCTGCCGGTGATGGCGACGATCCTCGTCCTCATCATCGTCGAGTCCGACGCCCTCTATCACGCCAATCAGGCCAAGCTACCCAACTGGGTCGTCGAACGACTCCCAAACCCGGAGGCCAAGGTCATCGAGGAGGAGATTCAAGCAAGCCATCCGGCGTCCTGAGGAAACGCTGATGATTGACCATCCCCGGCAAACATCAGCATGCAATTCGAGTTGAGCCTGGCCTCGTCTCAGACGACAGCCATGTCGGGACGCGGTGTCGGCGACCGAAAGGAGGTTACCGATCAATCAGGGTCGCCGAGTTGCGGCATCGCGTGACCCGGATATGCCGGCCGCGATCAAGGCAGGGTCGCGACAGTATAGTCCAGGACCAGACCCACAAAGATCGCCATTCCAAAATAGTTGTTGTTCAAGAACGCCTTGAAACAGGACAGCGATTCGCGCTCGCGGATCAGCACCTGTTGATAGACCGCCAGCACAGCTGCAACCGCCAGACCTCCAAAGAACCAGACCCCGCATCCCGCCAAGATCCCAATCCAGACCAAAAGACCCAGCATCAGAACCTGTAGCACACCGATCACCAGGCGGTCCCAGTCACCGAAGAGGATTGCGGTGGATTTGATCCCCACCTTCAGGTCGTCCTCTCGATCCACCATCGCGTATTGGGTGTCGTAGATGAGCGCCCAGATCAGGGTCGCGGCGAACAGCACCCAGGCATATGCGGGAATGCCTCCGGTCACCGCCGTGAAGGCCATAGGGATCGCCCAACCGAACGCGGCGCCCAAGAACAACTGGGGCACATGGGTATAGCGCTTCATGAAGGGATAGATGAGAGTCAGGAGCGCGGCGACCACGGACAAGGCCACCGTCTGCCAGTTCAGCAGGAGGACCAGGCCGAAGGCCACCAGACTCAGAATGACGAAGATCGCCACCGCCTCCCGGGGAGAAACGACACCGGTGGCCAGCGGCCGCTGCCGGGTCCGAGCGACATGGCCATCGAAGTCGCGATCCGCGAAGTCGTTGATCGCGCATCCCGCCGAGCGCATCAGCACGACCCCGAGCACGAACACCAGGACGATCTGCCAGGGCGGCTGGCCATCCCCGGCCAACCACAGCGCCCAAAGCGCCGGCCACATCAGAAGGAAGATGCCGATCGGCCGATTCAGGCGCACCAGCACCACATATCCACGCAGACGCTCGCGCCACGAAGGCAGCCGCTGGCTGCCGGTCTTCACCTCGGGAAAGCTCATGTCGCCAATCGTGATCCAGTCTGATGCAGAGACCAAAAAGAGGCACTGATTATCGCACAGGCGGCGATCCCAGAAGATGCCAATCGAATCAAGCGGAAACGTCTTTGCCGACCTGGGGTTTTCACCCGAAGATGCGAAGTTGCTGGCCATGCGTGCTGAGTTGATGGCGCGCGTGCGCGAGATCATTGTGCAGAAAGGATGGGGCGACACGCCCTAGACGTTGCCGTAGGCCTCTCGCGACCCCAACCAGCGCTGGATCAAGGGCGTGACCAGATCCGGATAGCGCGCCAGAATCAGGTCGGCAGCCTGCTGGGCTGCAGAGACCAGGTGCTGATCGCGCAGCGGGTCCGCCACCCTGAACTGCACGGTGCCCGTCTGACGGGTGCCCAGGACCTCGCCGGCACCGCGCATGGCCAGGTCGCGCTCGGCGATCTCGAACCCGCTCTCGGCCGCGCGGATGATGCCCAGGCGCTGTCTGGCCGCCAACGACAGAGGCGGATGGAAGAGCAGGACACAGTGGCTCTGGACAGACCCGCGTCCGACCCGGCCACGCAGCTGATGGAGCTGGGCCAGGCCCAGACGCTCGGGGTTCTCGATGATCATGAGGCTCGCGTTCGGGACGTCGACACCGACCTCCACGACCGTCGTCGCGACCAAGAGGTCCAGATCGCCAGCGGCGAAGGCAGCCATCACCGACTCCCGATCTGGCCCCTTGATGCGCCCGTGCACCAGACCGAGACGCACATCCGGGAGACTCAGGGCCAACTGGCGCGCGGTCTCTTCGGCAGCCTGACATTCCAACGCCTCGGATTCCTCGATCAGGGTGCACACCCAGTAGGCCTGACGGCCCTGCGCGCAGGCCTGCCGAACCCGATCGATCACCTCCTCACGCCGCATATCCGGCACCGCGACCGTGATGATGGGGGTACGTCCGGGCGGCAGCTCATCGATGACGGACAGATCCAGATCCGCATAGACCGTCATCGCGAGCGACCTCGGGATGGGTGTCGCCGTCATGATCAACTGATGCGGCGCCCCTCCGGCTGCACCGCCCTTCGCCCGCAACCGCATGCGTTGATGGACACCGAAACGGTGCTGCTCGTCGATGATCACCAGACCCAGATCAGAGAAGACCACATCGTCCTGAAAGAGCGCATGGGTGCCCATCACCAGACGCGCACGGCCGCTCGCGATCGTCTCGAGCAGCTCGGCGCGCTCACGGCCCTTGTGCCGCCCGACGAGCCAGACCGGCTCGATGCCCAGTGGCTCGAGCCAGCTTGAGAACCCGCGTCTGTGTTGCTCGGACAGCAGCTCGGTGGGCGCCATCAGGGCCACTTGGGCGCCGGACTCGATCGCCTGAAGCGCGGCGAGTGCCGCGACCAGTGTCTTGCCGGCACCCACGTCGCCCTGGAGCAGACGCTGCATCGGGCGGTCGCACTGCAGATCGGCCGCGATCTCGGCCACGACCCGTTCCTGCGCCGCAGTCAGTCGGAAGGGCAAGGCGTCGAGCAGTTGCCGCCGCAGGCGGCCGTCGCCCGCGAGCTCGGGAGCAACGATCATGCGCTGGGTCAGACGCAGACGCCGCAGACTCGCCTGGTGCGCGACCAGCTCCTCGAAGGCCAGGCGCTGAAACGCAGGATGCCTGCGCTCGAGCAGATCGCTCGGATCCGCATCCAGCGGCGGGCGGTGCAGATAGGCCAGAGACTCGGCCAGCGCAGGGAGACCGAGCGGATGCAACACCTCATCCGGCAGATAGTCGCTCGGGGCCTGCAGGGAGAGCAACGCCAGGGCCTGATCCGTGAGACCGCGCCAGGATGACTGCTGCAGCCCCTCGGTCGAGGGATACAGAGGGGTCAGCCGCTGCTCGATCGCCACCCCGTCACCCGTCTGGACACGATACTCGGGGTGGATCATCTCGAGCGAGGAGGGTCCCTGCCTCACCTCGCCGTAACAGCGGACGCGCACGCCGGGCTTGAGTGTCTCGACCTGCTGCCGGGAATAGTGAAAAAAGCGCAGCAGCAGGCCACCAAAAGGCCCGTCGGCAATCCAGACCTTGAAAGAGCGCCGCCGCCCCCCGGCCAGATCGACCTCGCCGATCTCGCCCTCAACCAGGGCCTCTTCACCGGCGCGCAGCGCGCCGATCGGCACCAGCCGCGTGCGGTCTTGATAGCGGTGAGGGAGATGAAAGAGGATGTCCTGGACGCTGCGGATGCCCAGCTTGCTCAGCCGCTCTGCCACCCGTGGTCCGACCCGATTGAGCCGATCCACGGGAAGCTCGGCGAGCGATGGGGTCGGGCTCGAGGACCGATCAGGCATCCTCCTCCTTCAGTGCGTCCGCATGAAGCTCGTCGCGGCGCAGCGTGAGAGGGATGCCATCTCCGGTCGGACCGTCCGATCCATAGGACAGGCGCGTCGCCGCCGGGCCGCCTTTGCGCGCCCTGATCGCCTGGGCGAGCTGATGCACCGCCATCGCATAGTAGGTGCTGTGGTTGTAACGGGTGATGGTGTAGAAGTTCGGCGAGCCCAGCCAGTACTCATACCCGCTTCCGACATCCAACTGGAGCAGGCTGGCCTTTGACGAGCCGCCGAGCGAGCGGGTTGGGGTAATCCCACGCCCGGCAAGCTCGTTCAAGCCGTAGCTCGTGCTGAAGCCCGTCTTCATCAGCCCGGGATTGGAACCGGATTGCACCTGAGCCCGGACCGCGACCGGCTCGCCGGGCCGCCAGCCATGCGAGCTGAAATAGTTGGCGACGCTTCCGATCGCATCCACCGGGCTCCAGAGATCCCGGTCGCCATCGCCGTCGAAATCGACCGCGTAGTCCCGGAAGCTCGAGGGCATGAACTGCCCGAGACCCATTGCGCCGGCGTAGGATCCGCGTGGCCCGAAGGGATCGACGCCCTCGTCGCGGGCCATGACCAGGAAGGACTCCAACTCGCCGGTGAAATAATCGGCGCGACGCGGATAGGCGAAGGCCAGCGTCGCCAGGGCATCGACGATCCTCGTCTTGCCCAGATAGCCGCCATAGCGAGTCTCGACCCCGATGATGGCAACGATATACTCGGGTGGGACACCATAGCGAGCGGTCGCGCGATCGAGCGCCGCCTCATGGCGCTGCCAGAAGCGCACACCATTGGTGATATTGTCCTCGGTCAGGAACTTGGCCCGATAGCGAGTCCAGGCCCCCGTCGGCCCAGTGCTGGTCCGGGGTGCCTGACGGTCCATCGCGTCGATGATCCACTGCTCGCGCTTGGCGCCGGACAGGACCGAGGCAACCTGATCGGGGCTGAACCCGTGCTCCTGCTGCATCCGACGGATGAAGGGGTCGACGCCTGGATAGCCCGCAAAGTCGCCGCGGATGGTCGTCGACGCCGATGCCGGGATCACCGGATAACGCGAGCCCTCCGCCAGGTCGCCAGGCCGGGACGACTTGGAGCTACAGCCACCAAGCAGGAGAAGACAGAGCAGAGCGGCAATCGAGGAAGCGACACGCATGGGCGGCTCCGAATCAAGAGTAGCGATGCCCGAATAGAGTAAAGAACTTTTTCAATAAAGCAATTCAACCGATGAATCTTGTTGACGATTGCGTCTTCAGTCCGCCAACACCATCACGGCGTCCATCTCGACACCCGCCCCCTTCGGCAGCGCCGCGACGCCGATGGCCGCCCGTGCCGGATAGGGCTCGTCGAAGTACTCGGCCATGATCCGATTGACCAAAGGGAAGTGGGCCAGATCGGTCAAAAAGACATTGAGCTTGACGATATCCGCCAGACTGCCGTTCGCCGCGCGGGCAACGGCGCGCAAGTTGTCGAAGACCCGCCGGATCTCGGCCTCCATGTCGCCCGAGATCAGCTCCATGGTCTCGGGGACCAGCGGAATCTGCCCGGACAGATAAACGGTATCCCCGACCCGTACCGCCTGCGAATAGGTCCCGATCGCCTCGGGCGCCTGATCGGTCTTGATGATGATCTTGGCCATGACCCTGTCACTCCAGTCGAAATCGAGCGAGCCAGTGCTCGCGGAAGATAAGCGTTTCCCAAATCATCGCACTTCTGCGCCGCCGCATCTAAGACGATGCCATACCAGCGCGCGCCGACGCGAAACCAGCCGGCCCGAAACAGCAATTCCAAATTTGACTCCTCGGCGGCCAGCAAGACCCCGGGCGTCCTGCCTGGGTGACCGAGGTGGCCGGCAAATTTGGAACTGCTGGGTCCCCAACCACTATACTCTCGCCCTTCTAAGCCCCGGATCACACATCATGAGCGCACTCCATCGGTCAAACCTCGCCAAGCTGCGCCTGATCGGACGCGGCAAGGTCCGCGATCTCTACGAGATCGATCAGGAGCATCTGTTGATGGTCGCGAGCGATCGTCTCTCGGCGTTCGACGTGGTGCTCCCCCAGCCGATCCCGGGCAAGGGCGAGGTCCTGACCCGAGTCTCCCGATTCTGGTTCGCGCGCACCGCACACCTGATTCCCAACCATCTCGCCGGGACCCCGGTCGCCGACGTGGTGGACGACCCCGAGGAGCTCGCCAAGCTCGGCGATCGCGCCATGGTGGTCCGCCGGCTCGAGCCCCTGCCGGTCGAGGCGATCGTGCGCGGCTATCTGATCGGCTCGGGCTGGACGGATTATCAGAGCAGCGGCGCGGTCTGCGGGATCGCACTGCCCGCCGGCATGCGCCAGGCCGACCGGCTCCCCGAGCCCATCTACACCCCGTCCACCAAAGCCGAGATCGGCGGACACGACCTGAACGTCGACTTCGATTACACCGAGCGATTGCTCGGCCCCGAGCTCGCAGCACAGGTGCGCGACATCAGCCTCGCCATCTATCGCGACAGCGCGGCTTACGCCTTGGCCAGAGGCATCATCATCGCCGATACCAAGCTGGAATTCGGTCTCGACACCGAGGGCCGGCTCCACCTGATCGACGAGGTGCTCACGCCGGATTCCTCGCGCTTCTGGCCGGCCGATCAGTACCAGCCGGGCACCAGCCCACCCAGTTTCGACAAACAGTTCGTCCGCGACTATCTGGAGACACTCGACTGGGACAAGACCCCGCCCGGACCCAGCCTTCCGCAGGATATCATCGACCGGACCGCGGCCAAGTACCGCGAGGCAGAGCAGCGCTTGACAGGCGAGCTCTGACGCCACCGACATCAGGCCACCAGAGGGGAACCATCATGAAACTCGTTCGAAACCTGCTCGCCGTCATCGGCTTCCTGAGCATCGTCGCCGCAGGCATCCTCTACCTCCGGGTCGGATCTCACCTCGCCGACTTCGACCCCAAATTCCCCGAGATCTATGCGGAGTTCGCGTCGCGTCTCTTGGAGACCGGAGACCCCGGCGTGGCCATGATGTGGGCGATCCCCGTCGAAGAGGGTCTGAGCCCGAATGATGTCATCGAGTCGATGAAGAGCATCGCCGTCTCGCGCGACCTGCTCTTCGTCGGCGAATCGCCCTTCTACAAGCAGATCGAGGCAATCACCGGCGAGGAGTACAGATACGTCAATTTCCTCTCCTTCTGCGATGCCAGGGTCGGCCGCCAGATGCTCGAGTACCGCAACGAATACAGCGGCTTCATGCCATGCCGGATCGCCCTGGTCGAGGACAAAGAGGGGCGCCTCACCCTCTACAGCATGAATCTCGACATGATGATCCACGGTGGCCGCGAGCTGCCCGACGATCTCAAGCAATCCTCCCTGAAGGTCCGCGACACCATCCTGGCCATCATGGAAGGTGGTGCCGCCGGAGAATTCTGAGCCATCGGGCGAGCCCCCACCCGGACGAACGCCGCGCCGTCCGGGCGGGCGGCGCATGCCATCCGATCGGACCGGAACCCGGGGCGTAGCCCGACGTCAGATACCGGACGATCGAGCCGATTTACCAGCGCCGGTTGAAATCTTATACTTTCGGGTTACTTTCCTGTTCTGGTCACTGTTTGCGGAGCCCTCCATGCGCCTGATCCAGGAAGCACTCACCTTCGATGACGTCCTCCTCGTGCCGGCCCACTCGAGGGTGCTCCCGAACGAGGTCGATCTCCAGACCAAGCTCACCCGCGGCATCGACCTCAAGATCCCGCTCGTCTCGGCCGCGATGGATACGGTCACCGAGGCACGCCTGGCCATTGCGATGGCACTCGAGGGCGGCATCGGCATCATCCATAAAAATATGAGCGTCGAGCGGCAGGCCCGCGAGGTCATGGCGGTCAAGCGCTACGAGAGCGGCATCATCCGCAGCCCGATCACGGTCACACCCCAGACCAGCATCGGCGAGGTCCTGCAGCTCACCCATTCCCACAACATCTCGGGTGTCCCGGTGACCGAGAACGGGCGACTGGTCGGGATCGTGACCGGACGGGACCTCCGCTTCGAGACCCGCATGAGCGAGCCGGTCTCGACCATCATGACCCCTCAGGAACGCCTCGTCACGGTCCGGGAGGGCGCCAGTCGGGACGACGTCGTGCGACTCCTGCACGAGCACCGCATCGAGAAGGTCCTGGTCATCAACGATCGCTTCGAGCTGCGCGGCCTCATCACCGTCAAGGACATCCAGAAGGCCAAGGACTTCCCCAAGGCGTCGCGCGACGCCCAGGAGCGGCTGCGCTGCGGTGCGGCCGTCAGCGTCGGCAAGGGGACCGACGAGCGCATCGCCGCGCTGGTCGAGGCCGGGGTCGATGTGATCGTGGTCGATACCGCGCACGGGCACTCCCAAGGGGTCCTGGACCGGGTCGAATGGACCAAGGTCAAGTATCCGGAGGTGCAGGTGATCGGCGGGAATATCGCCACGGCAGACGCCGCACGCGCCCTCGTCGACGCAGGTGCGGACGCCGTGAAAGTCGGCATCGGGCCCGGGTCGATCTGCACCACCCGAATCGTCGCCGGGGTCGGCGTGCCCCAGATCACCGCGGTCGCCAATGTCAACGAGGCGCTCCAGGGTACCGGAGTCCCCTTGATTGCCGACGGCGGCCTGCGCTTCTCGGGCGACGTCGCCAAGGTCATCGCCGCCGGCGCCAACAGCGTCATGATCGGCGGTCTCTTCGCCGGAACGGACGAGTCACCCGGCGAGGTCGAGATCTACCAAGGCCGCTCCTACAAGTCATACCGCGGGATGGGCTCACTCGGGGCGATGGGATCGTCCGAGGGGTCCAGCGATCGCTACTTCCAGGAGAGCACCGACAAGGAAAAGCTTGTCCCGGAGGGCATCGAGGGGCGTGTGCCCTACAAGGGAAGCGTGCTGAACGTGATCCACCAGCTCGTCGGTGGGCTGGGGTCGAGCATGGGCTACACCGGCTGCGCGACCATCGAGGAGATGCGCACCAAACCCGAGTTCGTCCGCGTCAGCGCGGCCGGGATGCGCGAATCCCACGTGCACGACGTCCAGATCACGAAAGAAGCGCCCAATTACCGCATCGACAATTGATGTCTCGCGCCGGATCCTGCTTGGGTCCCGATCCGGCGTAAGGCATCGAGACGCTGATTCAGGGCTCCCCCGGCGTCCCGTTGAGACACCGTGGCGCCGGATCGCCGTCTTCCCTTCCTTCATCCCCGCGCCCCTTCCGGAACCATCACCAGGCCATGACCAACATCCACTCCGACCGCATCCTGATCCTCGACTTCGGCTCCCAGTACACACAACTGATCGCCCGCCGGGTACGCGAGGCCGGGGTCTACTGCGAGCTCCACCCGCATGACATGGAGCCATCGCAAATCCGCGACTTCGCGCCGAGCGGCGTCATCCTGTCCGGCGGCCACCAATCGGTCCATCAGGAGGAGACGCCCCGCGCGGATCCCCTGGTGTTCGATCTGGGCGTTCCGGTGTTGGGCATCTGTTACGGCATGCAGACCATGGCCGCACAGCTCGGCGGTGACGTCGCCCCGGCGACGCACCGCGAGTATGGCTACGCCCAGGTCCGTGCCCGGGGGCATTCGCGTCTCCTGCGCGACATCGAGGACCACACCAGCCCGGAGGGCTATGGCCTGCTCGACGTCTGGATGAGCCACGGCGACCGGGTCGAATCCTTGCCCCCGGGTTTTCATGTGATCGCCGAGACCGCCAATGCCCCGCTGGCCGGCATCGCCGACGAGGAGCGAGGCTTCTACGGCGTCCAGTTCCACCCCGAGGTCACCCACACCCGACAGGGGCAACGGATCCTCGAGCGCTTCGTCCATGAGATCTGCGGATGCGGACGCCTCTGGACACCGGGCAACATCATCGAGGACAGCATCGAGAAGGTGCGTGCCCGGGTCGGCAGCGACGCCGTCCTGCTCGGGCTCTCCGGCGGAGTCGACTCGAGTGTGGTGGGCGCCCTCCTCCACCGCGCAATCGGCGACCAGTTGACCTGCGTCTTCGTTGACAACGGGCTCCTGCGGCTCGGTGAGGGCGATCAGGTGATGAGCACCTTCGCCCGCCACATGGGCGTGCGCGTGATCCGGGTGGACGCCGAGGACCGCTTCCTTGGCCGCCTCAAGGGCGTGACGGATCCGGAGCAGAAACGCAAGATCATCGGCAACAGCTTTATCGAGGTCTTCGATGACGAGGCCAGCAAGCTGACCAACGTCAAATGGCTCGGCCAGGGCACCATCTATCCGGACGTCATCGAATCCGCCGGCGCCAAGACCGGCAAGGCCACGGTCATCAAGTCACATCACAACGTCGGCGGGCTGCCGGCAGAGATGAACCTCAAGCTCGTCGAGCCCCTGCGCGAACTCTTCAAGGACGAGGTCCGCAAGATCGGCATCGAGCTCGGACTGCCCTATGAGATGGTCTATCGCCACCCCTTCCCGGGCCCGGGTCTCGGCGTGCGCATCCTCGGCGAGGTCCACAAGGAAGACGCACTCACGCTGCGCCAGGCCGATCACATCTTCATCGAAGAGCTGCGCCGCGCCGATCTCTATGACCAGGTCTCACAAGCCTTTGCGGTCTTCCTGCCCGTGCGCTCTGTCGGCGTGGTCGGCGACAACCGTCAGTACGCTCATGTGATCGCATTGCGTGCCGTCGAGACACTCGACTTCATGACCGCCCGCTGGGCCCACCTGCCCTACGACTTTCTGGATCTGGTCTGTCGCCGTATCGTCAACGAGGTCCCGGGCGTCTCCCGCGTGGTCTATGACATCACCGGCAAACCGCCCGGTACGATCGAGTGGGAGTAGGAAAGCCTTCAGTCGAACGTGACTGACATCTTGCCCGAACGGGCCGATCCTCCGAACCCCGATCACCCATCCGCCGATGAAGACTGGATGCGCCTTGCCCTCGCCCTCGCCAATCGGGCTGCGGAGGAGGACGAGGTCCCGGTCGGTGCCATCCTCGTCCTCGACGGCGAGATCATCGGCGAGGGCTGGAACTGCCCGATCGGCGCCCACGACGCGACCGCCCATGCCGAGATCCAGGCCCTGCGCGACGCATGCCGACGTGCCGGCAACTATCGCCTTCCCCGCACGACCCTCTACGTCACACTCGAGCCCTGCGTCATGTGCACCGGCGCCATCATTCATGCCCGCGTCGGCCAGGTGATCTATGGCGCACCGGACCCCAAGGCGGGGGCGTGCGGGAGCGTTTTCGATCTCCTGCCCTCCGACGGCCGGTTCAATCACCGCACCGACTGCCGCGGCGGCGTCCTGGCAGAGGACTGCGGCGAGACCCTGCGCGCCTTCTTCCGCGCCCGGCGGTGAAGCCCGCGTGAGGATGGACAATCCCCATACAGCGGCTTAGACTACTCGGCCTGTCGCTCGAGCCTATCGCGCGACAGACCATCTAGGAGAGGTGCCGGAGTGGCCGAACGGGCTTGACTCGAAATCAAGTGTGGGCTCGCGCCCACCGTGGGTTCGAATCCCACCCTCTCCGCCAAAGCCTTGCCTGGCCAAGGGGCAGCAATTGCACGATCGTCAGAAGCCTCGCCGAACGCGGGGCTTCTTGCCATAGGCTCCTGGCTGTGATCGCATGAGCTGAGGCTGGCCATCCAAGCGCATCACTCATGACCGCATGTCGCAACCCGTCCTGACAGTCGCCACCCTTGGTCGAAGCCCGACCCTCATCGAGTCGCTGCTCGGGCGTTTTGGTCTTCGCGTCATCCTGGTCGACCCGGATCGCCCCATCTTGGGCTCCTATTGGGGCGATCCCGAAGCGGGTCTTGTCCGCGACAGACTCTACGTCTCGCCCGAAACCCCGCTGCACTCCATCCTGCATGAAGCAGCGCACTGGGTCTGCATGGACCCCGTCCGACGCAGTCATCTTCACACCGACGCCGGCGGCGACGACGCCGAGGAAGACGCCGTCTGTTATCTCCAAGTGCTGCTGGCGAATCGGATCCCGGGGTTCGGACGCGAGCGTCTCTTCGCCGACATGGACACCTGGGGCTACAGCTTTCGTTTGGGCTCGGCAAAGGACTGGTTCGATCAGGACGCCGAGGATGCAAGACTCTGGCTCTTGACGCATGGGCTGATCGATCCGCAGGGGCACCCGACCTGGCGAGTGCGTCAATGACGTCCAGCGCCCTATACTTAAGGACAAGCTGATGTTTTGCCATCCATGGCAGACATCAGTGCGCGACTCGAAGACACGTAGAATTCGACACCCGTAGGTTGGGCAACGCGCAGCGTTCCCAACACACCGCTCAGGGTATCGGACACCCACAGACGTAGGAGGCACCGATGCGCATCACTCACCTGACAGCCACCCTTCTGATCGTGGCGGCTTCTGCCCCGGCACTCGCCTGGGGTCCATACGGACCAGGCCCGGGCGTCCCTCCCGGATATGCCGGCGGATTCCCTGCTCCCTGGCCGGGACCGGGGAGCGCACCTTACGCGCCGCCTAAGGTACCCTTCGGCCCACCGGCATTCATCGACCCGGCGCCTGGCTTCCTGCCGCCACCGAGCCCGATGTCCGAACCACCGGTCGGTCGACCCCCGGTATCCCGCACAGAGAGACGTCATCTGTCGATCTCACGGCAGTCGTCGCGTGACGCCTACATGATCGACATCCGGCTCACGAACATCGATCCCGAGCAGGTTCAGATCCTCCCCCAGGGACGCGGATTGCGGATCGCCTTCCAGACCCAGCATCAGAGCCAGACACAAGACGATCGACGGGGCGCCTACGGCGGCGGCTATCGCCAGGGCTACAGCGTCATGCGCGGCTCAGCCAGCCAACGCATCCCATTGCCCCCGGACGCCGATCTGGCCGCCATGTCTCGCGAGGTGAAACCCGATCGGATCCTGCTTCGCATCCCGCGACTGGATCCAGGCCAATATCGACCGATCCGGTAGCAACCACACCTCGCCCATTCCGGCAGACGTCACCCCATTCCGGGTAGGGTGGATAAGCGAAGCGCATCCACCATCCCCGTGGATCAGACCGGCGACGCGCACTCCCCCCACCCTCCAAAACAGGAACCAAACCCCATGCCGTTCGACACAGCCCAGGACGCCGAGGACGCCTTCTATGATGCCCTCGAAGCCGGAGATGCCGACGCCATGGCGCGGGTCTGGGAAGACTCCGAGGCCATCGCCTGCCTCCTGCCCATGACACCACTCGTCATCGGGCGGGAGGTCTTGCAGCTCTGGCGGTCCATCTTCGAGCAATCGGGGGCCTTCGACATCCAGGTCCGGCACCTCGCCTGGATAGATGCCGGCGATACCGCAATCCATCTGATCGAAGAGCGCACCCACCAAGGCCAGCAGGGCGCTGGCTCGGGCCCGGCCGCGCCCGCCATCTATGGCACCAATGTCTTCCGAAAAGGGGCGGATGGCTGGCGTCTGCTGATGCACCAGAACTCCCCAACACCCCCACCACCCGGCGCGCGAGTATGACACACAGCGCTCGGAGCCAGTTCTCCCGCAGCCTGGATGAAGCGACAGCCCGTCGCCTGGATGGAGCGCAGCGGAATCCAGGGACACCCCAACCGATGAAGGCTGACAGAATGCCTGATCGCGAAACCCTGGATTCCGCTGCGCTCCATCCAGGCTACGGTGCTTTGCTTGACTCCAGCACCGAGCTCCAGTCGCCTAGCGGACCCGAACACCCTCAAAGCACTCCAAGCCTTCAGACCGCCCCGATCCCGGGACGTCGCGTCCAGATCAAGACACTCGGCTGCCGGCTGAACGAGGCCGAATCGGAGGACTGGGCCGAGCGTTTCCGGGCAAATGGATTCCGCGTCGTCGCCGGGGACGAGCCCGCTGATCTGATCGTCATCAACACCTGCGCCGTCACCCAGGAAGCGGTGCGCAAATCGCGCCAACTCCTGCGTCGCAGTCAGCGCAGCAACCCCCGCGCGCGGTCGGTGGTCAGCGGCTGCCTTGCGACGCTCGGCGATGCCTCGGTGTCCGCCCAACCGGGCGTCGATCTCATCGTCACGAATGCCGACAAGGATCGGCTGGTCGAGATCGCGCTCGACACCCTGGCCCTTCCCGCCATGCCGGCACTGGCCACCAGCGACGTCGCCGGCGCGCTCTTCTCACGCGGCCGTCAACGCGCCTTCATCAAGGTCCAGGATGGCTGCCGCTATCAATGCACCTTCTGCATCACCACACAGGCACGGGGCGCCGAACGCAGTCGACCCCACGCGGAGGTCATCAGCGCGATCAATCGCCTGGTCGACGCCGGCATCCAGGAGGTGGTCCTGACCGGCGTGCACCTCGGCGGCTACCGCAGCGACCATGACCACCAGGGGAACAGCGGGCTCTCCGCCCTGATCGCACGTATCCTCGCCGAGACCCGGATCCGGAGACTCCGCCTCGGATCCCTCGAGCCCTGGGATCTCGGCGATGACTTCTGGACGCTCTTCGAAGACCCACGCCTCATGCCACACCTGCACCTGCCGATCCAGAGCGGATCGGATCCAGTCCTGCGGCGAATGGCCCGACGCTGCAAGACGTCGGAATTCGCGCGACTCGTCGAGCAGGGCCGTGCGACCGTGCCGGATCTCAACATCACCACCGACATCATCGTCGGCTTCCCCGGAGAGACGGAGGAGGATTGGCAGCGTACCCTGGCCTTCGTCGAATCGATCCGCTTCGGCCATATCCACGCCTTTGCCTACTCGCCGCGTGCCGGTACGCCAGCCGCGACCATGGCCGATCAGGTAGACGGCCAGACCAAGCGAGCACGTCTCCATGAGCTTCAGACTCTCGCCCGCCAAATCAAGCGCAAGGTCCTGCAGGACCAGATCGGCAGACGCGTCGAAGTGCTCTGCGAAGGCAACCCGGACGGCGAGCGACACCAGACCCGATTCGGCTACACCCCAAACTATCTCCCCGTGCACGTCCAGGCAAAGGGCGCAGAGATCCGCGGAAACCAGGTGCTCCCGGTGATCCTGACAGGCGTCGATACCGGCGCAGACGCCATGACCGCGCGACCGGATCATGCTTCCAGTCTCGCCGATCAATCGCCACGTCGGCCAAGGACATATTGAATGCGCGTCGGGCCGCCCTTGACTTCGCGAGAAACCCAAGCAGCATGCAGGTTACCGGCCTCATCGAGAATGATGGCCGGATGAGCCTCCTCATTGGGGCCGGAGCCACCGGGGAGTGGAAAATCCTCGCTCCAGGTGCCGTCGGCGTACCAGCTCAATAGGATGTCGCCCTGTCCCTCGCGCTCGTCGGTCCAGGCAACCACCAGTGTACCGTCCGGATGACCGGCCGCAGTGGCATGCCATTGGTGCGCCAGCTCGCCAAAGTCGTCCTGCACGCGCTCATTCGGACCGAATCGAGCGGACGAGTGGCCGCCCTTTCCGAAGTGACTGGCATAAACGTCGTAACCGTGTCGGAAGTTGCGTTTATCTTCCCAGACCGCGAGTAGAGCATCGGAGCCATAGGGGGCGAGCGCCACGCGTGCAACACCATGGCCGGCACCAAATGGCATGTCCGGACCTGGCGGATCCTCGCTGATCCGGGCCAGCGGATCGAACGCACATGACTGGCCAGGCCTGCTCGACACGCCCATGATGATGGTGTGACCGGGTCTGCGGTCCTCCCAGGCGACCAGGAGTCGATCCCCGACCTGGGATGCCGTCGGGAAGAGCTGGTCGGCCGTCGGCGTGACCGCGTCTGCCGAGCAACTCGCCCTCACTGCCAGACCCATGTCACCCTCCTGGACCAGCGCAGCGATCATGATCCGTCCGAATCCTGCCTCCCGATCGGCCCAGACCGCGACCAGATCGCCGTCCAGGGCAGTATCGATCCGTGCGAGACTGACTTGACCGCCTTTGGGACTGAGCTGGATGGGCGAGCCGAGCCGCTCCGGGGCCACGAGCCGGATCAGGATCCGTCCGTCTTCCTCCCAGGCAACGGCGAAGTGCCCGCCGGGCAGAGCGAGGACCGAAGGCTCGAAGGCATCGCCCTCGCCGCTGACCTGAACCGCTTGCGAGAAGGCTGCGGCCCCTGGATCCTTGCGCGCCAGATAGACCCTCGGCGTGCCGTCGTGCTCGTCTTCCCAGACCACGGCGACGATACCGCCCGAGACCGCCAGGCTACGTCTCCCCGCAGAGGACATCTGGTGGAATACACCCGCAGCGGCGTCGGCGACCTGGACCGGCTCGTCGAAGACCCAGGGCTGCGCAAAGACCGATGCCGAGACGAGCCCGAAGGCAAGCCAACAAGAGCGGAATCCGCGGGCAGCACCCGCCGGAACCCGACTCATGATGCACCCGAACCAGCCAACGCCTCCTGGATGCGGGCGTCGGCCTCCAGAAGATCCTCGATCCGCTGGACGCCGACCAGGCGCAGGACCAGATCGCCGGCCGGCGTCATGAAGGAGAAGACGGGTGTCACGAAGGCATCGTAGCGGGTGCCGAGCTCACGCTCGGTAATGCGCTCCCCGCTCGGCAAGCGAAGACGATCGCCGCTCTCGGCGTCCACATAGGCAAGTGCGTAGTGACGCGAGTAGTGCTCGCGCACGGTCGCATCCGAAAATGCCTCCTGATTGGTCTTCTCACAGTAGCCGCAGCCGTAGCGGCCGAAATAGACGAATAGCAGCTTACCCTCGTCTTGTGCTTGACGCATGGCCTCGTCGAAGGGCTTGAAGGGATAGCCGTCCGGTGCCTCGGCTCGCGCTGCGGTGGAGGAGATCAGCATGAGGCCGAGAAGGGCCAATTGGGCGAATCGGAACATAGAGTGAAGCTCCTGATAGTTCGATGGGCTCGACGGCGCCACCATCAACGTCTCCAGAAGGCGGGGGACAGGATCACCAGGATCGTCAGGATCTCCAGACGCCCCAAGAGCATTGCGCTGACGCCGAGCAGCTTGCCAAAATCGCTGACGGACTGGAAGGTATAGGCGACCTCGCCGAGCCCGGGACCCAGGTTGTTGAGACAGGTGGCCACGGCGCTGAAGGCGTCGAGCGGCGCAAGCCCGGCATGGATCATCAGCAGTGTCAAGGTCGCGACGGCGACGGTATAGAGCGCGAAGAAACCCCACACAGAACGCGCCAATCGAGGATCAACGACACGCTGCCCGAGACGCAGTGGGAGAACGGCGTGGGGATGGATCAACTGGCGCACCTCTTGTGAACCCTGTTTGACCATCAGCAAGACACGCATGACCTTCATGCCGCCCGCCGTGGAGCCCCCGCAGCCGCCGACAAAGCTGATATAGATCAGCAGGAGCGGGAGAAAATCCGGCCAATGCGCGAAGTCGACAGTACCGAATCCCGTGCTCGTGACGATGGAAACCACCTCGAAAACCGCGTTTCGAAGACTGTTGTGCAACTGATCGTAGGCGCCCTCCAGATAGAGGATCAGCCCGACCAACATCACGACGGCGACCACGAACCCGAGGAAGGTCCTTGCCTCGGTATCCTTTAGATACTGCATTGGATTTCGATTCATCCAAGCCAGGTAATGGACGCCGAAATTGATGGCGGCCAGCAGCATGAAGACCACGGCGACCGCTTCCACGGCAGCACTGCCGAAATGGCCGATGCTGGCATCATGTGTCGAGAATCCGCCAGTCGAGACCGTCGACAAACTGTGGGCGATCGCATCGAAGGGGCTCATCCCGGCAAGCCAATAGCCGCCGGCGCAGGCGAGTGTCAGCGCAAAATAGATCAGCCAAAGCGCACGCGCCGTATGGGTCAGGCGCGGTGTGAGCTTCTCTTCTTTCAGCGGACCCGGTGCCTCTGCCCGATAGAGTTGCATCCCTCCGATGCCCAGCATGGGCATCACAGCGACGCCAAGCACGATCAGACCCATGCCGCCGAACCACTGCAACTGCTGCCGATAGAAGAGCAGCGAGCGTGGCATGTCGTCGAGGCCAGTGATCAGGGTCGCACCCGTCGTGGTGATGCCGGATGCGGATTCAAACAGGGCATCGACAAACGAAAGGTCAAAGCCGCTAATGAGCGGCCAGGCACCCAGTAGGCTCAGCAGAACCCAGAACAGGGTCACGATCAGATAGCCGTCCCCCACGCTGAGCTCGCGTGTGCGGCGCCGACCGATCAGCCAGAGGAAGGCACCGAGACCGATCGACCCGACCATCGGCAAGAAAAAGTGCTGGATCTCAGGCTCACGGTACCAGAGTCCGATCAGGATCGGGCTGAGCAGCGTGATACCGAAGATCAGCGCATAGATGCCGATGATGCGGCCGAGCAGGAAGAGATTCATCGCCGCTCCAGGCGGGATCCATCGGCCTGCGACCATAAAGGCCGCGACCGGCTCAAGGGATCAGGGGTCAAGGCCCAGAACCTCGAGATAGCGTGCGGCACTGCGCCCCTGCTCATACTCTCCCACGGCCGAGCGCAGGGTCTCGGACGACAGGGGATGCTCCAACGTCATCTGCATGGCCTCGGCGAGGGCCGCGACATCACCCACAGGCACCAGAGGTCCGAAGCGCCCGCCGTCCAGGAGCTCGCACGGGCCACTCGGGCAATCCGTCGAGACGACGGGGATCCCGAGGGCCATCGCCTCCGTCAGCACGTTTGGCGAGCCCTCCCAGGCGGATGACAGGACGAACAGTCGGGCGCGCGCCAGATAGGGGTAAGGGTTGTCCTGAAAGCCCAGGAGCGCAACCCGCTCGCTCAGCCCGAGCCCTCGGATCAGTGCCTCGAGCTTGGGACGGCCACCACCTTCGCCAAGGATCGCGAGCCGACAATCGAGGTATCGCGGCATTTGCGCGAAGGCCCTGATCAGCGTCGGAAAATCCTTTTGACGCTGCAGACGCCCCGCGCCCAGGATGACGGGCGACTGTCCCGGGGCCAGCCAGGGATGTGGACAAGGCTCTGCCGCCAAACGGTCCAGCTCGGGCGTGATCACCGGATTGCGGATGACCCTGATCCGGTCGGGTGGGAGGCGGGCGATGCAGGCGGTATCCTCGGCCACGCCTTCGGAAACCGCGACGATACGGTCGATCCGCGGATAGAGGAGGCGAATAGGGACATAGCGCGCCCAGCGCTCGACGGCTGTCTTGTCCGCCATTGCCGCTGACAGATGGGTGCCCAGACGCACCACCAGTCGCGTATCCGTGCGCGCGAGCGCCCGTGCCATGACCGCGGCGCGGCCGGCACGATCCTTCGCCGCCAGCAGAGCGGCCGGACGGCGGCCCCGGAGATAGTTGGCCAGGGCCGGCGCTGCGAGGAGACTGTGCCTAGTTCCCAGCCGAATCTGATTGACCTCCGAGGGGAGCCTGGCAAGGTGAGGGCCGGACGCACGCAGGAGGACCAGGTCGACGGGCTGGCCCAGATCCAGGAACCCGCGGATCAGGTTCACGAGCATGCGCTCCACCCCGCCAGCACCCGAGAAGGACGCGAACACGGCGAGGGTCGGCTTAGTCGCTGACATTCTGGGCTCTCGATGTTGGCATGATGTCGGCAGCCCTGGGGGGATTGTCGCGGACCGGTTTATCCGTTCGACTTGTATGTCGGCATGGGGCAAGTGGAGATTGTCACCTCGAGCCGGTGCTATAGTCTGGTGCCCCAAACAATAATAGAAAGAGGAGAGACCTATGGCAGTGAAGAAAATCCTGATGCTGGTCGGTGATTATGTCGAGGACTACGAGGCGATGGTACCGCTTCAAATCCTGCAGACGGTGGGTCACCAGGTCCGAACCGTCTGCCCGGACAAAAAACCGGGCGACTCTGTGCAGACGGCGATCCATGATTTCGAGGGCGAACAGACCTACAGCGAGAAGCCTGGCCACAGATTCGCGATTACTGCCGACTTCGACACGGTCGATCCGGCCAAGTACGACGCCTTGGTCATCCCCGGTGGCCGCGCCCCCGAATATCTTCGGTTGAATCCGCGTGTGATCGAGTTGGTCCGGCACTTCGCGGCCGGGGACAAGCCGATCGCCTCCGTCTGCCATGGTCAGCAGATCCTGGCCGCAGCCGGAGCCCTGGAGGGTAAGCGCTGCACAGCTTACCCAGCCGTTCGCCCGGAGGTGGAGCGCGCTGGCGGAACCTGGTGTGAAGTGAATGAGACGGTCTCCAACGCCTACACGGACGGCAATCTGGTGACAGCGCCAGCCTGGCCCGCTCACCCGGATTGGATGCGCAAATTTCTCGACCTTCTAGGTACCCGGATCGAGCCCTGATGCGACATCAGATCTTCGTCTATGGAACCCTGCTGCGTGGAGAGATCAATCACCATCTCCTCGCAGATGCGGAGTACCTCGGCCCACATCGCACTGCGCCCTGTTTCGCACTCTATCTGCTTGGGGCCTATCCGGGCGCCGTGCGCGGGGGCATGACCGCGATCGTGGGCGAGGTCTACGCTGTAGACCGCGCGGGTCTGCAGCGACTCGATCGCCTCGAGGATTACCCCCAGCTCTATGACCGAAAACTCCTGCCATCCCCGTACGGACGGACCTGGATCTATCTCTATCGCGGGACGCTACGCGACCGTCCCCTCATCCCCGGGGGTGACTGGCGTGCCTTCGCTGCCGACCCCGACTCCATTCGAGCCGCAGGTGTGCGTCAGGTCCGGGATCCCAAGACCCGTCGCCGGCAGCAAGACCGCAGCAGGACCACAGCGGACGCGCGCCGCATCGTCGGTTAAGATCGCGAGTGGACGCCGGCTGCCCGCGTCATCCCGATCATCATCAAACGGAGTCAATCGCATGTCGGAAGAAGGCCGTTTCAAGATCCACCTCGAGCAGCAGGAAGGCTTTAAGATCAAGGTCGCCTTCGACTGGAAGCGCGCCGACGACCTCCTCATGGACGAACCTCCCCCTCTGGGCGAGCAAAAGGGTCCGAACGCGTCGCGCCTGCTCGCTGCAGCGGCAGCCAACTGTCTGAGCGCGAGCCTGCTCTATTGCGTCTTCAAGGAGGAGCCCCCGGACAACTGCCTTCGTGCAGAGGCGATCTGCGTCATGGTGCGCAACGAGAAGAAACGGCTGCGTGTCGGTCGGCTGGAGATCACCCTGATCCTCTCCGAGGTCGTCACCCAGTCGCCACGCTTCGCGCGCTGCAAGGATCTGTTCGAGGACTTCTGCGTGGTCTCGGCCAGCATTCGCCAGGGAATCCCGATGCGCGTCACGCTCCAAGACGAGGCGGGCACCGTCCTTCACGCGACGGAGTAATCAGTCCTTGGAGGATGATCTCTCATCAACCGATCGCGATGCCGTCGCGCAGGGTCGCTTGGATGCGCAAGGCCAAAAAGCGGCCTTGTCCCCCCGGACACGGGCGCTGGTGTGGATCGCCCGTGGGGATGAGCCCGAGTCCGATGAGCTGTCAACCGCGCTGGCCGAGCTGGATCTGAACGACCCCAGACCCGTGATGGTGTTGGTCGGCGGTGCCGCGAATCTGGCCGAGCCGGTCAAGGCCCAGTTGCTGCGACTCTTCGAGGCGCTGACACCTCACCTGGACGCGCTCGGCGTGACCGTGGTGGACGGCGGCACGGCGTTCGGCGTCATGGCGACGATGGGACAAGCCCGCAAGGGCTCTGGCGCCCGCTTCCCGCTGCTGGGGATCGCCCCCCGGGGCTCCGTCGCGGTCGACATCCGCCAGCCGCACAGCAAGGATGACGACGATCAGGGGGTCAGCGATCTCTCGAGCGTCGATGATAAGGCACGGCTCGATGCCAATCATACCCACTTCCTATTGGTGCCCGGCGATCGTTGGGGCGACGAGTCCCCCTGGATCAGCGCTGCAGCCGATCATCTCGCCCGCGGCCGAGCGACCCTCATGCTGGTCGCAGCCGGTGGGGAGATCACGCAACTGGATGTGATGCACCGCTTACGCACGGGTGGCCGCGTCCTCGTGCTCGCCGGCAGCGGCGGAGCCGCGGACCGGCTTGCGAGCTGGAGTCGCGAAGACCGAACGAATCCTGGCTTCGATGCGGGAGAGGCCGAGCGTGCGCTGATCGAGGTCCTGGATCTGGCGGACGCGCCCGAGCAGCTTCCGCAGGTCCTCTCAAGGGCATTTGAGCCCTGAAGGCGACGTGATGCCCTTCGCCTTTGGCCCACCTCCGATCCTCGTCTATGGCCCTGGACCGCTCGCGGATCAGGTCACTGAAGGCCTCTGTCTCGATGGGCGCAAGACGGCACGGATCGAGACGGACCAGCTCGCGAGGCTCGACCCGGGGCGCATCCGCACCCTGATCCTCGCCGACCCACCCAATGCGCCCGAGCTGGTCGCAGAGATCGTCACACGAGCCCAGCAGAGCCGTCGTAGGGCACGGCGGTCGGCTCAACGCCTGATCCTGATGCACTCGCAGGATCCCCCACCAGCGCTCGCGGTACCGGATTCGGACGGTCCGTTGCGCCTGGAGACCTTTGCGATCCAGACCCGTGCCGCGCGCGCGCTGCTCAACCGCTGGCCACTGCACCTGGGCATGGATCCCCGGTTCGGCCAGCGACCTCATCTTGTCATCGCAGGATTCGCCGATCCGGCCCGTGCCGTCCTGATCCAATCGCTGCGCCTGATCCACTATGGCAACGGCCGACCTCGCATCAGCGTCATCTGTGATCGAAGCCATGAGGTCGCGGCGGATTTTCTCGGCACCTACACACAGGCGACCAGGATCGCGGACATCCGGTTTGCGCCACTCGACGACGCCGCCAGCATCCTCAAGCGTATCCGGCAGTTGGATGAGCAAAGCGCATCCACCGCATCGCCGAGCGATCCACAAGAGGTCGCAGACGAGACCGACACGCCCGTCACGCTGGCCTTCGTCTGTATCGCGAACCCGCCTGGACAAGGCATCGATGTCGCTCGCCGGCTCGTCCATGGACTCGCAAACATTCAGGGCACGTCCCCGCCGATCCTGCTGGAGGCCGGGGACCGGGTCCCGGACGGTCGGATCGAGGACTGGGATGGTCAGATCATCCCGGTCTCCTACCTTCGCGAGACGTGCCGGGCCGATGTGCTGCTCGACGGCCGCGGGGACGAGGTCGCGCGGACCATCCACGACCACTATCGCGACAGCATCGCCGCCCAGGGCCGCAACCCTGACCTCGAGCCCGCAGGACAGCCCTGGGAGCGCCTGACGACATCCTATCGACAGGCCAACCGTCATCAAGCCGATCACGTCTGGGCGAAGCTCGCCGTGACCGACGCTCGAGCGGTGCCTGAGGAGATGGTCGAGTCCTTCGTCCTGACCCCTTTGGAGGTCGAGCGGCTCGCGATCATCGAGCACGAACGCTGGGCTGCGGATCGCCATCTCGACGGTTGGAGCTATGCCCCGGTGCGCGACAATCGGCTCAAACACCACCCTCAGCTCATCCCCTATGCCGACCTCTCCGAGCCCATGAAGGATCTGGATCGTTTCGCGGTGCGCGGTCTGCCGACCCTGCTTGCACGCCAGGGTCTCGGAGTCTTGCGATTACTGATCGTCGGCATACCGGAGCCAGCTCCGAGTTGTCCGGGAGGGATGCGATTGCGCAGGCTCGCCGACCAGGTGCTCGACCGGCTCGTCTCGCGCTACCCGGATCGCGCCTTGGTCCTCGCCTCGAGCCTCATCGACCGGCGCTCGCGAGAGCTGGTGCGCCAGGCAATGGATCGCGAAGTCGGGGTCGGGCTCTTCCTCCTCCTGCCGCACCCTCTGCCCCAGACGCTGTCCGATCTGCCTGATGTGGGTGCCAGGCGCGATTTCTTGATGCTCGCGGCACGAGCTGAACGTAGGATCAGCCTTAAGGATGATGCCGAGTTGGCGTCCTGGCTCTCCGAGCGCGCCCAGATCAGCCTGGTCCTGGGTGACCGGATGCCCGCGGGGCCGGACGGCAAGCGGGTCCTCCTGGATCCAGGGGGCAGGGGCATCGAATGGAGCTTCGAGTACTGAATGGGCGTCGATCAAAGACAGGCAGGTCCCTTCAGGGGGCCGACGGGGTGGATCGAGGAGATCGGGTTCGGTGCGCTGGCCCTGGGGAGCTGCCTCGCCCTCTATGTGCGGATCCTGCTCGGCAGGGCGCGACTGGACATGCCGGCGTTCTCCACCTCGTTGCGCCAGGCGGGTCTCTCGATCCTGCCGGCCATTACCCTGGTCAGTGCCTCCGTTGGCCTGATCCTCGGCCATCAGATCGATTCGATCCTGACCCAGTTCGATCTACCTGGACTCATCCTCCTGACCGTGACCTACGCCACCGTGATGGAGCTGATTCCCATCCTGGTCGGGATCCTTGTTGCTGGCCGAGCCGGTGTCGCGCTGGCCGTCCGCCAGGCGACCTTGACTGTCACGGGTGAGATGGACGGTCTGCTGGTCAATGGCATCCATCCGGTCCAATTCACCACTGGGCCGGTCCTGCTGTCGATGCTGATCATGAGCTTCGCCTTCGTGGTCTGGGGTACGATCGTCACCTTCGCCGCAGCCGGGGTCTGGCTGTGGGGTGTCACCGGGATCTCGCCGGCGATGTTCATCGAGGCATTGACCGGTGCATTGAGCGTCGGGGCATTGGTCGAGGCCCTGGTCAAACCCTTGCTTTTCGCACTGCTGATCGCCCTCATCGCGACGGTGAACGGGACCGGCGCAGGGCGCAACCCGGAGGGAATCGCGCGGGCGGCGACGCGCACCATGATCGGCGCGGTCGCCGCGATCCTGGTCACGGACCTTCTCTATATCCTGTTCTTGCGCGTGTGACGCGATTGAATAAAACCGTCATTCTCTACAGCCAATCCTTCGACCCACACCCACCGGTCTTCAGCCTTGCAGATCGGCTGCAGGATGGCCGGGGTGCATGTGACCGGGATGCATGCACCCTGAAGCGGCCATTGCGAGGCCAGCCTTGACTGCGGCGCTGACGCTCATAGGCGTTTATCAACATGTCGGCGGGCGCATGGCCCTCGACGACATCAGTCTATCCTTGACCGAGGGCTCATGGCTGCTGATCTGCGGTCCGAACGGTGCCGGCAAGAGCCTGCTGACCCGATTGATCTTGGGACTGGATCGGCCCTCGGCAGGTACAATCGGGGTCCTGGGGCAGGACCTGGACCGGCTCGGCAGCTCCGCAATGGTCCGGTTGCGCCGCGAGATCGGGGCTGTCCTGCAGCGTGGCTCGCTCTTGGCCGGTTACAGCGTCCTCGAGAATCTCTTGCTCCCGTTGCGGGACGAGCCGATGACCCGCAACGATATGGCCCGTGCAGCGCGACTGGTGATGACTTTGCTTGGCCTCGACGGACTCGAAAACCATCTGCCGCGCTCGCTCTCGTTGGGCCAACAGCGACGTGTCGAGCTGGCGCGCGCACTGATCCATGGGCCCCGCCTGCTGGTCTGGGACGGTCTGTCGGACGGGCTGGACCCGGTCGTCGCCCGTGAGACGCTCGGAGTTTTGCGCGGCTTGAGAGATAACCGGAATCTCACCCTGATCGCCACCGACAACATGCCGGATGCCCTGGACGGAGCCGGCGACCGCATCGCCGTCATGGAACGCGGGCGATTGCTGTTCGACGGGACGCCGACGGAGCTCGAGGTCGCGAGCGCGGACCGCCTCGAGCTGCGCGCGGCACTGTGGGGACGTCCGTGACGAACGAGACTGGACAGGCTGATCGCCGTCTCGACCGGCTCTATTCGCCGCCCGAGATCGGGGCACCGGGCAAGCGCCGCGCACGGGCCGAGCGCCGCGACCTGATTTACGCGGGCATCTTCGTGATCGTCATGGTGGCGGTGGTTTTGGCTGCATTCGCGGTGATCCTGCCCGGTTTGTTCGGACAGGCCTATCGACTGCAGGCCTATTTCCTGGACGCCGATGGACTCGACACTGGAATCCAGGTCGTTCAGGAAGGCTATGTCATCGGTTTGGTTGATAGGGTCTCCCCGGTCTTCCCGGGAACCGATGCCCATCGCCTCCACTGTCCGGAATCACCTGCCGACATGCCACCACGTTCGCCGAGCCTGCCCTGCTTCCGTGCAACCCTGCGGATCCGCGACAACTGGCCGGTCCCGGCGGACAGTGAGGCGCGACTGACGACTCTGGGTCTCTTGAAGGGGAACGCCATCCGGATCGAGGCGGGAAGCTCCGCCGCCCTACTCGCCGATGGCGCCGTGATCGATGCCCGGCCAAAGGAGGCGACTCTGACCGAACAGCTGGCCACCCTGACCGAAACCGTCCGCGCCGTCGTCCAAGACATCATCGCGCCTACGCTGGCGAGCATCCGCGATCAGGTCAAGACCATCGAGCTGCTGATCGGAAGTGGCGAGGACCAGGGCGACAACCGTGACCGGCTGGCGGGCGCATTCGAGAATCTTCAGCTCCTTTCGGAGAACCTTGCCACGGCGGTCGACCCGGAGGCGATCGGTGCCATTCTCGACTCGGTCAAGGCCATGTCCGGGAGCCTGGCGCAGATCACCGCGGATATGACCGGAAGCACCGAGGACGTCCAGCGCGCGGTGAGTGACTATGGCGACCTGGCGGTGGACATCCGCGGTCTGATCAACGAAAACCGCCCTGCGCTCCAACGCTCGCTCGATGACACACAGTTCCTTTTGCAGTCGCTGACCTCGGCGCTGACACCCATCTTGGCGAATATCGAGGACGCGACCCGCAATCTTTCCGCACTCTCCCGTGATCTGCGTAGCGACCCCGCCCTGATCCTCAAACGGCGTCAGCAAGAGGAGCAGTCGCCTTGGTTCCAGTGAAGAGAAGCACCTGCTCGATCCTGAGCCATGACACACCGATGGCCTGCCTTCCGGGAAGGTCGCGGCGGAGGTCCGAAGCCGAGGTGGATGCACTTCGCGTATCCACCCTACCGATGATGGTCTTGATCTTGGTCCTGGCCGGCTGCGGGTCCACGGCACCCATGACGCCCGATCGGTATTATTCGCTCGCCCCGGCACCACTGGAGGCGCCGCTCGGTGCTCCGGTCCCGGCGACCCTACTGGTGAACGATCTGGCTGCGCGGGGTTTCCTTGGGGGGCGTCAGATCATTTTTCGGACTCAGGAGGCACCCCTGCTGGTTCAGCGATACAACGATCTCCTTTGGGAAGAGCCTGTCACACGCGCCATGTCGCGCAATCTGGTCAACGCCATCCGAACGGCGCGGGTGTTCCAGTTCGCCATCATCCCGGCCGACCGCGGCCGTGCCGACTATATCCTCGGCGGCGAGGTGGAACGCTTCGAGCATCTCCCGACCGCAGTGCCACCGCGCGTGGTCGCGACCCTCAACCTGGTACTCGTGCGAGCCAATGACCGCAAGTCGCTCTGGAACAGACAATACAGCGGCGACATCCAGGTCGAGGGTGCAACGTCGGAGGCCATGGTCGAGGCATTCAATCGATTGGCGGCGCGACTCGCCGCGGATGTCGTGCGCGACCTGCGGACGCTGCCGCCGCGCGCGGATGGGACGCCGTGAGGGCTGCATGGACGGGCCGACCGGATCTCGCGACGCAAGTCATCATGCGTCCGGATCGGTTCGCCGCGCTCTACCCCGCCGATCTGGATCGTCTGCGGGTGGCCTGGGACCACCTGCGTATCCCGGGACCACCGCCCGACTATGCCCTGACGTCGGAGGAGCGCACGCATCCCGACCCGCAGGTCCGCTTCGCACGCCGGACGATTCAGAAGATCCACTGCGGCCAGGATCGTTTGGCGATGATCGACAAGGTCTCGCCGCACAGTCTCTTCGACCTCATGGTCTCCGAGACGTCCGTCAGAACGAAGGCCACACCTGACGCCGTCGAGCCGCTGACCGGCCGAACCCTCTGGCGGACAGGGTCGAGCTTCGTGCGCTTCGTCTCCGATCCAGAGGTCATGACGGATTTCGATCTTGCCGATGGCGAGCTGCATCTCGCGCTCAACTGCGACCCCAACACAAACGATCGGGAGAGTGTCCAGGCGGCGAAACAGTTCCATCTCCATCTGCTCTATTGGCCAGGCAGGACGCTGGATGCCGTGACCGATGAAAAACGATTCGGGTCAGTCGGGGATCCCTGGCTGCGCCGCCAAGCCATCGATCCGCTGACCTTTCTGGGGGTTCACCTGGCCTATGAGGTCCTCGCGGACCTGGACCTCGGCATCAATGGAGCCCGCTTCGTGCGGCCCGATGACAGGCTGATGATCCGGGGTGGGCAACCGCTGGGATGCCTGATCGAGCTGCCTGGATGGGGAGTGCTTGATGACCCTGCGTTCGAGGATCTGATTCGACGTCTGCACATCCGCCTGGAGACCCTGGCAAGGGATCTGCTTGAGGTCTTCACAGGACAAAGGACCACACCGCCCCCCTGGCAACGACATCGACTGCGGCCTCGCTCCGAGATCGCCGCCGGGATCGCGGCACTGCCGCTCTCCGCCGAGATCCAGGTCGGGCTCAATCATCTCGCTCAGGCGCTCAGGGACCTGCCTCAGGAGAGCGGTCGCCGTCTGCGAGAAACGGATCCGATGATTCGAAGGGACCTCATGACGCTCAATCAACCCTCATACGCGATGAATCTTTTCGCACCCATTCGCAATCGGCCGGCAGCACCGCTCAGTGAGGCAGCTGCGGTCCACCTGACCCTCCAGCCCAAGCTCTTCTCCGGGATCGGCGGTGCCGGTCTGCTGTGTCTGAGAGACGTGCCGAGCGTGCGGATCATTCGGGGCGAGGGCGTTCTGACCCCCAAGGAATGGAGCCATCGAGCCGCGTTCCAGCGCCGCTTCGCTCAGTTCAATCAGGCCCACTGGACCGGCGATCCCGAGGTCGGTTTCGAGACGGTCAAACGCTTCGCGGGTTCGCGACTGGGCTGGATCCGAGAACCAACCCAAAGCGAGTGACCGGACGCGATTCAGCTTGATGGACTTCTCCCAGCTCGCCCACCTCTGGATTGTCTTCTCGCTCGCGTCGGCTTTTTTCCATGCCTCCCGGATCGCGGTTACCAAACATCTGAGCCTCAGCTTCTCCGCCGAGGTCCTGACCCTCTATGTCAATCTCAGCAGCCTCGCAATTACACTTCCGCTGATCATCTGGTATCACAACTTCCCGTTCGAAGAGCCCGTTTATCTGCTGGCCGTGCTTTCAGGGGGCCTTCTCTCGGCCTTCGGCGGTTGGGCGCTGAACGCCGCCATCCACAAGACCGAGGTCTCGATCGTCGGGCCGGTCATGACCCTGACACCAGGCTTCGTGATTCTGATCGAGTGGCTGCTCACCGGGATGCTACCCGGCCTGGTCGGTCTGCTCGGTATCCTGCTGCTGGTCGGCGGTGCCTATGTCCTTAGCCTCGGCGACCATCGGATGAGTTGGTACGTCCCCTTCCAGCGACTCGTGAGAGACCCCGGAAGCCTGCTGGCCCTGATCGCCTCGGCCTGCTTCGCTGCCGCCAGCGTCTTCGGGCGAATCGGGATCCAACTGAGCGACCCGCTGTCCTTCGCGGTGGTGGTGGCGATCATCAACCCTGTCGTCCTCTTCGTTGTCTTCATGCTCCGCGACCGACATTTCTATGCGGAGATCTTCACCGGCACTGCACGCCGGCAGATACGCCCGCTGCTGTTGCTTGGTGGCCTATTCGCATTGATGCGCGTCGCCGATCAGATTGCACTCAGCCTGACGCTGGCCTCATATGCGATGGCGGTGAAACGCACCGCTGGGGTCTTTTCGGTCCTGATCGGCCGTTGGTTCTTCAAGGAGACCTATACGCTCATCAAGCTAGTCGGAGCAGCCGTGATGCTGATTGGGGTGTTCGCCTTGACACAGAATTAAGGCAATGGCCGGAAAGCCGCCCAAGGAGAAGCTCATGACTTGCCATCCCTGGCAAACATCAGCACGCGATTCGAAAACGCGGTTTACGAATCGCTCATTTCCAGTCGGTCAAGCGACTGAAAATGGAGGCAAATCCATGGGCAGCAGGAAATGCTGATTCAGTCAGCGATTCCCGAACCAACTTACTCACTCGATCCTGCCGTTGCCCCGATGTCCATCTCACGCTGGTCGAGGCGATTCTCATCCCGGAAGCGAACAGCCTCGCGGATCAGGGCCAGCCGCGCACGATCCCGGCCCCAGACGGATTCGAGACGGCGGTCAGGGACTGGGTCTTCCGTCCAAAGACGCCAAAGCTGGGTTGCATTCTCCCAGTAGGCTGCTCCGATGCTGTTGCCGTCCGGACTGAAGCCCGCATAGGCCACCCCGCCAAGATTCGCTTCCAGGATCAGATAAGACCCCAAAGGCTCTGTGCGAGGCGCCGTTGGTCGCTGCCAGATCCGAACCGAGCCGTCGCGCGAGGCGGTCAAGATCCAGCGTCCGTCAGGGCTGAACTCGGCCGAATAGATCCGGTCCTTGTGGCCGCTGAGCTCGGCGAGCAGAGTACCGTCGGTGCTCCAAACCTGCGCCTTGGCATCGAGTGCCGCGGTGACCAGCGCGTCCCCGGCCGGCGCGAACCGCACGCTATAGAGCACACCGGCGCGGGGCTCCAGATAGCTCGGGGCACCACAACGTCCGTCGGCCAGCGAGACCAGGGCAGCCCGGCCATCCTCGCTGGCCGAGGCGAGCCAGCGGCCGCCGGACGCGAAGGACAGATCCGTCACCACGTCCCTGTGCCAAGGGCCCGAGCAGACCTCGACCCAGCGACCATCGGTGCCGGCATGCATGACCCGAACCCTGCCGGCATCGTCGCCGGTCGCCACCCAGAGCTGACCGTCCTCACGTACGGTGACGGCAGCGGCCTGGACGCCCCAGCCCTGACCCCAGTCCGGAGCATCCGCCAGCGGACCACAGGCCAGCGGATCCCAGAGCCTGACCGGCACCTGGACGTCGCTGGATGTCGTCATCAACCAGCGCTCGTCAGGCGCATAGACGACTTGAAAGACGTTCGGACAGCGACGGCCGCCATCCGGCGTGCAGGCTTCTTCGTCCGATGTGACCGGCAAACGGCAGCCGGCCCCGTTCTCGAGATCCCAGACCCATGCAGTCCCGTCGAAGCCGGCGCTGGCCAGATGGCGTGCAGAGGGCGAGAAGGTAACGCGGCGCACGCGGCCCTCATGACCGACGAGACTCCAGACCCGTGTGGGCGGCGATGCCTCGACGTGTCGATCGTGCCGCCAGACCTCGACCAGACCATCGAACGACGCGGTCGCGAGCAGGACCGCCGGTGGATCTTCGGCCGGAGCAGACTGGGAGTCAGGCGCTTTGAATTCAGGCGCCTCGGACATCGCGAGATGCCAAACATGGTCTGCACTCGGCAGACGGAAGGCGATGGTCTCGGTCGGCCTGACCGACCATAGCCGTGCCGACCCATCCAGATCCGAATAGGTCAGGACACGGGTCCAATCATTGCTGAAACGTGCGTCCGAAACGGCAGCATCGTGACTGAAGACCGCGACCTCCTTGCCGGTGAGCAGGCCCCAGAGACGTGCCGTCTTGTCGAGCGAGGCGGTCAGCACGAGGGGTTCACCATCGTGATCGTCGCTCCCCGGCGAGACCCTCACATGCTCCACACTGAGAGCGTGATGGCCGAGGATCTCAGCCTGGCCAGTCTCGAGATTCCAGCGCACGACCTGACCCGAATCGTCGCCGGCGATCAAGTAGGAGCCCGCCGGCGAAAAGGCAGCTTCCCGGACCGCTGACCGATGGACCCGGATGGTCCGGCCGTCGCGGACGATCACACCCAACTCGGCAAGCTCATCGCCCTGGAGGTCATAGACACGAACCCGCTCGTCCGCCGAGGCCACGGCAATCCGGCGCCCTGCCCGGTCGAATTCAGCATGGTTGACTGGTCGCCCGAGCGAACCGCTCGCGGGAAGCACCACGCGCTCTACCCCGGTCGCCGTCTCGAGCACCCGGGCAGATCCGTCGCGCGAAGACGTCACAAGCAGCTTGCCATCGGGCGCGAAGGCGAGGCTGCGCACCTCACTCGCATGGACAGACCGATCCCAGAGTGGCGCCCCGGGGCGTTCCAGATCCAGAACGCAGACGGCGAAGCGGTCTTGCGGAGCACCATGGGACAGGGCCAGGAAACGCCCGCCGCCACCCAGTGCGACGGGGCTGCCTGGGCGCGCACCACAGGCCCAATCCGGCGTCTGACCAGGCTGCACCGGGAGCCGCCAGACACCGGGCTCACCGATGCCGAGGATCGTCTCCTGCTCACCCGTCCCGACAAATCGAACCGAATGGATGGGAGTCTCCGGCCCGAACAGACGCTCTTCGGGCTGAAAACTCTGCGCGCGCAACGCCCAGAGCTGGGCACCCTGGCCTCGGGATCGGGTCACGAGACGCTCACCGTCATCGCGGAACGCGGGGATCAGCGGTTGGTCGCCTGCCTGTGACTCGGACTGGACCATGGCAACCAGCCGGTTCGTTGTGAAGGCGCGACTCAGGGTGTCGGTCGCCGCCTCTGGGAGATAGGGGCCTGCATTCAAAGCAAGGCGGACGGCCTCTGGCGTATTCCCCAAGCCAACGGCAATATCGGCCGCCTTGAGCAGGCTGCGCTGGAGATTCAGGGTGGCCTGACGCGAGGCGTCCCATGCCCAGAAGGCCGCCGTCGTGGCCAGCACCAGGAGGCTGGCCAGGGTCAGGCCCAGGATCCGCGCCCCGCGATTGCGTCGTCTCTGAAACACGAGATTCTGGTGGGACTGATCCAGAAACTCCTTTTCGAGGGGTTCCAGCTCGTCTGCATAGACATTGGCAAAGCGTCGCGCCGAGGCGTAGCCCGCTTCGCCCAGAAGGTATTCCCGATTGCAGTCAGTGCGCTTCCAAAGACGAGCCTGCCGGGAAATCTGATACCGCAGAACGAGATCATTGCGGTTATTGGCGTCCGAGAGCCAGTCCCGCACCGGCTGCCAGTGCTTGAAGAGCACGGGGTGGATGAAGCTGGCCACCGGGCGATAGTCTTCCCAGTCGCGCGCCTCGCGCGCCTCGCGCGCCTCGGCATCGACACCGGGCTCCGAGACGGACGCTGCGGCCTCGGGATCGATGAGTCCCTCGAGCTCCCGGCTCGGACGCTTGCTTCGAATCCGCTCACGCCACTCGTCTCCCGTCTGGATCATGAGTCGCCGCAGGTCATCCATCAGGCGTGGAGCACCCTGTGAGCAACCGAGCCGGCTCTCTTGATCGAGCACCGCCTCTGCCACGACCAGGCGAGCCTCGATTAAGGACTCGATCAGCCTCGAGACACTGGCGTCGCGGCTCAGGGTGCGCAGGTCCCCAGCCCTGGCGCTCGCGGCCGACGCGCCTCCTCCTTCGAGCGAGATCAAGGACCGACAGAGGATCGGCAAGGCATCGCGGCTCTGCGGATCCAAACCATCCCAGATGGCATCGGCAGAGCGGACCAGCGAGCCGGAGAGTCCGCCGACGCTGCGATAATCCTGAAGGGTCAGGAGTTGATGGTCGGCGGACCCCGACTGCTGCAGTCGCTCACCGACCAGCCGATGCATCTCAGCCAGGGTCTGCTGCAGGGCTGCCGGCCAGTGCACGATCAGGCTGGCCTCGGACTCCAGTGCCTCGACCACACCACGGCCACCGCCCCTGGTCATCCCCTCGTACTCGATACCGGCGACCCGTGCCGGGATCTCGATGACCTGTCGGATCCGCGCCGCCGGGGGCGGCTGCAATTGAAACCAGCTCCGATCGTCCAGCAGGGCCGCGAGGTCCGGCATCTCGGCGAGATGGCGCAGATGATCGCTCCGTAGCGAGGAGATCACCCAGATTCCGTTCTGCGAGGCGAGGACGCTCAGCGCTGCGATGAATGCCCGGGTCCGCGGGGCCGCGCGCCTCGCTTCGCTGAACAAGGGATCCAGGGGATCGACGACGACCGCGAGCTGCTGGCGCCCACTCGACCCTTCGCTCTGGCCCACGAGGTCATCGGCGACCTGAAAGAGCGCAGCACTCACTTGATCGGCGGCGACCTCGGGCTCGCTGACCAGAAGTCGAGCCAAGCGGTCCGTATCGAGCCCAAAGCCATTCAGCGCCGCGCCCAGCATCGCCGGCGCGGCCAGTGCGGCGGCCAGTGCCTCGATCGGATCCTGCTCCGCCGGATCAACGAGACACCAGCGGCAGCCCGCGATATCCGAGAAGAGAAAGGGCCGCACCAGACGAGGCAAGAGTCCGGCTCGGATCAGGGAGCTCTTGCCGACACCGCTCGGACCTGTCAACAGCAGGAGCCCGCGGCCCCTTCCCTGCAATGCGTCAAGACGGGTCACCAGCTCGCGGGTCTCGGTCTCGCGTCCAGTGAAGATTCGATCGTCGGCAAAATCGAAGGGACGGCGGGCGCGAAAGGGGCTTCCGTGCCAGTCGCCTGCGGCGGAGGCTAGCCGCCGCTCTGCACTGATCCGGCGATTCAGGAGCTTGCGCAGTTGGGTCTCGACCAAATCTCGAAACGAGCGGTCGTTGCTGAACTGCCTGAACGCGCGACTGAAACTACCGTCAGGGTTGAAAAAATGGGTGCGGAAAAACTCCTCGAGCCGGTGAAGATCCGCCAGCGCCTCGCGCGTGGCCTCTGCGTTGCTCACATCCACCAAACGCGGAGCGGTCTTCTTGTAGACCAAGACCTCGGGGCTGCCGCTCCGCGACGACGCCTGAACCGCATCGACGAATTCCCATTCGGTCCCTGTCATCCCGCCGTAGGGATCCTCGGCAAGCGGCGTCCCGAGCCGGGTCCAAAGCATCACGAGTACAATCTCGCACTCCGACGGACGCAGCAGTCCCGCCTGAAAGCTCTTCGCCGCCGTCAATGCCTCCTCTTCCCAGAGGACCGCCTGGAGTCTGAAATAGGGCAGATACTCCTGGGCCAGCGCCTCGATCACGTCCTTGACCAGGGCACGCTCGTGCTCGAGATCAGAGGGCGAGGAGACGAAGATTCGGACCTGAGGCTCAGCCATCGGCGTGATCGGGATCGGACATGCGTCAACTATACCGAGAGCGCAGTTGGAATCCTAAATCGACAAAGATCGGCCATAAGGGTTTACACTCACGAGGCGTGCGTCGCTGGACCGCAAGGGAGAAGCTGATGATCGGCCATCCCTGGCGAGTATCGGCACATCCATCTGCCGCAGGAAAGGCTCATGAGATCGGCATTTCCCTGGGCTTTGATCCGCACGATGAACGTTTGACAAGCCTTTCCGGGTGTCCATTCAACATCCGGAGAGTCCGTAACCACAAGTGCTAGCGATGTATCATCCGCCGCGGGACGCGATCGGCAACGGCGGACGCATCTTAGAATCGCCTCCATCCCGCGGAGGAGCTCGCGATGCTCGACCAAGATACGGCCGATGCCGAACGCTTCGAAAACGTCATCCGGCGTTCGGTGCAACAGATCCTGCTTGCCCCGGATCCCGCACGTTTTCTCGACTGGGCTCGGAGTCATCTCCCGGACCTTCTCGGGCTATCCGAGACCCAACTCGACGAGTTCGAGCAGCGACGGCTCGCAACGCTGCTCGGAACCGCGGTCTGGAACGCCACTCCCCAGCCGACCCATGACTTCCAGACCTGCCCCATGCCACCGCATCCGCCAGGGGACCCCTGCTCATGCGGCTCCGGCAGCCGATATCGTGACTGTTGCGGCACCATCGAAGACATCCCTGAGCTCTCGAGTGACCTGGTCTGGGAGATGCTTCTGGATGTGCTGTCGGATCAGTGCATCCAGGATGCGCTCGACTCGGATGCCGTCCCCAAACCTCTGCTCGCCCATATTGCCGACCGGTGGCTCGAGCAGGATCGTCCGCGCCGCGCGGTGGCGCTCTTGGAGCCCATGTTTGCCGGCTCGCTCGCCGAGCTCGACGCAGAATTCGAGCCCTCGGTCGATATCCTGTGTGACGCCTATGACCGACTCAACCACTGGCGCAAAAAACAAGCCTTTCTCGAGCGCGTCTGCACCGAGGGAAGCCGACCGCTGCAGGCATCGGCCTGGCAGAGACGCTGTACCATGTCGATCGATGAGGGCGATTTTCTCGAAGCTGCGGCAGCCTTCACCCAGGCATTGAGGAGCGATCCGAACAACCCTGGTACCGCGATCCTGGAGATCACACTCCTGGCAGCTCAGCACAAGGACTGGGTCGCCAGCGAGCGCGCCCGTTTCTGGATGCACCGATTCCACCAGATCGGATTCGAGCATTCAGGTATTCTGGGATTCCTGTCTCGCGCCGTCGAAGATCCGCAAGAGGCGCTGGTCGAGAGCCACTCGGATGCCCTCGACCCCTTGATCCTCGACCTGCAGGACTGGGTCACCCTGATCCAGGATCGTCCGTTGCCGGGTTACCGATTGGATCGCTTGGACGTCCAGGGACCCGCTTGGCCGCCCGGTCAGCTCGCATTGTTCGATGACCAGGACGGCATCGTCGGAATCGACGGCATCGATCAGGGCTCACCCGGAGCCGCCAACCGAGCTTCGAGGCCCGTCCAGTTGCGTGCGCCAGCGTCATTGCGTCAGCTTGAAACGGCTTGGCACAGAGTGTTTCCAGCTGAGAAACCGCACTCCACGCAGCTGGTTCCGGGCGAGGATGCGAGCTTATGGGACAACCAGGATTGGCTCGACCACCTCCTGGCGCACCCCTCGCTCGCGGACAGCCTGGAGGTGCTCGACGATCTGGCGACCGCGATCTATCTTCATCCCGCAAGTGCCTTAGCCTGGATCTCGCACCTCTTACTCCGCCCAATACTCGAGCGCGCTTGGTCGATCCTCGAGCGGGTGCTTCCCCCC
>RRYU01004290.1_pt1 | contig 38392 bp, 29 predicted proteins | sample 2162651 | NCBI WGS metagenome assembly RRYU01 (sample SAMN10267283, study PRJNA491782) | microbial mat metagenome | isolation source: biomat in the production well | place: Japan: Minami-Kanto gas field, natural gas well KTG3 | collected 2017-06
AAACGAAGTAAAAAATCCATCCAAACAATTTCTCGAAGGCCGAAAAAAAAACGCAATAGGCTCAGCAATTACAGTAGCTATAGAAGGCACTCGCCCATTTTTAGTAGAAGTACAAGCGCTAGTATCAGTAAGTGCATTTGGCTTTCCAAAAAGGACAGCAAACGGCTTTGACCTAAATCGCCTACAAATCCTCATCGCAGTACTAGAAAAATACGGAAAACTAAACCTACAAAACCAAGATGTATTTGTAAATGTCGTAGGAGGCATAAAATTAAAAGAACCAGCCTCAGACCTAGCAGTACTCATGGCAATAGCCTCTTCATTACTCAAAAAACCAATCAACGGCCAAACAGCAGTATACGGAGAAGTCGGTCTCTCAGGAGAGCTAAGAAAAGTCAGCCACAACGACAAACGCATCAAAGAAGGACAGAAACTAGGTATGGAAAAATTCATCACTCCAGATAAATATAAAGAAATCATTGAGACCCTACGAGATCTCTAATTATATTCGATCAAAAAACCGATAAGTATTATCCAGCACAATATCTGTCAACTCCGCTAAATCAATATCCCTAATCTCGGCAATCTTTTCAAGATTCTTTACAACAAAAGAAGGTTCATTCCTCTCACCTCGATAATCCTGTGGTGCCAAATAAGGACAGTCCGTTTCCACCATAAACTTATCAAGTGGCATATTTTTAACAACCTCACGCAAGTCAGCCGCATTTGGATAAGTAATAATCCCTGTAAAAGAAGTATAATATCCACGCAACCAAATCTCCTTTGCAAAATCCAAGTCACTACCAAAACAATGAAAAACAACCTTAGCACGATCCGGTCTATCAATATCATTAAATTCATCCAAAATAGCCAGACAATCATCATCAGCATCACGATTGTGAATAATCAAAGGCAATCCAGTCTGTTGCGCCAAATTTAACTGCATAATAAAAGCGCTTTTTTGCAAATCATGTGGTACTTTCGCCTTAAAATAATCAAGCCCACATTCCCCAATACCCACAACTCTATCCTCAGTCTCAATCAAAGACTTCCACTCAATAAGAAGCTCGTCTGTAACTTGATCAGCATCATAAGGATGAATACCAACAGTCGCATAAAACCCCTCCCACTCACTCAAAAGATCAATCGCCTGTTGAGAACTTTTTATATTACAACCGATATTTACAATCTTATTAACATCATTAGCCTGCGCACGCTCAATCATTTGAGGAATCTGCCCCTCATACTCATCAAACATCAAATGTGCATGTGTATCTATAATCATCTATGTAAAATTTAATTAACTCATGTTAAAATCTAATACCATTTAACAAGCTAGAAATCAAAGATTTATGGAAATTTCCCAAAAAATTCTCAAATACATTCAACAAAGTTTTAAGGATAAAAAAGTCATAATATTTACAGATGAAAAAGTTAAAAGACTATACGGAGCCCCTTTAAATCGATATCTAAAAAACAACGGAATAGATTCAGAAACAACAACAAACATTGATGTTAATTTCGACAACAGTATATTAGTAAGCATAGGAGGCGAAACAGTTAAAAAGCTAAGCCAAGAGCAAAAATCACAGACAAAAATCCACATACCAAGCACTCTATATTCAATGTTTTTTTCAAACTCAGAGTTTACAGATCAAAGCTTATTAAAAACACTCCCACAAAAACAAATAAAAAATGCTCTCGCTCACTGCATCAAACTTGGAGTCCTAAACGACAATCAATTAATTAATCACATTGATGTAAATCTCGACAACATCTTAAATCTAAATCAAAAAAGCATCGAAACACTAATCAATCTAAGCAAAACAAGCCTTATCAATTTAAATCAAAACTCTCCAGAAAAACTCAACTACACAAATGAATTTTATTTAAAGATCAAAAAAGAAAACCCAAACCTCCTCCACGGCTATGCCCAAAGTCTATCATTAACACTCACAAATAAAATCGCAGTCAAAAGGGGACTAATGACACTCCCCCTTCATAAAAAAATAAAATACATACTACAAAAAACAGGCCTACCAATCGTCATTCTACTTCCGCCAAAAATAGAAAAAGACAATGTTTACATTCCCCTATTTATTAAGCATTAGCAAGCTTCTTAGCTTGATCCTCTATCCTCAAACTCTCAACAATATCCTCGATTGCCCCATCCATAATACCAGGCAAATTGCTCCAGCTTTGATGTATACGATGGTCAGTCACACGATCCTGCGGATAATTGTATGTACGAATTTTTTCACTCCTATCACCTGTACCAATCTGACTACTACGTTCATCTCCACGCTCTTTTCTAAGTCTTTCCTCCTCCGCATCATAGAGACGCGCCCGTAAAATCTTCATCGCCTTATTTTTATTTTTTAACTGCGATTTTTCATCCTGACAACTAACTACTATATTTGATGGAATATGCGTAATCCTAACTGCAGAATCAGTCGTGTTTACAGACTGTCCCCCATTTCCACCAGCTCTAAACACATCCACCCTAATATCCTCATCCTTTACCTCAATATCAACTTCCTCAGCCTCCGGTAAAACCGCAACAGAAGCAGTCGAAGTATGTATACGCCCCTGGCTTTCAGTACTAGGAATCCTCTGTACTCTATGTACTCCACTTTCATACTTCATATGTGCAAAAGAATCTTCTCCACGCACAGCAAAAACAACCTCCTTAAAAACACCAGGAGAAGTCTCACTAGTATTCATAAGCTCAATTGTAAATCCATTTGTCTCTAAAAACTTAGTATACATCCTCATTAAATTACCCACAAAAATTCCCGCCTCATCACCACCAGCACCTGCCCTTATCTCCACAATACAATCCTTTACATCATTTTGGTCTTTAGGAAGTAGCTCAACTTTAGCTTTCTCATCCAAAATTTTAATTTCATTATTTGCCTCCTCCAATTGTGCCTTTGCAAGCTCTTTAATATCTGGATCAGATTCATTATTAAGAATCTCTTCAGCCTCAATTTTTGCATCCATAGCCTCACAATAAATTCTGGCCAATTCTGCAACAGGAGCCAAACTCTTATATTGACGTGATAAATCTATATACAATTTTTGATCAGATAAGACTTCTGGATCAGATATTTTTTTTTGTATATCAAAATATTCTTCCTGTATTTTTTTTAACTTATCTATCATTTTTTTATTTATTATTCGACAATAAAAACTCTATCTATACCTGCCAAATCTTTTACAATTTTCCACTTAGTTGGAAAATATCTCTCAAGCAGTGACCCCATACATTCAGTCTGTGCAAAACCAAATTCACCTAACATTAAATCAAATCCTATATTTTTATCAACAATTTGTAAAAACATTTTTTCATATAATTCAAGTCCAGTCTCTCCTCCAAATAGTGCAAGCGAAGGTTCAAAATCTTCTACATTTTTCTCAACAAACCTATTAGTTTTTTCACCGATATAAGGCAAATTTGTAACAATTATATCATATTTTTCATCGTTTGTAATACTTTCCATCAAGTCACTGTAAAACACCTCAACTTTATCCTCAACTGAATGTTGAGCAACATTCATACGAGTCACGTCCAAAGCATCTTCAGATATATCACAAGCATCCAAAACAACTGGCATATTATTTGTACTACGAGCAATAGAAACTGCAATACAACCACTACCAGTACCTACATCCAAAACTTTCATTTGCCTCCTATCAATCTGACCACGCAAATGTGCCACAGCCCTTTCTACAATTTGTTCTGTCTCCGGTCTAGGAACCAAAACCCTCTTATCAACATAAAAATTCAATCCATAAAACTCCTTCTCACCCAAAATATAAGCAACCGGCTCCCCTGCCGCAACTCTATCAACATAATCAAAAAATAGAGACACAAAAGCCTCATCAATTTCCCTATCCATATTTATAATCAAATGTGCCTTATCGACACCAAGGACATGACACAACAAAAGCTCGGCATCTAAGATTTTATCTTTACCAAGAGTATCCAGAGACTTTTTAAGTATATCCGATACAATCATGTCTAATAAAATCTATTTTTCTCACGAAGAGCTCTATATTTTGCACGCATAATTGCAGAAGTTCTAACAAACGTTCTTGTAGGACTTTTTAGATTATACTTGTGTGCACGAAGCCAATAAAGCTTTCTACTAGCTTGAACAAGTTTATTAAACCTTGTTATGCATCTTTCGTTTGATTCTTTTTCGTTTTTTAGTACTGTAACCTTCATATTTTGTTTCTTTTGTTTATCAAAGTAGTGAAAATATACGGACATTTTTAAGCAAAGTAAAGAGAAAATCCCAAAAAATATCTAACTAAACATCAAGATTTTTTACACTCTTTGCATATGCTTGAATAAACTTTTTTCTTGGCATTACCTCAGATCCCATCAAAGTATCAAAAACTCTATCAGCTCTCTCAGCATCCTCAACAGATACCTTAAGCATTACACGATTTTCAGGATCCATAGTTGTTTCCCAAAGTTGATCGGGATTCATTTCTCCAAGACCTTTATATCTCTGTATACCAATATTCATATTTGAATCCGCCTGAAATTCAGCAGTAATTTTATCTCGCTCATCATCTGAATATGCATATTTAGCGGCTTTTCCTTTACTGATTTTAAACAATGGTGGTTGAGCAATATAAATATATCCTCCCTCCAATAATGCTTTGAAATATCTATAAAATAAAGTCAAAAGCAATGTCCTAATATGTGCACCATCAACATCCGCATCCGTCATTATCACAATTTTATGATATCTTAATTTATCAGGAGCAAATGTCTCACCAATACTAGTGCCCATAGCAATTACAAGATTTTTTATTTCATTATTTCCTAGTATTCTATCAAGTCTAGCTTGTTCAACATTTAAAATTTTACCCCTAAGAGGCAAAATAGCTTGAATATTTCTATCCCTACCCTGCTTAGCACTACCACCAGCAGAATCTCCCTCGACTATAAACAACTCAGATACACTTGGATCCTTACTCGAGCAATCCGCCAATTTACCTGGCAAAGTCATACCTTCCAATGCACCCTTTCTTATTACAGTATCTCTAGCCGCTCTAGCCGCCATACGCGCTCTAGCTGCCAAATGACATTTACCAATAATGGCCTTTGCATCAGTTGGATTTTCTTCTAAATATTGTTGAAATGCTTCAGCAAAAACAGATTCAACAGCTGTACGCATTTCTGCATTACCAAGCTTTGATTTTGTCTGTCCTTCAAATTGAGGATCTCCCAATTTTACAGAAACAACAGCAGTAAGACCTTCACGAACATCCTCCGCAACCAAATTATCATCTTTATCTTTTAATAATTCTGCAGATCTAGCATAACTGTTGATAGTTCGTGTTAAAGCAGATTTAAAACCAGTAAGGTGACTACCACCCTCTGTAGTATGTATATTATTTGCGAAAGTATAAATTGTTTCCTGAAAAGAAGTAGTGTATTGAAGTGCAACCTCAACAACTCCATCATCTGTTTCTTTTTCTATATAAATAACATCATTTGCAATCCTATCCTTATTTCTATTTAAATGTTGAACATAAGACTTAACACCTCCTTCAAAATAAAAGCGGTATCTTTCTTCGCTTCTTTCGTCAAAAATAGAAATAGTCACACCTTTTGTTAAATAAGCTTGTTGTCTAAGTCTATTTACTACTGTTTCAAAATTAAATATCAAAGTATCAAAGATATCTTTATCTGGATAGAAAGTAATTTTTGTACCTCTTTTTTCTGTATCAGCTATCACCTTTAACTCACCACCAGCGTTACCCATATTGTACTCTTGATGGTAAACTTTGCCGTCCTTATATACATTTGCAATAGTTTTACTTGAAAGTGCATTTACCACACTCACACCAACACCATGCAAACCTCCAGATACCTTATATCCACCACCACCAAATTTACCTCCTGCATGCAATATAGTCATCACTGTCTCAAGAGCTGATTTACCAGTCTTTTTATGTTTATCAACTGGAATACCACGACCATTATCTTCAACACTAACTCCTCCATCTTTTTGAAGTACAACCTCAATATTATTACAATATCCAGCCATCGCTTCATCTATAGAATTATCCACAATCTCCCAAACCAAATGATGCAATCCATTTACATCAGTAGATCCGATGTACATACCAGGCCTCTTTCTAACTGCTGAAAGCCCCTCTAAAACCTGTATCTGATCGGCACCATAATTTTGTTCAAGCTCCTCTGCCATATGTTTTTCTCTTAAAATCTAAACAATACAACAAAAAACCTAGCACAATATTTTTAAATTGTCAGGTGAAAATTTTTTTATTTATTCGCTATATTATAGTAAATCATTTTTAACATCAGTAAGATCTGTAACTGATGCAATAATTTCTTCCTCTACAACTAAACCACTTTGAATCTCCTTTTTAAATGCACCATATTCACCCTGCGACACCGTCACCAAATCCACAAGTGCTTCAAGTGTATATGGGCCATCCAACACAACAGGCTTTCCTTCAATAACAAAGTACAAATTTACTACACCTTGTTCCTCATTGTATATATAGTCAAATGTCACAATAACATCAGGATATTCTTCTAAATGGACCTCAGTCACACGATATAGACTATCTTTTTTACCTTCAATTTTTTTAAGCTGATCTAATTCAATTACAAAACCTTGAGACTGTATCATTTCATGTACAAAATTTCTTGCAACTCTTTCAGCATTTGTTTCAACTTCATACGCAATATCAATTTCTACATCATCCTTTGCAAGATCGGCATATTTAATTTCAATCAATAAAAGTAAATTAGAGAAAGTCACAGGTCGATCAGACAATAATTCGTCATTTACCATAACCTTTCTAAGTAAAGATTCGTTATATCTATCATATTCAGCAGTAAAATCATAACCAGCAATATTAGCTTTAAACTCAACATATCTTTGTTCTGTATCCTCTAGATTGCGAATAGAAATTGCCTTTAAACCAAAATCAGACAAAATACTTTTAATTTCAATTTCAAGATCATCCAAAGAAATATCTAATCCACCAATATCTCCCAAAACTCTATCAGTAAGATTTGGCAATATATTTCTTTCTTTAAGATAAATTTCAAATCGCTCACCATGAGTAAGTCCATAATAAGAAGAAGAATTATATTCTGCATCTCCCAAATATCCCCAAAAATTTTCAATAGATTTTAGCTGTTTTCTAAACCACTCCATTACAGCCGTATCACTTTCAACATTTTCAAGAAGCAATGAAACCTCATCAAGCAATCTATCATATATATTTTGAGCCTCAACTAAAGAGATATCATCATTCTTTAAAAGTACCCAAGCACGTTTTAAGAAATCAATTTTTCTATCAACAAATGATTGAATTAATTCTTGTCTATTTTGTCCATCAACATAAACGGACAAAAGATGTTGCTCTATATTTCCCTTCATTTCAAAAAATTCATCCAAATAGTAAATAGACGATCTTAAAAACAAACTATCAAACAATTGATTTTGAAACATAATATATTGTTCAAAATCATAATAACCACTAATCAAATCAAAGTTCTGCTCAAAATGCTTATAAAAAAATCGTAAATCATCACGCGCAAAGGCATCACTCACATTCATTGAGCTATAAATAGAATGCCAATAATCATCCAGCACAAATCCCAAATCAGTATTTAAATCCAAAAAATGTCTATATATAATATATTGAGAATCACCCCTATCAAAGATCATAAGCTTTGAAATATATTCAGAAAGAATTTTTTTAAAAATCTCATCATTTTCATAACCAAGATCAGACAAAAACTTATCAAACTCAGCTAATGATTTATTTACAGCTTGAGTGTCAGATTTTACAGAATAAGCCAAGGCCTCATCTAAATAAGAAAACAATACCTTATAGTCTCGCTCCATATTTTTATCAGGCACAAATGTAAACAAATCACCTGTTTTATAAACCAAAGCATCAAACATCGAAAATCCATTAACAGATGCTTTTGTAAATTCTGAATTTAACCTTTGTTTTATTGATTCAACATATCTTATATCATTAGATAAATTTTGTTTTACCCATTCATCATCACGCATAGAAGATGAAATTGCAGAATAAGAATTCATAACTTTTACCAATTTTGAAGGCAAAAGATCTCTAAAGTTTTTATTAATTTTAGACAGTGAAATATTGACACTTGTATCACGAGGCACAAGCAGCACATTCATAAAAGCCTCACTATATTGACCAACATAAAAATCAAAATCTAAATCCTCAGGCAAAAAAGCCACATAAACATCTCCATCATATACAGATAGAGTGACTTTATTATCCTCATATAAAAGATCAAACACAGCCCTATCTGGTATAACAATCATATTATCAAAAACCACATTTAGATTTGTAGGACTAACTTTCAGATTAGCCCAAAGCCTTCCTTCTTCAGGAGTAAATACAAAACTATCAGCAGTTTCATCTACAATAAGAAAACTACTATCTAAAAATTTTATACTTCCTTTATCTAAAAACACCGAATCATCCGTAATATCAAATTCGACGCTCACAATATCATCATCCAAAAAATTATAAGTAGACTCAACATAATAAACCGCACCCACAAGCAAAATTGCTAACATTAGATATACAAAATCTTTAATCAAATTAGCCAAAACAAACACTTTTTTTTCTTCTACATTTTTATCTAACTCATTCATATTTTATAATGGGTTTTCTTCTATTTTACCTATTTTTTCTTCCTCCAACTTCTCTGCTGCAACTATTTTATCATTTTCATCAATATTTTTTTGGATAAGTTCCTCAGGATTTGTTGTAACTATCTTATCCTCAGTAAATGATGCAATTACTTGAATCGCCACATGTTTTTGACCTGCAAAGAAAAGTCCCTGTCCAACTCCACTATTTAAAAGTACATATTCCTCACCCTTTGTTAGGTTAAAAATTTCAGATAAAACCTTTACCGCAGAAGGTGCTTGCTTCAATAAAAGTTGCATAGAAGAATTTGTCACTATAGGCCTTCCATAATCATTTTGAATAAAATCCTCTACATCCTGAGTAATAGTAGTAATTCCCAAATAATATTTTCTTGCACGTTTCACAAGACCAAACAAAAACTTAGCACTATCATCATGCTGCATCATTGTCCAAGCCTCATCAACAACAAGCATTCGTTTTTTAAGCTCACTTCTAACTTTATTCCATATAAAATTCAAAATTATGTACATCGCAATCGGTCTAAGTTCATCCTCTAAATCTCTGATACAAAAGACAACTAAACCTGATGACATATCAATATTTGTAGCTTGATTAAATAAACCAGCATAAGTCCCTGTTGTAAATTTCGACAACTTATGAACAAGCGTCTTAGCACCATCCATTGAGTCCAAAATGTCATATAAATCCCCCATAGCTGGAGGCTCGTAAACTGAAGGATCCGGTAAATCCATGGTTATACCTTTAAGGGCATATACATCAATCAATGCTTTATCAAGCAACCCTTCCTCCTCTGGTGTCATTCCACCAAACATCAAACGCAAAAGACCATGCAAATTAATAATATTTGACCTAAGCAAATCACCAGGCATAACATCCTGACCATCAAATGCACTCGGCAGATCAAAAGGATTAATACGTCTATCACTATTTAAACTAAATTTTAAATAAGACCCTCCAACAGTATTGGACAAATCTTCATATTCATTTTCTGGATCAATCACAATAACATCTGTACCCATCATCATTAAACGTAAAATTTCAAGCTTAACTGCATAAGATTTACCTGCACCAGACTTAGCAAATACAACACTGTTAGCATTTTCAAGCGCAAAACGATCAAAAATTATAAGCCCATCATTGTGTCTATTAAGCCCATACAAAATCCCCTTATCAGAAGTCAAATCCGAAGACGTAAAAGGAAAAGAAGTAGAAAGCGGCGAAGTATTCATATTGCGGATAGTATAAAGCTCATCCAAACAAAGTGGCAAAGTGGATGTAAACCCATGTTCTGCCTGAATCTGCGCACGTTTTGTATTTACCAACTTACCTGAAAGCAAACTTTCAAGCTGTTTTGCGATTTTTTCAAGTTTCTTTTCATCTTCAGCATACAAGGTGAAATACAACGCAAATTGAAAGAATTTTTCCTGTCCTCTTTGTATTTCTGTACGAAGCTGCTCAGCATCTCCAAGTGCAGTCTCCAAAGCTGGATCGCGCACTTGTCCTTTTTCTGCATTCATACGCATTGATGATTGCATCTGAGTCACTTTCTTTTTTAAAGTTTTCATTATGCGCTCAGAACTAATAGGATAAATAAATTGTGAAATATCCATACTCACATCAAAATTAATCACTGGGGCAAGCCAGTTTACATCTAAATATCGAGGATAAGAAAAAACATAAAAAGACCGAGAATAAAGGCCATCTATCACCAAATGATCAGATTTTATATCCATAGATGATGGCGCGATAAGATCTTTTATCGAAACTAACCCCTCTTGATATATTTTTTCGGCATCAATAATATCTTTTTTTTCTCTATCAGACATAGAATTTACTGAAGGATCAATCTCCTCATTTTCTTTTTTACTTGGAGAATCCAACATCAAAAACGTCTTAATTCTACCAAACAAAGTCTGTTTTGGACCATCTTTATCAAGACTAATAAGTTTTTTACCTGTATTAGGATTATACCCAGCTGCTTCCATTTTTTGAGAAGCTTCTTCAATAACTTTCTTAACAAGCTCCTTAGATGGCTCAACTTTTATTGTAGAAGAAGGATCCATACCCAAATCAGTCTTAGTAGGTTTATCTGCCCTTATTTTTACAGGCACATCATTATGTTTAATCTCCACCGGCACATCAACCAAAGGCCGCAAAGCCGCATTTATCTCAGCTTCCTCATCAAGGACAAGATCATCAGGCTTAGACACATTTTTAAGCCACTTAGGCAGATTTTCAGTAGATATAGCACCAGACTCAGGCTCATTTTTAGATTTCTCAACTTTCGGTTTAACTTCTTCCTTAATATTCTCTTTAATTTCAGGATTTTGAGCAACAACAGAGTCTAATTCTTCATCCTCAATTAGCGCTATTTTTTGATTTTTATTTTGATTTTCGTCTTCAGACATTTTTTAACTATATTAAATTCCTATAATTATAGCAGAAAACCGCATAAATCTCAAGCTAGATAACAGTATAATTTAAAGAATAAAATTCACAAAAAATTTTCTTACAACATTTAAAAATCTATGTTAGACTGCACGCGTTAAAAAAAATAACCCTATAAGCAGTGGAAGAAAATACAGCAGGAAATACAGAGGAATCTGAAAATAACAATGAGGAATCTGCAAATAATAAACAAAAAAATCTAGAACTCATAAATCCAAACCAATATAAACCAACTTCTATTTCGGATGAAATGGAGGATTCATATCTAGCTTATGCGATGAGTGTGATTGTTGCTCGTGCCCTGCCAGATGTAAGGGACGGACTTAAACCCGTGCACAGACGTATTCTATATGCTATGCACACAATGGGACTAAGACATACACACAAATTTAGAAAATCCGCTACTGTAGTCGGTGAAGTTATTGGTAAGTATCATCCACATGGAGATACCGCTGTTTACGACTCAATGGTTAGATTGGCTCAAGAATTTTCAATGAGATACAGACTAGTAAGAGGACAAGGTAACTTTGGTTCCATCGATGGTGATAGAGCAGCTGCCATGCGTTATACAGAGGCAAAAATGGAAAAAATCACTGATGAAATGCTAGCAGATTTAGAAAAAGATACTGTTGATTGGAGAGACAATTACGATGGCAGTATGAGAGAGCCAAGTGTAATGCCGGCAAGACTTCCACAACTATTATTGAATGGTACAACTGGTATCGCCGTAGGTATGGCAACCTCTATACCACCACATAATTTAGGTGAGCTTATTGATGGAATAATGCATTTATCCAACAATCCAGAAGCAACTATAGACGACTTAATGGTATTTATTAAAGGACCTGACTTCCCTACTGCAAGTATTTTGTACGATGTAGAAGATATTAAAAGAGCATATACAACAGGTAGAGGTGGTATGGTCGTTAGAGCCAGAACAAATATTGTAGAAAGAAAGAATGGAAAATTTTCAATCATAGTTACAGAAATCCCATATCAAGTAAACAAATCAAATCTAATTACTAAAATGGCTGAATTAGTAAGAGATAAAAAGATATTAGGCATCACAGATCTTAGAGACGAATCAAATAAAGAAGGTATTCGCATAGTTATAGAGCTTAAAAAAGATTCATATCCAAAAAAGATACTAAATCAATTATTTAAATATACTCAGCTACAATGGTCATTCAATATGAATATGATCGCCCTAGTTGATGAGATCCAGCCACATCTACTTGATCTTAAACAAGTACTTGAGCACTTTATTGTCCACAGAAAGGTTGTAATAGTAAGACGTACTAAATACGAACTTAGAATTGCAAAAGAAAGAGCTCATATATTAGAGGGACTAAAGATTGCGCTAGATTCTATAGATAAAGTTATAAGCACAATTAGAAATTCAGAAACAAAAGAAGAAGCAAGAGAAGCATTAATGAAAGATTTTAAACTCTCAGAAATACAGAGTAAAGCTATCTTAGAAATGCGTCTACAAACACTAGCAGGTCTTGAACGACAAAAAATCGAAGACGAATTAGCAGAAAAATTAGCACTAATTTCAGAATTAGAAGCCATACTTGCAGATCCAACAAAGATTTTAAAAATAATGCAAGAAGAGCTAGCAGAAATTAAAGAAAAATACGCTGATGAAAGAAAAACAGAAATCATAGCACACGGTATTAATAAATTCTCACAAAAAGATACAATTCCAAACGAACCAATGATAGTAATGCTAAGTAAGGAAAATTATATCAAGAGGATTTCTCCAAGTTCATTCAAAACTCAAAAAAGAGGTGGAAAAGGAGTTATAGGAGGACAAACAAAAGACGAAGACGAAATTAAATTGATAAAAAACACATACAATCACGACGAATTACTATATTTTACAAACAAAGGACGAGTATTTAAATTACCAGTATACGAAATCCAACAAGCATCAAGGACTGCAAAAGGACAAGCAATTATAAATCTTATACAATTACAAGATGGTGAAACAGTAACTGCTATCTTAAATGCAGGAGAAAAAATGACTGGGAAATACCTTTTAATGACAACTCAAAAAGGTACAGTTAAAAAAACTCCAATATCAGACTTTGATAATGTTAGAAAAAGTGGACTTATTGCAATAAAATTAAGAGAAAATGATTCACTAGAATGGGTAAAAGAGACTGACGGAGAAAACGAAGTAATGATAATCACAAAAAACGGAAAAGGTATCAGATTTGACGAGGACAACTGTAGACCAATGGGACGACCATCAATAGGAGTTAGAGGTATAAGACTAAAACCTGAAGACCACGTTGTTGAAATGGATATAATTAAAGATCCAACAACAGCAAAAATGTTGGTAATAATGGAAAATGGACTAGGTAAAATGACACCAGTAGAAAGTTATAGAAAACAAACAAGAGGTGGTACAGGAGTCTTGACTGCAAAACTTACAAAGAAAACTGGAAGTGTTATAGGCGCAAAAATTATTGAAAAAGATACTGATGCAGATCTAATTATGATTTCAAAATCAGGACAAGTTATTAGACTACATTCTAATAACATCCCTTCACAAGGTAGAGCAACACAAGGTGTATATCTTATGAGGATGAAACTACAAGACAAGGTTGCATCAATTTCATTAATTGAAAACATCAAAGAACTTGATGAAAATCAAGTCCCTGTAGTAGAAAAACAAGAAACTTTACTTAAAGACAAAAAGTAATAAATTTTTCAACCTCATTCCACATGAAAATTTGTAAAAAAATACTAGTAGCACTAATTGTGTTATCAACACTTAGCACAACAGCTCTAGCATACGATGGTGATATATCAATTACAAACAACCCGCTAAATCTTTCCACAGAAAACTTGCTTGAAGGCAAAACTGTGAGGATTTATGCATCTGTTACAAACACTAGTACACAAGATCTACTTGGAGTTACAAGATTTTATGCAAATGGAAAACAAATAGGAGCAGATCAAGCAATATCAATCTTTGCAGGAAAAACCGATGACATATTTATTGATTGGATACCAGGATATGGAAACTACACTCTAAAAGTACAAATTTTCCCTTGGGAAGCAGAAATTGATGATCCATCAAACAACATAAAAACAAAGGAAATTTTTGTAAAAAAAGACACAGACAGAGATGGAACGCCAGATATTAATGATCCAGATGATGATAATGACGGTCTAGCTGATGAAATAGATGCATTCCCCACTGACAAAAATGAGCAATATGATACTGATGGAGACGGCAAAGGTGACAACAGTGACACCGATGATGATAATGATGGTGTACCAGACCAATTTGATGATTTGCCTCTAGATCCAAACGAAAGTACAGACACCGATAAAGATGGGATAGGTAATGTTAAAGATACCGATGATGATAATGATGGACTTTCAGACACTGATGAAGAAAACTTAAAAACCAATCCCCTATCAAAAGATACAGATGGAGATGGAATAACTGACAATAAGGATCATTTTCCACTAGATAAAACCGAATGGCTAGACACCGATGGCGATAATATTGGTAACAACTTGGATACAGATGACGACAATGATGGACTAATTGATATTGACGATCCTTTTCCACTAAATAAAGGGCCAAAAATTGAAATAAAAAACTTTCCAACAACAATGGGGATATTTGAAAAAGAGATATTAGATGCAAGCGCTTCATATGATGAGGATGGTCAAATCACAAGCTATATTTGGGAAATTGGAGGCAAAAAAATTGAAGGTAACTCAATCAATTACACATTTTTTCAAACAGGAGAAAAAGACATAAAACTCACAATCACAGACAATAATGGAGAATCTAGATCAAAAGATTTTCAAATTAACGTATTAAATTTAAGACTTTACAAACAGTTAGCAATACTTTTAATCATAATTCTACTTGCATTAGCAATACAGTTAAAGTATATTTCGAACGCTAAAAACCGCAAAACTAACAGACTATAACATTAGTAAAATGAAAAAAGGAATACACCCAAAATTTGAAGATACAACATTTACTTGTGCATGTGGATCACAAACTATTGCTGGTTCAACAATAAAAAAAGATGAGTTTAAAACTGAGTTATGCTCAGCTTGCCACCCATTTTACACTGGTAAACAAAGACTTGTTGATTCATCAGGAAGAGTAGAAAAATTCAAAGCAAAAATGCAAGCCGCAAAAAAACTTAAACCAGTAAAAGACGAAGAAGAAATTGAAGAAGAAATTGAAGAAAAAGTAGAGAAAACAGAAAAGAAAGAGAAGAAAGAAAAAAAAGAGAAAGTTAAAGAAGTATCTGAAGAAGCTAAAGAGGAGGAAAAAGTAGAAGAAGTTGTTAAAGAAACTAAAGAAGAAAAAAAAACTGAAGAAGAGAAGTAAAATTACAAAACAAAATAAAAAGAAGCTTTATAATGAGGCTTCTTTTTTTTATAAAACAGTTGCACTAGACAAAAACCAGTATTAATGCTATAGTAAGACATCATAAACAAATAAAATTTATGCAAAAAGCAGCAAGTGAAAATGAGGGAAAAACTACACCGGCAAATAACCCTGAAACAGAAACTGATACACCAAAAAAATCTGAAACAGAGCCTGATTCTACTGAGGTACCAGAAATAAGAGATAATACAAGAAGAGAAGCCAACAACAACACAACAGTTCCAGAAAATGAAACTCCCCAAGAAGAGCCAAGAGTTCCAGAAACATCCGATGATACTCAAGCACCAAGAAGAAGACAAAGTCCAGAAACACAACCAGAAGAAACTCCAAACACTCCAAATACATCTCAAACTACTCCAGAAACAGCAACAAAGGAAAACAAAACAAATTTTTTATCTAAAACATGGGCTTTTTTACATGGAGACAAGGGATCAATACTTAAATGGGGACAAAAAACTAATAAAAAAATAAGCGAATCTATACAGTTACCTGAAAAAGGTAGTGATTTTAATCCTCCACAAGATTTAGGTGTTGTTGGTAAAGATCTATTAGATGGGACATTTACAAATATAGCCAGACAGTATTATCCACTTATAAAAGCTGATCTTAACATTTTAAGAAGCACTTGGAGGACAATCACACGACCGTTTTTTCATCCAATCAAAACACTTAAAAGCCCATTAAGATATCTATCCAATCCTGTCAGAATATTAACTGCAGATTTTAGGAGAATAAAAGATACTTTAAGAATTCCCATTTCATTCACAAGTAGCTTATACAATAAAGTAATCACACGACCCTTAGACTTTATTAGTACAAAAATTATTACAAAAATACCACTATTAGACGTTATATTTAAAGACGCCATCGTACCAATAGTAAAATTACCAGATAGAGGCTTAAATGGACTAAGAAAATTTTATGATGGAATCACAGGATGGGTAGATAAAATGGATGATGCAGTAGGAAAAAAACAAAACCAGGAATATCTTGATTAAAGATTAGAAAAAGATCAAAAATAATGCTAAATTATGCATATAATTTTTGTCAAATCCACATGTTTGAATTTCAAATAAATCACAATTGCAGCAAATCAAAAGCGCGCAGTGGCACATTTAAAACACCACACGGAGACATAAACACACCTATTTTTATGCCAGTAGGCACAAAAGCTACAGTAAAAACACTTAGCAACAGGGATGTTGAGGAACTAAATCCAGATATAATACTTGCAAATACATATCATCTATACTTAAGACCTGGTGAAGACTTGATAGATAAAATGGGAGGCCTACACAAATGGATGAACTGGAATAAGCCTATCTTAACTGATTCAGGGGGGTTTCAAGTGTTTTCATTAGCTCAAGAAGGGCGTCCTAAAGGCAAAAATGGTATTACAACAAGCGTCAAAATTGTAGAAGAAGGTGTTCATTTTAAATCACATATAGACGGTACAAAGCACTTTTTTACCCCCGAGAAAGTAATGCAAATTGAGCACAAGCTTGGTGCCGACATTATAATGGCTTTTGACCAATGCGCTGATGCAAACAGCAGTAAAGAATACTTTATAAAAGCAATGGAACGCACACATAGATGGGCTGATCAATGTAAAACAGAACATCTAAAACTCAACAAAAATCGAAAAATACCATTAGCTTTATTTCCAATAGTACAAGGAGGCATCTATAAGGATTTAAGGATCCAATCAGCACAATTTATAGACTCATTAGATATGCCCGGTAACGCAATTGGAGGCCTATCAGTTGGTGAAGAAAGAGATGTAATGTATGATATGATAAATATTACCACTGACCATCTTTCACTAAATAAACCTAGATACCTCATGGGTGTTGGTACTCCAAAAGATATTTTAGAAAGTGTAGAAAGAGGTATAGACATGCTAGATTGTGTACACCCAACACGCATAGCAAGACACGGAGCATTTTGGAATTTAGATGGTAAACAGAATATTAAAAATGCTATGCACAAACAAGATCCAAGTCCCCTACAAGAAGATTGCGATTGCTATTCGTGTCAAAATCATTCAAAAAGCTACATCAGACACTTAATTACAGAAAACGAAATCCTCGGTATGAAACTCATGTCTATACACAACTTGAGATTCCTCATAAAATTAATGGAAGACATCAAATCAAATATCAAAACCGATACATTTACAGAATTTAAGAAAAACTTTTTGGAAAGATTCTACAAAAACACAAAAAACTAACATAAACAAAATGATAGCATATCTAAGAGGTAAAACACTCAAAATAAACGAAAATTCAATAATTATTGACACTGGAAATATCGGATATTTAGTAAAAACAAACAAAAATCTAATTTCTGATATAAAAACTGACGAGGAAATCAAAGTATTTATCTATTCACACATTAGAGAAGATGTTTTTGATCTATACGGATTTACAAGTTATCAAGAGCTCACATTTTTTAAACAACTAATTTCTGTAAATGGAGTTGGACCAAAAGCTGGTTTAGAAATATTAAATACAAACATTGATCAAATCAAAACTGCAATAATAGAAGAAAACGTAGCATTCATAACAAAAACACCAGGCATTGGTAAAAAAACCGCAGAGAGATTGATTTTAGAACTAAAAAATAAGATAGAAATCACAAATCTTTCAAGGACAAACCAGCCAATCAATACAAATATCAAAGATGATATTATAGATGCACTAGTAAATCTTGGTTTTTCAAAACATCAAATTACAAAAACATTATCAGATATTCCTGAAAGCATAAAAAAGGAAGAAGAAATAATTAGTTTTTTCCTCAAAAACAACTAATAAAAAAATAAAATTTCTCCCTTAAATTTATTGAATTTTATCTGTATAATTTCAAAGAAGAAAACCTCAACCTAAATCCTATGAAAAACAAAAACACAAAGATTGTTTGCACACTTGGACCTTCGAGCGATTCTATTACAGAAATAGAACAACTAGTAAAAGCTGGAATGAATGTAGCTAGACTTAATTTTTCGCATGGAACTTATAAAGATCATAAACGTATTATCGCAAATATAAAAAAGGTTGAAAAAAAAACAGGTCAAACAATCGGTATTTTACAAGATCTGCAAGGACCTAAGATTAGAGTGGGAGAAATGCCAGAAAAAGGAATCAAAATCAAAAAAAATCAAACAATAGTACTCACCATTACTGATGTAATAGGTGAAATTAAAGCTGGTACTCCTGTAATTCCCGTTCAATACAAAAACATAGTAAAAGATGTAAAAAAAGGAGACATTATATTGATTGAAGACGGCCTATACGAAATCCAAGTACTTAAAAAAAACAAATCAGACATCATAGCAAAAGTAAAAGTTGGAGGAATAATCAAAAGCCACAAAGGTATAAACATACCAACTGCATCAATCTCAGCACCTTGCATTACAGAAAAAGACAAAAAAGATCTTAAATTTGGGCTTAAGTATGGCATCGATTTTGTTGCACTTTCATTTGTAAGATCAGCAAAAGATATAAAAGATCTTAGAAAATTAATAGAAAAAGAAAAAAAGGATGTAAAAATAATTGCAAAAATAGAAAGACACGAAGCCATCAAAAATATTGAAGAAATAATAAAAGAAGTCGACGCAATCATGATTGCACGAGGTGATCTAGGTATCGAAATTCCTGCAGAAAATGTACCAGTTATTCAAAAAAACATAATAAGATTAGCAAATATAGAAAGAAAGCCAGTAATCACTGCAACTCAAGTTTTGCAGTCAATGGTAGAAAATCCAAGACCAACAAGAGCAGAAGTATCTGATGCTGCAAATGCAGTATATGATCATACTGATGCAATAATGCTTTCAAACGAATCAGCAGTTGGACTTTATGCACAAAAAGCAGTAGCTATGCTAACAAAAGTTTCAATAGCTGTAGAGCAAGATATAAGAGAACATCATCAAACAATCGACACCATAAATATTCAAACTAAATCCCCTACAAACGCTATTTGTAAAAATGCAACAGAGCTAGCAGAGGAAATAAATGCAACATACATCATCGCACACACAAAATCTGGATATACAGCAAAAGAGCTAACAAAAAGCAGAACATTTACACCAATAATAACAATCACACCATCAGAAAAAGTATCAAGAGAACTAACCCTAATCTGGGGTCTAAACAAAACAATAGTTAAAAAAATCACAGGAAATAGCTACGAAAAAACAAAACAAATCATACAAGCACTAAAAAAAGAAAAACTCATCAAATCTGGAGACAGAATAGTAATAGTCTCAAACGCAAACCGCAGTGAAAAATATATATCAACATACAATATTTAATGAGAATTATAGGCATAGATCCTGGTACCGCCATCGTTGGATATGGGGTAATAGACAAAGATGATAATGGAGAAATAACACTAAAAGATTTCGGTTGCATACGTACAGAAAGTACACTTACAGACAGTCAGAGGCTCAATCAAATTGCACAGGACATATCAACACTCATTAAAAAGTGGCAACCACAAAAAGCATCAATAGAAAAACTTTTCTTTAGTAAAAACGTAAAAACAGCAATCACAGTTGCACAAGCAAGAGGAGTATTACTACAAAAACTCGAAGAAAACGAAATATATCAAAAAGAATTTACACCAAACGAAATAAAAATATCCGTCTGTGGACACGGAACTGCAGACAAAAAAATGGTACAAGAAATGGTAAAAACTATACTAAATTTGGATTTTTACCCACAGCCCGACGACGCATCAGATGCAATTGCAGCTGCAATATGTCTAGCTAACACAATGGATATATAATGAAAAACATAACACTTACAATATTTTGGACTATCATTATAGGGGGATCGATTTTTTTAGTTACCAATAAATTAAAAACAAACAAAGTCGAACCTACACAAGAAATACCAAACTACAACACAGAAAATCCAATTGATATAGAAAATGAAATAGAGGCAACTATAGATACCGATACTTATGATCCAGCTACAGAGCAAAACTCAAAAACATTTACTGAAAATATCATTGAGGCCGATAAACTTATGAGAGAAAGATACTTTGAAGCAGCAATTAATTCATACAAATCTGCTTTAGAATTAAATCAAAACTCAATCGGTACATTACAAAAACTTGCAGATGCATATCTTGCAAACAATCAAGCAAAACTAGCAGAAGAAAATTTTAGAAAAGCCTTAGAAATAAATGGAGAATCAAATGAAATTAAATTTAAAATTGCAATTTCACTACTAAGCCAAAACAAAAATGATGAAGCAAAAGAAATAATATGGGAATTGGATTCTAAAGACCCTAAATATAGATTTTATCAAGCACTTACACTCATTTTATATAACAAACCTTTTGAAGCCCAAGAAATTTTTAATGAATTAGATAAAATTGAAAATTTAGATAAAGAAATTAAAATAAACCTAAAAATATTTTTAGATAAATATCAAAAATTTAGTTTTTTTACAGAAGAAGATCAAATCTACCTAGAACTAATGCTCGCACAAAGCTTTAGCGAAATAAAACTTTTTAATTCTTCTATTTTACTCTTAAACAAAGTTATAGACAAAAAAAGTAACTATAGAGATGCCTGGATAATTTTAGGATATTGCTACTTAAATATTGCCAATCATAAATCCGCTATAGAAGCTCTAACACAAGCCAAAGATTTAAATGATGAAAAACCAGAAACGCTCTTTTATCTTGGGCTTTCATACTTTGCAAATCAAGAAATAGAAAAAGCCATATTTTATTTAGAAAAATCAAAAAGCAAAGGATTTAAAGAAACCGACATCATAAACTATAACTTAGCAGAACTATACAAATTAAGAGAAAATTTTAAAAAATCAGCATCAATTTATGAAGCTCTTATTAAAAAACCAATAAATGACATAAATTTATACGAAGAAGTTGTATCACTATATTCAGATCACCTCAAAGAGCAAGATATAGCTTTAAAATATGCCCAAAAAGCACTATCACTTTTTCCAGACAGTGCAAGAGCATACAATCTAGTTGCAAAAGTTTATCTAGCAAAAAAGAGTTACAGCAAAGCCGAAAAATATCTTTCACAAAGCATAAGCCTAGACCCAAAACTAGCAGAGACCTATATAGGTATAGGTAAATTTAACGAAGCACAAGGACAAACAACACTTGCAAAAGAATACTACAAACAAGCATACGTCCTAGGCGCAGGCCGCGACATAGCCAAAACTGCAGCAGAATCATACAACAAAGTTAACAGAGAATTAATTTTAAATAATTATCAAATAACACCTTCAAATCCATGACATTATTAGTAGCTACAATAATATTTATATTAGGTACAACCATCGGAAGCTTTTTATCTGTACTAATATTTAGAATCCACGAGAATAAAAAAGGAATTTTTTTGGGAAAATCAATCTGCCCAAAATGCGAACAAAACCTAAAATGGCAACACCTAGTACCAGTACTTAGCTGGATATTTTTAAAAGGAAAATGTGCATATTGTAAAGCAAAAATCTCACCTAGCTATTTTATTTTTGAAATAACAACAGGCGCATTATTTTTAGCATCTTTTCTACACTGGAATTTTATAGAAGTAATCCCTTCCAGTATCAACAATCAAATTCTGACCTATGCAATAAATTGGACCTCACTAGAACAACTAACATTCAATCTAATAATTTTCACATTCTTATTAGCAATATTTTTTTACGATTTTCTATATCAAGAAATTCCAGACTCACTATCACTCACAGCTATAAGTATTGCAATCGCTGGAGGATTAGTACTTGGAACTCCAAGCCCAGTTAGCATGACATTAGGTGGAGTATTATTATTTTTATTTTTTGCTATTCAATTTTATGTATCTAAAGGCAAATGGATTGGTGGAGGAGATTTGAGATTAGGAATACTAATAGGTGTACTGTTAGGAGTTAAACTTGGATTTATAGCATTAATTATTTCATACATTTTAGGATCTCTCATAAGTATTGCCTTAATTGTAGCTGGACGCGCTAACAAAAAAACACACATAGCATTTGGACCATTTTTAGCAACAGGCACAATAATTGTTGTATTTTATGGTCAAGAAATCCTTAACTGGTATCTTACTTTTTTAATCCACTAGATGTCAAAAAAAGCATTATTAATAGTATTAGACGGCTACGGTGAAGGCAAAAACTACAAATACAATGCAGTCACTCAAGCCAACACCCCTTATATAGATAGTCTAAGAAAAACATATCCATCTACCCTACTAAGGACAGAAGGTCAATTTGTGGGTCTTCCAAAAAATAGCATGGGGGGAAGCGAAGTTGGTCACTATACAATGGGCGCTGGACGTATAGTCTACCAATCATTAGAAGAAATTGATAAATCAATAAAATCAAAAGAGTTTTTTAAGAAGAAAGAATTAATAAATGCCATAAAAAATTGTCAACAAAAAGGATCAAAATTGCATCTTTTAGGTATGATTTCTGATAAAGGAGTACACTCTCACTTAAATCACCTAAACGCACTACTTAAATTTGCAAAACAATCAAACCTAAAGGATGTATACATACACGCAATAACAGACGGACGTGATTGCCAGGAAAGATCAGCACAAAAATACATAAAGCAGATCCAAAAATTCATCAAAAAAAACAAAACAGGAAAATTTGCAACAATCATTGGTCGATACTACGCAATGGATAGAGATAAAAATTTAGACAGAACAAAACAAGCATACGATCTATACACAAAACTAAAAGGAAAAATCGAAAATGATCCAATTAAAGCAATAAACAACCAATATAAAAAAGGTATTGAAACCGACTATTACATTGAGCCAATCGTAATTGATAAGAAGTCAAAGATTGAAAAAAATGATTCTGTGATATTTTTTAACTATAGAACAGACCGAGCAATGCAACTAACAAAAGCATTTACATCAAAAAAATCTGCACCGTACTTTTTAGCCTTTGGACCATATACAAAAAATGCAGCCGTACTTTTTCCTGCAAAAAAAATAAAAAACAACTTAGGAGAAATTTTATCAAAAAAAGAAAAAAAACAACTAAGGATAGCTGAATCAGAAAAATACGCTCACGTTACATTCTTTTTTAACTCACAAAACAAACAAGCCTATAAATACGAAGATAGAATTATGGTAGATTCACCAAAAGTATCTTCCTACAACAAAAAACCAGAAATGAGTGCAAATAAATTAACAAAAAAATTCCTAGAAATATTAGCCACAAACAAAAACTATGACTTCATAGCACTAAATTTTGCAAATGGAGATCTAGTTGGACACAGCGGAGAATTTGAAGCAACAGTAAAATCCATCGAGACATTAGATAAATGCCTTAAAAAAATAATTCCACAAGCTTTAAAAAATGATTACAGCATAATTCTAACCGCAGATCACGGCAACGCAGAATTTATGAAATACAAAAATGGAGAAAATTGTCCATCACACACATTAAATCCAGTAATTTGCATATTAATCACAAACGAAAAACACAAGTTAGTAAAGAGCAAAAAACTAGGACTAGATGGCATAGCGCCAACAATACTTGAACTAATGAAGATCAAACAACCTAAAGAAATGACTGGAAAATCTTTACTCAAGAAATAATAAAGTGCTAGCATCACAAAAAATAACTAAATACATATGAAAGCCGTAATATTAGCAGGAGGAGGCGGAACAAGACTATGGCCACTATCAACACCTAAAAAACCAAAACAATTTCAAAAACTAGTTTCAGATAAAATTTTAATAGAAGAAACCATCGATAGATTGGATTTTCTTGATAAATCGGATATATATATTTCTATCACACAGGATCAAGTCGACCTTCTAATGGAAGTACTCCCCTCTTTTCCAAGCCAAAATATAATCATCGAACCAGCACTACGCGACACAGCTTCATGCATAGGACTTGCGGCCGCAGCTATAAACAAACAATTTCCAGAAGAGGTAATGGGAGTTTTTTATGCTGACCATTTAATACAAAACAAAACAGAATTCCAAACAAAACTAAAATTAGCCGAAGAAGTAGCAAAAAGAGAAAACACACTAAATATTGTTGAAGTAGTAGCCACAGAGCCAAACACAAATTACGGATATGTAGAATTAGGCGAAGAAACAGACCAAAAAGATGTTTACATGCTAAAACAATTCAAAGAAAAACCAGACAAAGAAACTGCAGAAAATTTTATAGAAGCCGGAAATTTCCTTTGGAATACAGGATACTACGTATGGAAAACATCTGTACTACTAGCTGAATACAAAAAACACAAACCAGACACATACGAAAAACTGATGTATATAGTAAATTCACTTGGCACAGAAAACTCAGAAAACATACTAAACAAGGTATATCCAACACTAGAAAAAATCTCAATCGACTACGCAATCATGGAAAACGTATCAACAGATCAAGTAAGGATAATCAAAGCTGACCTAGGATGGTCTGACATTGGCAGCTTTGAAGCAATATTTAAAGAACTAAAAAAAGACGAAAACTCCAACATAATAAAAGGAGATTCAAAACAACTTGATAGCAACAATTGTTTAATATACGCCTACAACGACAAACCAATACGAGTAATAGGAGTGCAAGACTTGATAATAGTAGACACAAAAGACGGACTACTAGTATCAAAAAAAGGAAAAACACAACAAATAAAAGAAATACTATAAACAATTAAGATGACAAGCACTAAAGATTTTTGTATAGTGCCCTAGGTCAAAAGCAAAGCAAGTAACATTAAATATATGAAAAACGATATACAAATAAAATTAAAACCATGGGGCAAAGAAATATGGTTTGCACATAACGAACAATACGCAGGTAAAATCATCGAAATCATTGAAGGACACCGCATAAGTCTGCAATATCACGAAGTAAAAGAAGAGACTCTTTACATCTCAGAAGGAGAAGTAAAACTTACTTACGGCACAGATAAAACAAACCTGCAAGAGAAAATCCTAAACAAGGGTGACAAAATAGATATCCATCCATATACTATCCATCGCTTAGAGGCTTTAGAGGATACCAAAATATTTGAGGTATCCACACCAGAGCTTTATGACGTTGTCAAGATATCAGACGACTATGGTAGAACTGGTAAAGGAGTCGATGAAGAGCTAGATGAAAGTCTACACCAAACAAATTAGTAAATATTAAATTTCTATAATAAAAACACATGAAGAAATATTTATCATGGAAAATAGGAGCAATCCTTATTTTTACAGTATTACTAGGGTTCTTTGATCTCCCAAGCGAGACACAATCAAAGATACTACCTTTCGTACCAGAAGTAATTACAGATCAAAGGATTCACCTAGGTCTAGATTTACAAGGAGGATCACAATTAGATTACAAAATTGATCTAAGAAAAGTACCAGAATCCGATCAACAAAGTATTATTGATGGTGTTCGTACAGTAATTGAAAGACGTGTTAACAATCTTGGAGTTTCAGAACCAAATATCTACACTTCAAAAATTGCAGAAGAGACACATATTATTGTAGAACTGGCTGAAACTGCAGTTTCTTCACAAGAGGATGTAGACACTTACCTTTCACCAGATAAAAATCTTGCAGACTTAACAGACGACGAGAAAAAATACATTAGTCTTGAAAAAGCTAAAGCAACAGTTGGTAAAACCATCCAATTGGAGTTTAAAGAAGAAAAAAAGACAATGGATCCAAAAGAAAAAGACGCAGTTAAAAACCTTGCAAGCGCAGCTCTTATAAAAATCAACGAGGGTGCTTCTTATTCAATAGTTGGACAAGAAGAAGAGCAAGCATACCCAGGTAAAGTAAGATACGAAAAAACAGAATTTGTATTTGCAAGCGACATTATCGACCAAGGAATAAAAAATACATTAGAAAAATTAACTATTGGATCATATAAAGAGGAATTAGTAGAAACCAGCCAAGGTTATACCATGGACGCAAGCGGTCAATTAACAGAAAATACAGGACTTGCAATCGTAAAACTTTTAAATACAAAAGAAGAAATTAAAAATGAAAAAGAAGTTGACGTAAGCCATATACTAATAAGCTTTAAAGACGCAGAAAAAGCAGATGCAACTATACTAAGAACAGAAGATGAAGCATATGAAAGAGCAAAAGAAGTACTAGCAAAACTAACAGCAGAAGAACCAGCAGATTTTGCAACACTAGCAAATGAATACTCAGATGACACAAGCGCAGAAGACGGAGGAAAAATGACAGTAACAGGAGATGGAACACTTGCATATGATTTTGAGCAAGCAGCCTTAGCATTTGAAACGGCAGGAGAATTAAGCGAAATAACTAAAACACAATTTGGTTATCACATAATCAAATCAAACGAAGTAAGAAAAGACGTAAAAGAGAAACAATATCAATATGAGACAATCACATACTCTACAGTGCCAGATCCATGGAAAGACACAGGTCTTACTGGTGAGCACTTTGTACACGCAAGCGTACAACTAGACAATATGTACCAAGCGTACGTTGAAATCCAATTTAATGATGAAGGAGCAAAATTATTTGAAGAAATCACAGGCAGAAACCTACAAAAACCAGTAGCTATATTTGTAGGAGGCGAGCTTATTTCTTCTCCTACTGTTCAATCAAAAATCATAGGAGGTAGCGCAATAATCACAGGAGATTTCACAAACGAAGAAGCAAAAAATCTAGCAAGAGATCTAAACACAGGAGCAATCCCCGCTCCAATCATCCTAACAGGAGAATACACAATTGGAGCAACTCTAGGACAAGAAGCACTAACAATGAGTCTTAAAGCAGGTGCTATCGGACTACTATGTGTAATCATATTTATGATGCTATTCTACAGAATCCCAGGTATTGTGGCTTCTGGAGCTTTGATTTCATACGCATCAATACTACTATTCCTAATCAAATCAAACCTACACTTAGGTTTATCATTAGGTCTTGCATTAATAATCTTCTTATTCCTAATAATGAAGATAGTAAACAATCAAGATTCAGGATGGGAAAAATTTTTATCATTTATCCTTAGTACCGCAGCATTCTTCTTTATTACATTCCTTTTACGCACTTCTGTAGTACTTACACTTGCAGGTGTGGCAGGTATTATACTTTCTATAGGTATCGCAGTTGATGCAAACATACTTATCTTTGAAAGGGTTAAAGAAGAACTAAGAAGTGGTAAAACTCTAAAAATAGCTATAGACACTGGTTTTGACAGAGCTTGGAGCGCGATCAGAGATTCAAATTTTTCTACTCTAATTACATGTGCAATCCTATTTTACTTTGGAAGCTCAATTATTAGAGGTTTTGCATTCAATCTAGCTGCCGGAGTACTTGTATCCATGTTTACTGCAATCACAATCACAAGAACTCTACTTCACGGATACGTAGGAAAAAAAGTTGCAAAAAACCTAAGCGCATTTGGAGTTAACAAAAATAAACAACCAAGAAACATCAATTTCTTGGCACATTCAAAATTCTTCCTTGGATTATCAGGGACATTAATTGCAATAGCAATCGTAGCAATATTTGGATTTGGACTAAATCTAGGGATCGACTTTACTGGAGGTTCATTGATGGAAGTTAAATTTTCAGAAGAAGTATTGAAAGACGACCTAGCTAACACGCTTGTAGAAATTGAAGGAAAACTAGCTGATCAAGCTGCTGAAACTAATACAACAATCCCAGCAGACAGCGTAGACGGACCGGTAATAACAAATGCTGAAGATGAGCAAGGCGTTATCGATCTTACAAATATCCAAATCATTAGCTCTACAGAAAACGCATACATCATCAAAACTAAAACAATCAGCTCAGATACTCACGACAAAATTTTAGATTTGATGAAAGAAACTCTACCAGAATTTACAGAATCAAGATTTATCACAATAGGACCAACAATTGGAAAAACCCTATTAAAAGATTCAATCATAGCAATCATATTTACGCTTATCATGATCATTCTTTACATTGCATTAGCATTTAGAAAGATCACAAGACAAGTAAGCTCATGGAGATTTGGTGCAGCTGCAATCGCGGCTCTAGCACATGATGTTATAATCGTTACTGGATTCTTTGTAATATTAAGTAGATTTTTCAATGTAGAAATCGATGCATTATTTATCACAGCGATGCTTACAGTATTTGGTTACTCTGTTAATGACACAATCGTAGTATTTGATAGACTTAGAGAAAATCTAATACAATCAAAAACAACACCAATAGAAGAAAACGCAAACAAAGCCCTAAACGAGACAATGACAAGATCTCTAAACACATCAATCTCAACACTTATCACACTAGTGGCAGTATTATTAATGGGAAGTTCATCAATCTTCTTCTTTATACTAGCGCTAACAGCCGGTGTTGTAGTTGGTACATACTCATCAATGTTTACAGCAACTACCCTACTAGTAATGTGGGCTAAAGTAGACAACATTAAGAGTAAGTAATAGAATCAAGATCAAATTTATAAGGAGGCCAAAAAGTTAAAGCTTAAGGCCTCTTTTTAGTTGTTAGGTTTTTAGCTTGAATAAACATATAAGCTCAAATACAATAACCCCACAAAACAACACGCACCCGTGGCTCAATTGGATAGAGCATCGGTCTTCGGAACCGAGGGTTGTAGGTTCGAATCCTACCGGGTGCACCATCCTACGCTCTGCGAGCTTCGGCTGGCGCAACAAGATTTTAAATATTTCATAAGCTATAATAAGTTGTTAGAAAAATTAAAACAAATTTTATGAATAAATTAATTTGTAATGTAGGTGAATATTCAGTTGTAATAAATAAAAAAAAAGAATTTTTGATTTTAAAACTTGCTAAAAATAAATTATATCCAGAAGAAAAATGGATGTTGCCTGGAGGAAGATTAAGCACGCAAGATGAACCAACTCTAGCATTACAAAGAGAGATTTTTGAAGAGACAGGAATAAAGGTCGAGGTAATAGCACCAGTGCATGTAGCTCTTTGGGGAAAGCAAATTCCAAAATATTCGGTATTTTTTATAAGTAAAGTTAAAGAAGTTCAGAAAATAAAGTTAAGTGAAGAGCATATAGATGCAAAATGGGTAAGTTTCAATCAGTTAAATAACATATCCTGGCATAATGAAAACAGCAAAATTGCAGTAGAAAAATCAAAAAAATTTTTAGATAAAGATTTTTAATTTCATTAAATAAAAGCAGATACACGTTTCATTTAATCACGATGCTCATTCACTCATATAACATTTTATGATCTACCACATCACAAATAAAAAAAGCTGGAACTATAGTAAGCCAAATGAATGGTATGTCCCAGAAAACTTTCATAAAGAAGGATTTATACACTGTTCAACAAAAAATCAACTACCCCAAATATTAGAAAAACACTTTAAAGATAAAAAGGGCTTATTGATACTAAAGATTGACGAAAATTAAGTAATTGCAAAAATAAGAACAGAAGACTTATATCAAAGTGGAGAAGATTATCCACATATTTATGGCAAAATCAATAAGGACTCCATAACTGAAGTAATAGATTTAGATAATTCAAATAAAGAAATAATTTAATTATTATGCCTAAACCTAAAGAAATAGATTTCGGATTTAAACATGAAGATGAAAAAATATGGAAACTAAACCTTCCTGCAGAAAAAATGAATTTAGAAGAATTAGAAGTTAATCTAAACATTCCTTATCTAGAAAAAGAAGGAACAGATGACTGGAATCTCAGTCCAAAAGATTTAACAGAGAATTATAAAAATGAACCAACTCACTACTCGAGAGTGCTGGCTGCAAGTTTAGAATATCCAATAAAAATCTATTTTTTTAAGAACTCTTGGAAAATTCTTGATGGAGTACACAGGTATTGTAAAGCTATAATGGAAGGTCGAAAAACAATAATGGTTTGCAAAGTCACAAAAGACTTAATTCCAAAAATATTAAAATAAGAACAAATTAAATTCTAGTAAATCAAAACAAAGAAACGTCCCTCCCCCAAAGAGACGTTTCTTAAACTTACAAATCCCTACTTATTCATCTCAGCCTCAATTCGACTAATAGCCAAAATAAAAGCCGCAGTCCTCAAATCTACAGAATATTTCTCTGCAACTTCCTTCACATCATTGTAAGCAGTAATCATCTGTACCTTTAACTTATCCAAAACCTCCTCACGAGACCACTTCTCCCCCTTCAAATTTTGTTCCCATTCATAGCTACTCACAGTCACACCACCAGCATTTGCCAAAATATCTGGGAAGATCTTAACACCCATCTCATTTAACAGATCATCCGCCTCAGGAGTTGTAGGCCCATTTGCTAACTCTATAATGTACTTTGCCTTAATTTTTTCGGCATTTGTGTCAGTAAGTTGATTTTCTAAAGCAGAAAGCACCAAAAGATCAACATCATGCTCCAAAAGCTCCTCATTGTTTAACGGAGTACTATCACTACATATAAAGTTAGTTACACTATTACCCGCAAGCTTATGCTCTGCAACCTTTGGCACATCAAAATATCCAAGATCATGCAACATCAACGCCATATTCATACCGGCATTACCAAATCCCTGCACAGCAACTCTAAGATCTGACGGATTTAGCCCCTCAGCATCTACAAACTCCTGCCACACATACATTGCACCCTGTGCAGTAGCCGTATCACGCCCCTCTGACCCACCATTTCCCAAAGACTTACCCGTCACAACAGCGCCACTCGTATCACCAGTTTGTATCCCATATTCATCAGCAATCCAATCCATAATCTGCGAATTAGTATAAACATCAGGCGCAGGCACATCCTTTGTAGGACCAATTATCGGACAGATAGAACGAGTAAAAGACCGAGTCAAGCTCTCAAGCTCAGTTTTAGAAAGAGCCCTAGGATCAACAATCACACCACCCTTTCCACCACCAAATGGAATATTTACAACAGCACATTTCATACTCATCCAAGCAGCAAGCGCCTTAACCTCACTCATATCTACTTGAGGATGAAAACGAATCCCACCCTTTGCAGGACCACGCACCGTAGAATGCTGAATCTTAAATCCAGTAACCATATGTTGATCTCCTTTATCACAATAATAAGGAAAACTAACCTCCAAAACTCTCTCAGGCTCTTTAAGATAAGCCAGTGTAGCATCAGAAATATTTGCTGAACGAGCAGCCTTTTCGATCTGCTTTAAAGTATTTTTGTATAAAGCCATATTATTTTTTGGTTAAATTATAAATATATTAATCACAACTATTATCAATTTTTATGCCCCGCCCATAAGTCAAAGAATTAGAAATTTTTTTAAATGCTCTGTTTTTCAACCTATTGAATGTTGCCGGCGAAACAGCCATCTCATTAGCTCCTTGAGCCATACTACAATCATTCTCACCACAAAGCCTCAAAGATTCAAATTCTTCAGGGCTTAAAATATTAAATTCCAACAAATCTTTAGCAACACCTTCAGGGATAAAACTCAAAACATCAGGCAAACTACCAATAATTTTTTTACAAAGTGGTCGTGACATAAACATAATAGTTATGAAATATGTTTCATAACTCAATATACTAGCTTCAATATATAACACAAGATATTTTTTAAAAAAGCGAAAAGGCTTGGGATAAAACACCCAAGCCTTTCGACGGAATTATTAGTTAAGAGAGGACTCCACCCTCCTTGGATCCACCGTAACAAACATCACCCCCTCATGCACAACAATCTTTCCAGGCTCATCAAATCGCTTCATATACTCCATTTTCATTTTTTCAACATACCTCATGAAAGGTAGTGTCAAATCAACAAAGCTAGATGCATCCAGTTCATTATCATATGTCAGAATCAGCTCAAATAGAAAAAGTTCCTCCCCCACTCCTTCCTCCAAAAAACGATTCAAAACAAATGAAATTTCTTCCACCACATTACACATATTCAGCCTTTCAAAGCTACTACTAGACCAACCGCCTAGATAAATCCAAGCCAATTCCACAACAACCCTATTGTAGTAACAAGAACTTCTAAGCCGATCTCGCAAGCTCTTATACAGTCCATCCGAATATGGCAGAAAAAGCCCTAGAAAGAAGAAAGAATAACTCAACACCGATCCAGGACGAATCCGTGCTGGAGCAAGTCTGTACCAATGATATTTCAAATCCACTAGTCCAAACTTATTAAACTCCCCGTTCTCCATTTTTGTCCCCTCCGTCAAAGATCTATTTAATCCATCCAAGACAACCCCGTATTGGCAGATTAAATCAAAAAAAGCATACAAGAAAAAGCACAATTGTAAAGCAAAGAGTTATTTAATCTATTTAAAAAGGGATTTATGTTTTCTATATCCATTAAAAGTTACATTTAAAGACTCCAAATCAGAAAGCTCAAGCTCTCCAATCGAAACTGAATACAAAAACATAGAAAAAATCTTTTCCACCATTTGATCCAAATATTTTTGACTCTCCAAATACATAAATATAGTATTAAAATTAGACTAGAATAGTACAGGAAATTAAGATTTTGTCAAGAAACAAGCATTTTCCCTACCACAAAAGAAAAAAACTATACAAAACTATTGACAAAACCTTATAAAAGAACAATAATTGTCACTTATTTAAATACACATATGAATATAAAAAAAATACTATCACCTCTATTAATAATTTCGCTATTATTTATTACAAGTGCCTGTAATCAGAATACAGTAGAAATAGTAGAAAAAGGAAAAATTGATAGATTTATCGTAAAAGAAATCCAGAACACTTCAATTTTTGATTTAAATCAAGAGCATGCAAACATCAGTTATACAAAAAAAACAACAGCATACTCAAATCAGACAGTTAACATAAACGCACAAATAAGCGGAAAATTACAAAATCTCAATGTTGAAATTGGTGATTATGTGTTTGAAGGAGATTTAATTGCAACACTCGGTGGATCACTGGCAACTGATGTAAATAATGTACAACTAGACACTGCAAAAGAGTTAGAAAAGATAAATAATATTTCAAAAAATCTAACAGAGCAGTCTTCAACCATAAATATCAACAGCGCAAAAACTGGAGCAAAAACAGCCCTAGAATCATACAACAATAGCCTACAATCATTAGAAAACAGCAAAAACATTTACTACGAACAGCTAGATGGTGCCGAAATTGCAGAAGAACTAGCAGAAAACGGATACGACAGAGCAAAAGAAGTTTACTACGAAGCTTTACACAACCTAGAAAGCATCGAAAATTCAAACGACTACGTATCTATCGCACAAGCTGAAGCACAAGTAGCTGCAGCAAAAATAGCAAAAGAAAACTCAAAATTAAGTTTAGAACAAGCTGGAAATGGAATAGATCAAATACAAAAAGGATTCAATTCTCAAGAAGACCAACTAGAATTTGCTATACAGTCTTCATACAACCAATATCAAATAGCATTAAACCAACTACAATCATCAGAAACTGGACAATTACAACAACTCAACGGACTAGACGCACAGATAGCACAAAGTGATTCATCAAAAAAGATTTCAGAATTAAATCAAAAATACTCACGAATTACAGCACCAATAAGTGGAACAATCACAAAAGTATTCATAGACGAAAACAATCTAGTAAATCCAGGACAAATAATTGCAACTGTAGAAGAAACCAGCAATATAATACTAAAAACAAGCCTTAATGAAAACGAAGTTAGACTTATAAAACAAGGTGACAAAGTTGATATTATCGGAGACAAAAGAACTTTAACAGGTACAGTTTTACACATAAGTCCAACTATCAATCCAAACACAAAAAAAATCGATATTGAAATCAGCGCACCAAAAGATTCAAAAATACCAGCAGGAATATTGATGACTGTAAAATTTTACTCATCTGCAAATGACAGATTATTTATTCCACTAAACAGCATTTTTATAATTGATAACATTAAAAACGTAAAAATAGTTAGTGATACAAATTTTATCAGATACAAACAAGTACAAGTAGGTATAATAATCGGAGACTATATAGAAATATTATCAGGTCTAAATGGAGACGAAAGATTAATAACAAGCACCACAACATTTTTATCAGAAGGTGATTTAATCGCAATTAAATAAAACTCATGGAAAATCAAAAAGATAGAATCAAAAAAGTTGAAGCATCAGTGTGGGGGTTTTTCTTAAGAAAAAGACCCATAGCTTTTTTACTCGTAATTGCAATAATTTTATTTGGAAGCAATTCAATAATAACTATTCCAAAAGAATTACAACCTGAAGTTACAATCCCATTTGGAGTAGTAGCCACAGCATTACCAGGCGCAAATCCACTAGATACAGAAAACCTACTGACAAAACCTATAGAAAAAGAGGTAGCAAAAATAAACAATATAAAAAATTTAAGTTCAAGTTCCTCTTTTGGATCATCAACTATAATGATCGAATTTGAAGCAGAAGCTGATTTAGAAATTGCAATACAAGACCTAAAAGAAGCCGTAGATAGAGCAAAACCAAATCTACCAGATGACGCCACAGATCCAATGGTAATAAAAGCAGAAGCAAATGATTATCCAATAATTTCATTTTCAATAATTGGAGAAAAATCATTATCAGAATTAACAGCAATCACAGAATACCTACAAGACGAACTAGAAAAAGTTAAAGGTATAAGTGAAGTTAGCTTACTTGGAGGACAATATAAAAATATAGAAATAACACTCGACGAAGCTAAAGTTTCTTCTTTCAATCTGAGCATTCAAGACATTTCAAATATAATAAAATATTCAAATAACAACCTACCATTAGGGATAATTCAAACAGACCAAAAAAATTATTCTATTAGAGTTGATAACCAATACAAAAGTTTAAACGACATAAAAGACTTACCAATCCTAAGTATTCCAGGAGAACCACCAACAACAATATACTTAAAAGACATAGCAAAAATTGAAGAAAGCTACCCAGATTTAAATTCAATCACAAAACTATCCACAAACAAACAACAATCAACACAAGCAGTTAGTCTTACAATATACAAAAAAAACGGCGCAAATATAACAGAAGTAGCAGACCTTGCTAGAGAAAAAGTTGAGGAACTACAAACAAATAAATCAATCCCGAGTGACATAATAATCAAAGTAAGTAACGACAATTCAGAATTTATTAGAAAAGATTTAGGTACATTAACAAGAAACGGAATACAAACAACGATATTAATTATAATAATACTATTTCTAGCATTAGGTCTAAAAGAGGGATTAATCGCCGGACTAGCTATTCCACTAAGTTTCTTAATTTCATTTACAGTTATGAAACTCACTGGAATGACAATAAATAGTTTATCATTATTTTCACTAGTAATTGCCTTAGGACTAATGGTCGACACTGCAATCGTAATCATGGAAGGCATTCATGAAAATATAAAAGAAGGTTTTACTCCATATCAGGCAGGACTTTTATCAATAGACACTTATAAATACCCACTTATTGCAGGAACACTAACAACAATATTTGCATTTTTCCCAATGCTACTTGTAAGTGGAATTTTAGGAGAATTTTTAAGAACCCTACCAATAACAATATCAGCCACGCTATTTGCATCGCTATTTATAGCCTTAACAATAGAACCCACAATAGCCTCAAAATTTATAAAAGCAAATGGTAATAAAAATAAAAAAAGTATATTAGAACCATTTTTTGAAAAAACTGGAGATATTTTTTATAAACTAATTAAAAAAATATTAAATAAAAAGTCACTTAGAATATATATAATATTAACAAGTTTAGTATTATTTTCTCTAAGTCTTGCATTACCAGTAACAGGAATTTTAAAGGTAGAAATGTTTCCACAAACAGACACAGATTATTTTTATATAGACATTCAAACACCAAAAGGAACAACACTAGAAAACACAGATACTGTATCAATTGAAATAGAAAAAATACTACTTACAATACCTGAAATCGACAACTTCTTAATTACAATTGGGCAAAGTTCAACAAGTCTTGAAATCGGAAGTACAGGTCCAAGTGTAGATTCAAACCTTGGAAACATAACAATAAATTTATACCCAAGTAGTGAAAGAGAAAGAAGAAGCTACGAAATATCAGAAGAGTTAAGAACAAAATTCAAAAACTTTACAAAAGCAAAAGTTAACATAGTAGAAATAAGTGAAGGCCCTCCATCAGATGCACCAATTACAGCAAAAATAACAGGAACAGATTTAAACATACTCAAATCAATAGCAGAAGAAACAGAAAGCATTCTAAGCAAAATTCCCAACACAACAAATATAAACAACTCATTAAATGAAGGGCTAAACGAGTTTGTATATACATTAGACAAAGAAAAGCTAACTCAACACGGGATCTCAAGTGCACAAGTTTCTATGACAATCAGAAACATCATACAAGGTATAAATTCAACAGAAGTAACACTAAATGATGAAGACATCGATATAATAGTTAAATACGATACAAAAGATAAACTATCAATTAGCGAAATCGAAAACTTTGAAATCAACAGTCCAAAAGGATATAAAGTTACATTAGCAGAATTAGGGACTTACGAAATTTTACCAAGTACATCAATAATCTCACGTGAAGATCAGAAAAGGATCATCAAAGTTTCAAGCGAAATAAACAAAATTGGAAACGCACTAGAGATGACAGAAAAATTTCAAAGCGAAGTTAATAAAATTGATTTACCACAAGGCTATGAAATTTCCTTCGCAGGAGACACTGAAAGCATAAAAGAATCATTTAATGAATTATATATTTCAATGTTAGTCGGCATACTACTAATTGCATTTACATTAGTATTAATGTTCAACTCATTCAGACAACCAATGATTATATTATTTACACTGCCACTGGCACTTATTGGAGTATTTCCAGGACTATATTTAATCGGTATAAAATTATCATTTCCATCATTTCTCGGAGTTGTAGCCCTATCCGGTATCGTAGTTAACGACGCCATAGTATTGATAGATAGGATTAATCAGAATAGAAAAAAACACAAAGATTTAATCTACTCAATTTCAGAAGCAGCAAAAGCAAGAATGCAACCAATATTTATGACATCAATTACAACCATTGTAGGCATATTACCTCTAGCAATCACTGATGAATTTTGGGGAGGACTTGGATTTGCACTAGTTTTTGGACTCGCATTTTCGACAATTTTAACTCTTATAGTAATGCCGGTTTTGTATTATAGTTTTGAATCCAGAAGAGCAAAAAAACAAGGCGAATTAGTTTAACTTTAGGCAAAACTATGCTATTGATATTGCCATAGTCTAAGAATAAAAATGCAATACGCAGAAGTTTTACTCACACAAAAAGTTGGAAATAACAAAGATACTTTGACTTATGAAATTCCAAAAACTCTTGATATAAAAATTGGACAAGGAGTAAAAGTAAAAGTTAGAAACCAAAGTAAATTTGGAATAGTTTTAGACATTCACGACAAAAAACCAGACTTCAAAACAAAAGAAATTTCAGAAAGCACCGATAGCCAAACATTTATGAGCGAAAGTCAAATAGGACTACTCAAATGGATTTCACAGTACTATTTCGCCCCACTTTACAAAACATTTAAATTGTTTGTTCCTAAACGAATACTAGAAGGAAAGCCAATTAGAAAAAAAAAGGAGAAAGTTGAACAAATAACTAGATCAAAAGACAAGGTTTTAACCGAAGATCAAAGAAAAGCTATAGATGAAATAATAGGGTCAAAATTGAACACTTTTTTAATACACGGAGTTACTGGATCAGGCAAGACAGAGATATACACAACCTTAGCACAGCACTACATCGACAAATACAGTCAAGTACTCATCTTGGTGCCAGAAATTTCGTTAACACCCCA
>RRYU01005402.1_pt1 | contig 38350 bp, 29 predicted proteins | sample 2162651 | NCBI WGS metagenome assembly RRYU01 (sample SAMN10267283, study PRJNA491782) | microbial mat metagenome | isolation source: biomat in the production well | place: Japan: Minami-Kanto gas field, natural gas well KTG3 | collected 2017-06
GTAGTATCACTCCGGTCCCGCATCCCTGCGGGCCGTTCGTCGCGCTGCGTTGTGACGTTGGGTCACAACGGTCGCTCCTCACCCCGGATGCAGGGCCAGCATCATTCGCATCAGGTCAGAAAGGGATCCCGCCTGCATTTTTTCCATCACCTTGGCCCGGTGTGCCTCCACGGTGGACTGGCTGATGCCAAGGTCTATGGCTATCACCTTGTTGCGGTTGCCCGATACCACCATGTTCAGGATTTCCCGCTCCCTGGGGGTGAGTCTTTCCAGGCGCGCCTGGATGTCGGCCAGGCGCGAGGCGCGTCCGCGGCGCTCGGCATCCTGTTCGATGGCGCGGTGCACCGCGTCCAGCAGCAATTGGTCGTTGAAGGGTTTCTCGATGAAGTCCACCGCTCCGGCCTTTACCGCTCGCACCGCCATGGGCACATCGCCGTGGCCGGTGATGAAGATGATGGGCGGGTGCACCGCTTCCTGGCTCAGACGGTCCTGCAGATCCAGTCCGCTCATGCCTTTCATGCGGATGTCGAGTACCAGGCAGCCAGGGTGCTCCGGGCTGAAGTGTTCAAGGTAGTCCTGGGCTGATTCGTAGGTATCGGCCTTCAGACCAACGGAGTCCATGAGCAGTTTGATGGCGTCGCGCACTTCGACGTCATCGTCCACGATATAGACAGTGGGTGTCAGGGTCATATTGCCTGGTCTCGCATTACGGGTGTCCCGGAGATTGACGAAGGGTTATTTTGTTCATTATCCGTTTCTTTGGCTTTATTCAGGCAGAAACTGAAACTGGCGCCTTCACCGGGTGTGGATGTAACCGTCAAGCGCCCGCCGTGGGCGCTGATAATACCGTGGCTTATGGACAGGCCCAGCCCCATGCCCTGGGGCTTGGTGGTGGCAAAGGGAGTGAACAGCGAATCGGCGATTTTTGGGCTGATACCGGGTCCGGTGTCACTGACCCGCACTTCGGTCCGGCCTTCCGGTGAGAGTGCGGTGCTTATGCTCAGCCTGCGTCTGTCTGGTGCTGTTTCGGACATGGCCTCGATGGCGTTGCGTGCCAGATTGAGCACTACCTGTTCGATCTGGATCTGCTGGGCCATGACCCGGTTCGTCTGTTCTCCCAGTTCCAGCCGGATTTGCACACCTTCCCGGCGTGCATCGTGGCGGATCAGTTCGATGACGTTGCGCACGATGTCCTGTATCGCCACCGGGCGGCTTTCGGGCTCACCCTTGCGCACGAAATGGCGGATCTGACGGATGACTTCGCCGGCCCGTTCCGCCTGGGCGGCGATGCGCTCCATGACGTCGGCGCATTGCTCGGACGGCGAACGCTCGGATTCCAGCATGCGCACACAGGCCCTGGCATTGGTGCTGATGGCGGTGAGTGGCTGGTTCAATTCGTGGGCGATGCCGGAAGCCATTTCCCCGAGTGTACTCAATCGTGCCACGTGGGCCAGTTCCCGTTGGTGACGGCGGGCCTCTTCCTCCGCCAGTTTCCGCTCGGTGATACCCCGAAACACCACGACGCTGCCAACGGTCTGGCCTTGTTCGTCGCGAATAGGGGTGGCGGTGTATTCCACTGGCAGCGGGGTGCCGTCCTTTTTCCAGAATATGTCGTCGTCGATGAAGCGGGTCTGGTTGTCCCGATAGGTGGCGTACACCGGACAATCCCGGGCGGGATGGGGGCTGCCGTCGGCATGGGTGTGATGCAGGATTTCGTGCTGGTTGCGGCCGATGAGATCGATTTCGCTCCAGCCCGTGATCTGCCGCATGGCCAGGTTCACGAAGGTGGAGTTGCCTTGCATGTCCACCCCGTAGATGCCGTCGGCGACCGAGTCCAGGATGAGTTGGTGCTCGCGCTCCAGCCGCAGTTTGGCCCGGTGCAGACGTTTGTTCAGCCGGGTGACCCACAGGGTCATGATGCCCATCAGCAGAAGTACACAAAAACTCAGCAGCAGCCACTTCCAATAACGTTGCAGTGCATCTCTCAGGGTGAAACCTTCCGGCGGATCATAGGGTGGAAGTTTCAGTTCGCGGAACAGTTCGTGCACCGATTGGTAATCCAGGGGGATGTTCCAGCCGGCATACTGGCCGTTGATGCCTGCGGGGTGATTGACGGGCATGCTGAGCAGGGCCACCGCCACCCGCTGCGCCAGTTGGTTGGAGGTGTGCCTGACCTTGCTGAACGGCCATTCGGGATACAGGCGGGTACTGTGTAAAAAAGGAAACTCCGGATGCAGGCGTGGGTGAATGAGCTTTATGCTGGACAGTTCTAGCTCTCCCGCCGCCGCCATGTGCTCCAGGATGTTGGTGCGCACGGTGCCGAAGTCCGCATCGCCCTTGAGTACTGAGCGCACCACCTTGTCATGGGTTCCGGCAAATTCGATATGCTGGAAATCCCGATAGGGGTTGATGCCTTCGTTGTGCAGTTCACGCCAGGCCATCTGGAATCCACCGAGTGAGGTTTGGTCCACCGCCATGAACCTGCGCCCGGACAGGTCATCGAAATTGCGGATGTCATCCCGGCCCGCCTGGGTGAACAGTACGCCTCCAAAGGTATTCAGCGGGTCGTCTCCGCGGCGATTGTTCAAAGTAGCAATGCGCGAGACCCGGTACAACACCTCCAGATTCACGTATATGCCCGGATTCACCAGGACAAAGTCAACCTGTGCTCTGGCGACCGCCGGAGTTACCTCGGCGAAGTTCAAGGGCACGATTTCGAAGCGGTAATCCGGCAGCTTGTAGTTGAGATATTCTGCCGTGGGGATCCAGCGGAACAGGGTGGCTTCGTCGCCCCGGTGGCTGAGCACGCCGATCCTGATATTTTCCTGTGCAGCAAGCGCCTGCCCCGCGCCCGGGTACATGACGCAGACAAGCAATGGAATGAGCCAGTGTCTGAGCATGCAGGCAGGCTAAGGGAAACGGGATTGGCCGGCAAGTTCAGTCGGATGCATGGTGGCAGCCAGCGTTGTATGGACGAAGCGGCGCCCAAACAAAGCGGTAAATGTTCATGCGGCCGGGGCGGGCGAACGCAATCCGGCCAGGCCGGCCTCGCGCATGCCGATGTCTTTCAAGGATTGTTTATAGAAACCGCGCAGGGATGGTTTCAAGTGGCGCAGCACCTCGCGTTTGGGGATGTCCTGCAGGGTGCAGAACAGGGCCAGGGCATAGGTCAGGTCGTACTGGGAAATAAATCCCTGGCGTTCGGCCCCGGCGCTGGAGCAGCCTCTGCTACCGCAGCCAGATGGGCGGTAGTTGAAGGCGCTGTTGACTGTCATCAGGCCGAAGCCCATGAATACTGTAAGCAGTTCGGTGAGATGAGGCCAGTTCTGCATTCCTCCCGGCGGTTGCTCTGTTGACTGCAGGGCCAGGTGATGGGCCAAAGCTTGTGCGAAATGCGTAATCAGTCCCTCCGGATTACCCACCAGTTGCGGGTCGTAGTTAACCGTGATGGAGGGATGGGGTTCATTTATGCCTGCTGGCGCCGGGTTGGAAATCCGCAGCCCAGTCATTGCCTGTGGTTCGCCTGGACCGGACAGGCGCAGGGTCCGGTTATCCATCCCGGAATACTCGACCACCTTGGAGAAAATCAGCCCTGCCATGCCGTGCAGGCTGTCCTCCCGGCCGGGAAAATGCTCATTGGTTGGCGTCACCAGGATGCGCTCTGCCAGGAAAACATGAGGGTCCAGGTTGCGCATGGCCCAGGCGTAAATGTCAAATATCCACTGGGTGGATTCGGCATCCAATGGTGGTTTATGGGCAAAGAAACGGGAGATCACGGGCTGTCCAGGGTTGAGTTTTCAGCATGATATCGCAATTCACCCGTGTGCCGTGCCGGGGGATGATTTTAAACTGTGATAGCAAGGTGTTGAGGGCTTGTGTGGACAGTGTTCATGAGGTCCTGAAAGCGGCGCTCTTTTTAATTGCACGGCATCGGGAAAAGTCATTGATAATTCGCAATGATGTTCAATAAGTAATTTCTATCTTGATATCAATCAATTGTTCGGGCGTCTCTTCTGGACAGCCTATGCCTGCTTCTTCTTCAATAATTCGAACATTCTGATTTTCCTTCTTTCGCGGCGCAATATAAGTAGTAGACCCAGTAGTAAACGGGGCAGTGCGCGGAAGTCACTTGTAGTTCCACATCGGAGGAGGACAAGCCATGGGCTGGAGCTTTCCGCGCCTGTCACGGCGGTCGTTTTTGAAAACCACGGGGGCCGGTGCCGCCGGCGCCACTTTACTTTCACCGCTGGCGAGTCTTACCGGAAAAGACGCCTTGGCGACGGCAGAGAAGAGTGAAGATGTCTCATACGGCATATGTAACTTCTGTTCATCACTGTGCAACATCCGCATCACCACCCGCACCAACGATGGCGACAAGCGCGTCGTCAAGCTGGACGGTAATCCCAACTCGACCCTGAACCGCGGCAAGCTCTGTGCCCGCGGTCAGTCCGGATTGCGCCAGACTTACGATACCGACCGCATCAAGACGCCGCTGATCCGGGTGGAAGGCAGCAAACGCGGTGAATTCAAGTTCCGTCCCGCCTCCTGGGAAGAGGCCTGGGAGTACATCGACAAGAAGTCCAAAGGGGCGAATATCACACCCTCGGAATGGACCATGGTCGGCGGATGGACCTCTTGCATCTTCTATATGAACTGGGCGGTTCCGTTCGCCATGGCCAACGAGGTGCCGAACATCATCGCCTCGCCCATGCAGCACTGCGTGACCACCGGGCACATGGGTACGGACGTGGTCACCGGCAACTTCAATATCCACGACGAAGTGCTACCGGACTACGACAATGCCCGCTACATATTGCTGGTGGCCAACAACGCCTCCATCGGGGCGGTTTCGACCTCCCGCATGGTGCGTTTCGCCACTGGCAGGAAGAGAGGGGCCCGAGTGGTGGCACTGGATCCCCGCCTCTCTGAGACCGCGGCCAAAGCGGACGAGTGGATCGGCATCCGCCCCGGAACGGATCTGGAATTCCTGCTGGCCATGCTCAAGGTCATGATGGAGGAAGGCTACTACGATTCCGAGTTTATCCGACTGCACTCCAACATGCCCTTCCTGCTCTACCGGGATGAGGCGGGCGAATGGCAGATGGCCAACGATGAGTCGGGAAACCCACGGGTTGTGGCGGAAGGTGGCTCGATCATCCATACCCTTCCCGCCTTTACCAACAGCAACGCTACAGACACCGAGGGCAATGGTCTGTACCCGGCCCTCGAGGTCCCGGAGGGCTTGCAAGTGGACGGGCGCCCGGTAGTAACGGTGTTCCAGGCCCAGCTCGACGAAATAAAGGACAATACCCCCGAATGGGCCGCAGTAACCACTGGCATAGAGGCGAAGACCATACGCCGCATCGCCCGTGAGTTCGGTACCACCCGCCCGGCCGTAGTCGATCCGGGTTGGCACGGCTCCCGCTATGGCAACATCATGATGTTGCGCCGGGTTCAAGCCATGATCCAGGGTCTCACCGGCGGTATCGACAAGGAGGGTGGCTGGATCATGAGTGGCGAGTACCACCACAAGGTCTCCGAGATGTTCAAGGCCAAGGCGGAAGGCCACTCTCTAGGCACTCCTCTTGTGAGCCTGGCCGGTATGCCCTTTGCCAAAATGGTCATCGGGGCCGTGTCCAACGGCAAGCATTTCTCCCACGGCCGGCCGGGCTGGGCCTGGAGCTTCAGCGCCCAGGAAAAGGCTGCGGGGCGTCCCCACGTCGCCTTGCCGGCCATGGCCGATACAGGCTACCTGGAGTCGGTGGAAGGCAAGTTGATGCATGAGGGCAAACCATACCTCAGCCGAGCCGTCATCATAAATGCGGCCAATCCCATTCGACATTACTATCCCGCGTCCCATTGGAAAAGGATCCTGACCCACAAGAATATGGAACTGGTGGTGGTGGTCGACGTGCTGCCCTCGGACACCACACCCTATGCGGATGTCATCCTGCCCAACAGCACCTATCTGGAGCGTGACGAGCCAACCCTGTACGGCAACGGCGTAAACCACGACCTGGCCCTGGTCACCCGCCACGCGCCCATCGAATCGATGTACGAGACAGAAGAGTCGCCCGATATCCTGCTGCGTCTCACCGATATAATCAGCGGCAATCGGGACAAGTTCCTGACCTGGGTGGAGAATCTTGCCGGGATACCCGCCGACAAGGTCAAGGCGGCCTACGCCGAAACCAGTAAAACCATGAAGCACGGTGCCTTCTCGGCGGCCTGCCGCAAGGTTGCCTTTGCAGAGGCGGCCAAACGGCTGCACACGACCCCGGAGGAGATAGACCGTACACTGCGCGAAAAAGGTGTATACAAGGAGCAAGACAGGGAGGAGTTGCTCGCACACTACTCCATGCCGCGTAAAATGGCCGTGCCCTCTGAGAGCGGACGCCTGGAATACTACAGCCCATTCCTGAAGGGATTGCGCGATGGCGGGGAGGATGCCCCCAACTTCAGTCCTCTGGCGACACACATTCCGGCCACTTGTCGTGCGGACAAGACGATGGACGCAGCGCTGGCTGACGACGAGTTCTATTTCACCTATGGCAAGGTGCCTACCGTGTCCTACGGTTCCACCAACAATAACAATCCGGTGTTGGCGGCAATCAATAAATTCAAACATGACGTCTACACCGGCGTATGGATCCATCCCGACCGGGCGGAGCCCCTGGGTATCTCCGCCGGCGATGGTATCCGCATGAAAAACACCCTCTCCGGACAGGAGGCCGATGGTATTGCGTACATCACACGCAAGGTGCACAGGGACGCCCTGTTCATCCATTCCGCCTTCGGCGTGGAGAACCCCGCACTGACCCGCAGCTATAACGTGGGTACCGCGACCAACAAGCTGATCCCATATCTGGTAGAACCGGTAGTGGCGGGGTTCCGCTCCCAGGAGTTCACGCTCAAGGTGAGCAAACTGACTGAGAAAGGAGGTGCGGCATGAGCAAGTATGCCATGGTCATCGACCTGAATACCTGCGTGGGCTGCAATGCGTGCATGGCGGCCTGCGCGATAGAGAACCAGACCCCGGTGTGGAACAACAAGTGGCGCACCTACGTGCACGACAAGGAGATCGGAATCGGAGAAGACATACACCGCCGCTTCTTCCCGCGCCTGTGCAATCACTGCGACAACCCGTCCTGCATGACTGTGTGCCCTACTGGGGCCACCATGAAAATGGACAACGGCATCGTGCTGGTGGACGAGGACCTGTGCATGGGCTGCCAGGCCTGCGCCATGGCCTGTCCCTACGATGCGCGCTACGCCATAACCTACGATGACATCGATCAGGGCGATGACTTCTTCGGCAGCGACTCCCAGCGCAAGCGGCCCACCATGGATAAGTGCTCGTTCTGTGCTCATCGCGTGGTGCAGGGACTCGAGCCGGCCTGTGTGGAGACCTGCGTCGGCTCCGCGCGCATGTTCGGCGATCTGGACGATCCGGAGGATCCTGTGGCTCAGCTGGTTGCCAGCGGGGTGGCGCGCCCCCTCATGGCGCATATTGGAACAGGACCCAATGTCTACTATATCGACGACCTGAAGCGGAGGGGCTGAAATGGATGTAACCATGAGTTTCCAAACCCAGGATATCTGGACCTGGTGGTTTGCTCTTTACCTGTATTTCGGCGGTATGGGCGCGGCGGTCCTTGTGGTCAGCTTTCTGACCGACATGTACATCAAGCAGCATAAGGACCTGGTATTGTGGGGTGCCGTCTCCGGCGTGATCATGTTGAGCCTCGGCTCGCTGTTGCTGTTCATCCACTTGCTGGATTATCTGGCAGTGATCCACGTACTCAATCCCTTGGTGTTCTTCCTGAATCCCAGTGCCTGGATCGCCTGGGGCACACAGTTCATCATCTGGATGATGGTCTGGGGTGTCCTTTATGCATTGCCCTATCTGGTGGAGTCCGCTTTTTTCAACCGGATGCCGGTGGTAAAAACCATTCTGCAATGGGGACTGGTAAAAAAGATCGCCGATCTCTGTCTGCGCTTCCACAAGTTGCTCGGCTGGCTGGCCACGGTCAATGGTATCGGCACCGCGGTCTATACCGGACTGGTGCTTCAATCCTTTCCGGCGGTTGCCCTCTGGCACAATCCCGGCGTGCCGCTGCTGTTCACCGTGTCCGCCTTCTCCACTGCCCTGGCCTTTTTGCTGTTGGTGCTCAATCTTGCAATCAAGCGCGACGAGGACCATCATCTCCGCGTGTTCTACGAGCGCACGGACCTGATGCTGATAGCGGCGGAGCTGGTCATTATTTTCTCTTTCTTTCAGTACATGCAGGGAGGCTCGGAATCAGCCATGCACTCCGCAAAGTTGTTGTGGAATGACTTCGGCTGGCTTGTCGGCTTCATCTGTTTCGGCCTGATCGTACCCTTCATCCTCCAGCTCAAGGGTGTAATCAAGGGCTGGGCCAGCAGCCTGCCCGTCGTGACCGCGTCGTTACTGGTGCTGATGGGCGGATATCTGCTGCGGCATTACTTCATGTACGCCGGGGTCTACGCCCAGCCCTGGTGAAGCTGCCTGCACCCCATGCGGTGGGGTATCGTAATAATCTATTCATATTGTTATGCGATACTCCCACCCTCTTCCATTTCTGGCTACTTGATATGAGATTCTTGAGGACTGTAAAAGGAGTCTGGATCTGTTATCCTCACGCGCCAATTCAACACTTACGTTCCATAAGCCCTAGCTCTTGTAGCATGTTGTCCAAGGGAACACTAATAATCGTTGCATTCACTCTAGCCTGTGAAATAAGAATCTCAATTCACTTGCGTAGAAGCTGATATTGTATGTTATTTCACTTATAATGCTAAAAAACCCCAAAAATAGTCTGGGGATAACAATAAGACGTTTGCGCATGCCGGAGACGTCGTCACTGGCCGCAGGGCATGTCCCTGACGACCGGGGCCATCCACTGTGGATATAGGAGGAGATATGGATAACCTGAGCACCGAGTTGCGTATTCTGGCTTCCCTGTTGGGTACACCGGACATGGACGCGAAAGAGGCGGTGCAGGAACTGGCGGAACACTATGCATGGCTGAAACCAGCCGCCAGGGAGCTGGCGTCCATGCCCCTGGACGAGTGGCAGGCGGAGCACAACCGCCTGTTCATCTGTGGCTACCCTACAACACCCTGTCCCCCGTTCGAGTCCGCCTATCTCAGCGGACGCATGCACGGGCCCCAGGAACAGGCCCTGAAAGATCTGTATCAGCGCATGGGCATGATGCCGACCGGCGCTCCCTCAGACTACCTGGGCACCATGCTGGAATGTGCTTCCCTGATCAATACCGAACCGGAAGTGGGCAAGGCCTTCTGGCCGGAACTGTGGAACAATCACCTGGCCCGCTGGGTTCCCCGGTTCTGCAGCGAGTTGAAGACGGAGAGCAACATGCTGTTGTACTGCATCGTGGCTGAACGTCTGTGCGTGCTGTTTCCGGAAGTCGAGCAGGCCCTTTCCGAAGTCGCATGAGCGACGGACGGCGTACCGCCATTCCCAGTCTGGGATGGCGGTTGTCTCCTCCTGGCTTGACTGATGACGCAGCCTTCGTGGATGCCGTGTGCAATCTGCACCGGGATGCGTATGAAAGGTTTTTTGCCTGTGATCCGGCGGCTAACCACGATTTGGGTGTGCAGGTGCGTGCCTTTCGCCGTGTGGATGTCTGGCGGGTGCTGTTGGTTCTTACCCCCTGGATGCTGTCACGCCTGATGGTTCCGGACCATGATCCTGGCTTGCGGATTCCAGAACAATGGGATGCGGAATCCAGAATGGATGCGGACTACCTGGTGCTCGGACCCCAGTTGAAATTCGCCATTCTGGGTCAGGCGCAGCAGGCCCATCTGAATTATGCCGCTTCCCTGGGTCATTATCTGCTGCAGCCCATCGCCCTGAATATGACCTCTTATGATTCCGCCGATGCGGTGTTCAAGGCCTGGAATCAGGTCATACGCACCCGGGACGAAAATATGGAAAAACACCGTAAGGACTGTGCCTGGCAGAAGGAAATCTCGCGCCGGGAGCTTTTCGGACGGCTGCGTGGACGCAGTTGATTTCTGACCTGCACTGAAAGCCTTGAACCTAGAAACGGCAGTTGGCCGCTCCAAGCAATGATAAACGACTGGTTTCCCGGGAGTTGTTGGCGGCATTTGGATTTACCTCTTCGGTGAAAGCCGCTACGACCTCCAGCGCACGCCCCGTGCGGCGCCTGACTGCGTTACAACTCGTTGAAATAGTCCGGCTATTTCGCCTCCTTGTGCCTTGCCAGTCACCACACGGGACGCACCCTGAAGGCCGTCCAACTGCCGTTTCTAGGTTGAACCGACATCCGGCCAAACCGATTCAGGCATGTACCGAAGAATGACCCCGCTTGCCTTCCATCCACATCAGCAGGGGCGGCAGAAACAGAAAATCAGCCATCAGCACCAGTGTGGTGATGAACAGGGCCATGCCACGCGGTCGTAGGCCTAGCGCACCCCACCCTCGGCATCGAGTCCCTCTTCACGGGGCGCGCGCAGGTACTTGCTCAGGTAGTGAACCGTATCATCCACCACGATTCCCAGGGTCATGCCGGTCACGATGGACAGGGATAGGCCCACCTGACCCACCAACAAACCCCTCCGATTGGGATGCCTCGGAGAAATTGGCGTTCATGACCACCATGCCGCTGATGAACACCTCTATTTCCGGATGGCGTAGCTTCATTTCCTCCTTGAGGGCACGTGCGGCGGAGACGATGTCGGGAACCTCCCTGATCTCATCCAGCCGCGGTAGCTGGCATGTCTTGGCTTGAGCAGAAAGATAACGCTGTCGTCCTGTGGGTATCGTGAGCATGATTTACCGGACTTTGGCCGATCTGACCCTGATATTGCACCTGGCCTTCATTCTATTCGTCGTGTTCGGGGCCGTGCTTTCCCTGCAGTCGCCACGCTGGGCCTGGCTGCATCTGCCGGCATTGGCCTGGGGCATATGGGTAGAGGCGGCGGGATGGATTTGCCCGCTCACGCCGCTGGAGCTGCGTTGGCGTTATCTTGCGGGCCAGGCCGGGTATGAAGGCGGATTCGTGGAGCATTATCTGGTGCAACTGGTTTATCCACCGGGGCTGACCCGTGAATGGCAGATTGCATCGGTCATCGGTCTCGTGCTCCTGAATCTGACCCTGTATCTGTGGACGTGGAGCCGGTGCAAGTCCGGGAAATAGGCGGGCATCGACAAGCAGCCCTCAATTCAGCCCGGCCTGGGCCGCTGGAGAATTTCATGGATATCCTGTGCAGACCGCATTCGCTCGCTGGGGGCTGGAACTGGATCGGTTCTATCGGCGCCTGCAAATAGACAACCCGCCCGGCAGTGGTGTCTTATGAAACAGTGTGCTTAACAATGAATCCACTGCGGACCTGCGCAAGCGGATAATGCTATTTTAGGAACCATGCAGTAACAACTTGAATATCTTGTCCTGTAGCCCGCTTGCGGCGTTTCGCAAAGGGTTGCATAGTTCGACCAAGCGCATTTTTGCCTGATTTGCAGGCAGACTGTAATCCTGCACAGACTGTACAAGTAGTTTTCGCACGGCGCCTTGGGCCTGGAGGCGAGAGCAAGGTGCTCAAGTGCCTCGCGCCTTGAAGTCCTGAGGGTTTGCCGCCCCATGCTCATCGGCGGGGGCAGGTTTTCAGCAATGAGTTCTTCCATGGTAAAGGGAAGTCTATGTCACTGAACAAGTTTTCCCGCGTGTTTGCCGTGCTGGCACTGTTCGCATTACCGCTCCAGGCAACAGAGACCCTGCCTTACCCGGAAGGTCCCCTGAACGTGGAACAGATCGTTCAGCAGGTATTTTCCGCAGCCCACGGGGGACTGGTGCGCAACGCCATGAGCAGGCGTAACAAGAGACACGTGGCCCTGGTGGTGAACCGGGCCCCGTTGAAGATGCGTAAACCGGGGCGCCGACCCACGGTGCAGACCTTTGACACCTATGTGAACAACCAACCTCAGGACCCGGCCATCGATGCTTACCAGATGGCGATACTCACTTCTGGAAAAGTGCGTGGTACCGGTGTGTTGTTCACCAGCTATGCCGATACACAAAAGAAATCGAGCATCGCCCTGTGGTTGCCCGCACTGCGCAAGGTGCGGTTCATCAACGAGCCGGCTCACGATGATGTCTGGTTCGGCACCAATCTGACCTATGGAGAATTGGTGCTGCGCCGTCCAGAAGACGAGATCCACGAACTGGTGGGTGAGACTGAGTTTCCGGATTGTCTGCCCGTTATGCAACTTGAAAGCTGGGAGAAGGCCCGTTACACCGGCCGTCTGCCCGGGCCCCAATGCGGGCACCAGGGCAAGCCGGTGTATCTGATCAAAAGCAGCACGCGCTTCCAAAACTGGTGGTATGACTATCATATCAGCGAGATAGACAAGTCCAGTTTTTCAGTCTACCGCACCGTGTATTTCAAGGATGACGAAAAGGTCAAGACCGTGGTTGTGGACTGGCAGCCCCTGGATCAGCCCGATCCACGCATCACCTACCCGCGCTACATCTACGCCCTGACCCACACCGACGGCAAGGACAGTATGGTTTACGTGCCACGCGAGACCATCGCCCTGAATCAGGAAATCCGGGATGATTTCTGGTCGGTGAAGACCATGGAGACCTATCGCCCGTGATGTTGTTAGTGGCGGCAGCGCAACCCGCAAAGTCCTGAGCGCAGCCGTGGCCGAGCGCAATTATGCCCAGCGTTACGCACGTTTCGTGCTTCGGCACCGGCGGCTGGTGATCCTGCTGATATTCGCTTTCACCCTGTTGTCCGGTCTGTATGTCAACCAGCTGAATCTGCGTAACGACCCGGACTCGCTGCTGCCCCTGTCCAATCGCTATATCGCCACCAATCTCTACAGTGAGATCACCTACGGTAACGGTAATCTCATGGTCTGGGGCATGAAGCTGAAACAGGGCGATATCTATCAGCCCTGGTTCGTGAGCATGCTCTATGAATTATACGGGGAGGTGTCCCGTCTGGAATTCGCCAATGCCAGCAATTTCGTCGGCATTCCTTCGCCGAGGATGCGCAGCATGGGCGTCTCCGCTGACGGCAACCTGGAGTTCCGGCGCCTGCTTCCGGCCAGCGGACTGGCGGACGACCCGGTGTTGCAGCAGGCCCAGCTGAACTTCATGCGCGAGGGCTTGCAGAGGCATCTGCTCATGCAGTCTCTGCTGACCTATTACGAGGACGCGGACGGAAACAAGTGCGAATTGCTGGGCAGCGACGGGCGCATCAGCAATGAGTCCATCGCCCACGTACACCGGCACTGCACCGCCAGGGGCACTTTCATCATCGGCGACTTCAGCAATGGAATGAAGGAGCATCACCTGAGTTGGATAGGGTCCGTGCGCGAATTGAGGGACCGTTACCAGGCGCGCTACGGTGACCGGGTCGAATTCCTGCTTTCCGGCGAGCCCTATTTTCTCGCCTCCATGGTACGGGAGTTGATCGACAAGGCCTGGCTGTTCGGTGTGTCACTGATCATCGTGTTACTGGTGCTCTGGTACGAGTTCCGTCATTGGAGTTGTGCCGTGCTGCCCCTGCTGGGTGTGGGCATGACCATCATCCTCACCCTGGGCCTGATGGGTTACACCCAGTTCAAACTCACCACCATGATGGTCTTGACGCCGGTGCTGCTGCTGGCCATCGGTATCGGCCATGCCATGCAGATAACCCGCCGCTTTATGCAGGAACTGCATAAAAGCGATGATGCAGAACAGGCAGCGGAACAGGCCATCCGCTACACCATCGTACCGGCGGCCCTGTCCATCGGCACCGACCTGCATGGATTTTTCGCCCTGTCTTTCGTGGATATCTCCTTCTACAAGGCCTATGCCTATTTCGGCATCTTCGGCATGTCCACCCTGATACTGACCACGACCACCCTGATCCCCCTGTTGATGGTCAGCCATCCCCCCAGGCTCAGGGACCATGAAGAAGACGAGAGGGGCTGGGAATCCTGGCTGGCGGTGAGTATAAGCCGTATGCTCACCGGCCCGCTGAAATGGCTGCCGCTGCTGCTGGTGCTTGCCATATTGTGGCTGTCAGCCCATTACGCGGAACTCGGCCGGGGCGTGAATGCGATCCTGGCCGGTGATGCCGGACGGGGCGATCCGGAAGTCGCACGCATTCAGGACGAGTTCGACATCATGCCGGGGGCGGAAAAAGGCATTCATTATCCCCGCGCCGCTTACAAGGACCATTACCTGCTGGGTGAGTTGCTCGGCGATGGCGAGGTAAGGCCCATCGCCGATCTTGCCCGCCTCTCGCATATGATGCCCGGCGTCATCACCGCCAATGTGGTCATCCGCTCCGTCTCAGGAGTGCTGCCGCCCTGCGGACTGGATGCCTGGGACGAGCAGGGTGAACGCATCATCGGAGCAGAATCCTGCTTCGACGAGCAGGAAGACCCGCCTCAAGGCGTATTCAATGACGCCGGCGTGCTCAAGGCCGTGTCCGATTTCGAAGACTGGCTGCGCGCCCATCCCCATATAGGCTTCACAAGTTCCTATGTGCAGTTGGTCAAGACCTTGAACATGATGCTCAATGCCCCGCCCGGCGAGCAGCCCACCGCCCATATGAATCTGTATGCCATTCCCGACGCGGCGCATATACAGGCCAATCGCTACGCCTATGCCGGTACCAATGATCCGGAATACCTGCCGGACCCGGACGCCATGGTGCAGTTATACAACGGCATGCTGCTGACCGCCGCCGGGGAGGCTGATCTGGTTTCCCTGATCAACACCCAGAACTGGGACGAGGGCATCATCATCGGCTTCGTCAATACCATGGACCCGGTGCAGGCGCACCGGACCATCCGGGACATCCAGGGCTATCTTGCCGAGCATCGCGACGACCCCGGCATGCGCAAGCTGCGCTTCGGCATCGATGGTGGCGAACACATTCAGATACGGGTGGGCGATACGCTGGAGACCATAGTGACGCAGGACAGCATGCCGGGCAGGGCGGCCATCGGCGGTTTTCTCGGTGTCACCGAGGCGACCCGGGACGTGGCCTTCCAGGAATGGCTGCATGCGCCGGCCGCCACCTCCCTGACCGTGTTCATCATGACGGCCATCATGTTCCGCTCCTGGCAGATCGCCTGCCTGCTGGTGGGCCTGTGCTTCATCACCCTGATGACCCAGTACGGGCTGGGCGGTTACATGACTTCGGTGCGGGAGTGGTCCGCCAACCTGGCATTCCACGTGCAGGTGGCCCTGAGCATCGCCATGGGCCTGGGCATAGACTACGCCGTGTACATGGTCTCACGCCTGCGTGAGGAGATGCATAGTGGTGGACAGGAGTGGCGACAGGCCTTGGAGACAACCCTGAGTTCCACCGGCTCGGCCATCATCATTTCGGTAATCGTGCTGCTGGGCAGTTTCATCCCTCTGATGAACACCGAACTTGCCAACCTGTGGTCGGTCAGCCTATATATCGGCATGGCCCTGGTGCTGGACATGATCATCGCCTTGATGGTCCTGCCCCTGCTGGTCTATTGGCTCAAGCCCAGGTTTGTATTCGAACGGCTTAATTCAAACGGTCGAACCTGATGGGCTGCTGTTTGACATAACTCTCGTCGAATACCAGTTCGATGAACAGGCCTTCTCCCGACTCGGTGATTTTTACCTGCTGCAGGTCGGGAATACGCTCCGCCAGATAGGTGCACATGGCGGTTGCCACGGCCTCTTCATTGTTCTTGATGGCCTGGGCCAGATTGGCGGCCACATACTGGGCGCGCTGTCCCAGGTCCGGTTTCGTCAGCAGTCCGCCGTTCACCTCGATGCCGGTATCCATCTTGCGGTCCATCTTGTCCAGGTAAGCGCCCTGCTTGGCCGGCAGGGCCTTGCTGCGATCGTATTCGATTTGCGCTATGCCGTTCATTAGTACAGCCATCAAACTGCTCATCGTGGTGTCAGTCCCCTGTGCATGATGATTTGGATCATATACGGGCAGGATCGATGGAAGCCAAGGTTCTATTGCCGGATCCGGTCCCCCGAGTGTCGGAAGCGGCGGCGTATGCTACCTGATTTTCTCATGAAGGTGTTGCTAAGCCTGCCGGCCGCAGTGTTGACAATGCTCCCGATCATGGCTCGGGTATGGTGCAAATGCCTGAATTGCAACCCGGATGTCCGTTTGTTGATTCGTGAGGATGAGGTCTTGCCTCTCGGGTCGTCTATGTGGCGTATGGCTGGCGGTGTTGTTATGGGTTCAACGCGGCCTGGAATACATAATCCAGTTGAGCGCGGAATTTAAGTTCGTTTGAAAACAATTATTGAGGAGGTGCCGATGCCCGATACCGCTGAATTGTTGAGCATGCTCAAGGAAGGCGACCATCTTTCTCCGGCTGCGGCCCAGTCCTCCATTCCCATGGGACATGCGCAGGCATACGAGACGATCAAGCGTGAGTTGACCTCATTCCTCGGAACTATCGCGGGCAGTAAATTCGGTTGCAGCCAAATAGTCCTTCAGGTGCCGCGCTCCCATGTGCGACTGCCACATGTCACGGGATAGCCAGTTCGCTTAGAATCCTTCAAGGACAATCTTTCCGATTGATCGACCGGACTCCAACTCTTTGTGCGCAGCCTTCAGGTTGGCGGCATTGATCAGGCCGAGATTCTTGCCGACGGTGGTCTGCATATAGCTTTGGTCGATCAGGTCGGAAACACGGTTCAGCAAGCGACTTTGCTGGTTCATATCAGCCGTCTTGAACATGGACCGCGCAAACATGAACTCGATGTGCAGGGACTGGCTCTTCGGCTTCATCTTCATCACATCCAAGGGTTTGGCGGGATCATCGATCATGGCGATCTTGCCGAATGGCGCTAGCAGTTCGGTGTAGCTCTCGAAGTAAGAGTCGGTGCTGTTCAGACTTGCAACATGCGTCACCTGGCCGATGCCCAAGGCCTCAATTTGCGGTTGAAGCGGTTGGCTATGATCTACCGTGTGATCCGCCCCCAGCTGTTTCACCCAGGTCCGCGAGCTTTCGCGCGATGCGCTGGCGATAATCGTGGCGCCGGTGATGGCCTTGGCAAGTTGCAGAAGAAGCGAGCCAACCCCGCCAGCAGCCCCAACAACCAGAATCACCTCGCCAGTTTTGTACTTTGAGCCTGGCGGTTGCTGTTGTATGGACAGATGCTCGAACAGCAATTCCCAGGCTGTGATTGCGGTCAGTGGTAGTGCGGCAGCTTCAGCGTCAGTGAGGCTTTTGGGTTTGCCGCCGACAAGGCGTTCGTCGACCAACTGAAACTCGGCATTGCTGCCCTGGCGGTTGAGATCGCCGGCGTAGTAGACCAAGTCACCCGGCTTGAACTGGGTGACAGACTGGCCGGTCGCGACAACTTCACCCACGGCATCCCAACCAAGCACCTTGTATTCACCGGCCTCGGGAGCGGCTCGCTGGCGGATCTTGTAGTCCACCGGGTTGACCGAAATCGCCCTGACCCTGACCAGGAGATCGTGCCCGGCGGCAGTGGGTTGAGGCAGCAGGATGTCGGTTAAGGACTCGGGATCATCGATGGGCAGAGATTTGACATAGCCGACGGCTTTCATGGTGTACCTCCAGGTGATGGCTGACTGGAGGGAATCTTAGATGTTGATCACCATGCGATAAACAGTATTAAGACGGAATCTTTATCAAAAAAATTCGTCAACCCATTTTCTTCCGACAATTGCAGTCATTAGTCTCCCTTAAGTTTCTTGCAGTAGCCGCCGATTAACTCATGAAAGAGGTGGATCGGTCATATATCCAAGTCATGCCCGGGTAATACCAGGCTGTCGCAACCCTGGTTAAAGCTTGGCTCCGTCCAGCCGATACTTGGGTTGTTATGTAGAGTGGTGAAAAACTAAACGCCGGCTAGGCCAATTCACCTCTTTCACAGCAGTATAGAAGGCTATGGGCCGTCTGTGCTTGGTCAGTAACAAGGAGCTATGAACGATGTTTTCATCGGGTTCTCCTAGAGTGACAATGCTATTCATAATTATATTTATGAGTGGCTTTTTGCTACCCAATGTTGGTGCGGACGAACAACGGCCAAAAAAGCGTATTTTCGTGGTTTCCAGCTATGACCCTAGCTACTTGTGGTCCCAATCCACTCATCAAGGACTGACGGCGGCATTGCTGAAGTATGGCTATTTCGAAAATCAGGCGCAGGTTGATCAGTATACCCGCGACGATTTTGTCGAAACAAAAGTGGTATTGGTGAAAAAAGCTTGGATGGACACCAAGAGATATAATTCTCGTTCTGCCATAGCAAATGCAACGGTTCGCATCATGGAGGATTTACGCGCCTTTCAGCCGGATTTGGTTTTACTCGGCGATGACAACGCAGCCAACTATATCGGTAACCAGTTATTGGATACGGAGACCCCGGTGGTTTTTTGGGGCATCAACGGCCTGCCCCTGAAATATGGATTGGTGGACAGTATGGATAGGCCCGGCCACAACGTAACCGGGGTATGGCAGGCCGGCTATCACAGAGAAGGCTTGGAGTTGTTGAAACGCCTCGTACCGGACGTAAAAACGTTCGCGATTCTGGCTTGTGATTCGGTCACCGCCCGCCCCAATGTCAAGCAAATTTCGACGCTGGCACGGCGTGGGGAATTGCCCCTGGAGTTAATCGATGTGGTAATGACGAACGATTTGGACGAGTTCAAATCAAGGGCGTTGGAACTTTCCGAACAGGTCGATGCATTTTTCGTACTCAACCACGATACGCTGCGCAACCAGTCCGGTCAGCATGTGCCCATGCTCGAGGTCGGACGCTGGTACCTGCAGAACATCAAGAAACCCGAGGTTTCCCACGAGGATCAGTTTGTCCGCGAGGGTATGCTGTCGACTGCCAATGATTCAGGTTTCAATCAGGCCTATCAGGCCTTTGAGATGGCCTATGACATCCTGGAGCAGGGCCTCAATCCAGCACATATGCGCACCAAAACACCACTTCGTGGCCCGTTCATGGTCAACAGCCTACGTGCCGCCACTCTGGGAATAGACCTGAGCAACAAAATGGAATTTATCGACGAATTGGTGGATACGGCGATGGCTCTGCAGCAATGAACACCGCAGGCGCCTGTTCGACGAGCTTTCCGATTGGCATAGGTTGACACAGGTCCATGCAGGCACTTCGGTTATTGGGAATCAGCGGGGCTCGTAGCGGTCCGGGCTCGAAGTTTTTTCTACAGATCCTGCTTGCACTTTTACTGGTCAATCTGTTCACTGTCGGCTTGCTGGTATACGCCGCTTTCGACTACAACAAACGCGCAGCCACCCGGCATGCGAAGGAAAATATCGCTCAGCAGGTCAATATTCTCGCAACACGATTCGAGGAAAGTTTTCGCCGGATTCTCGACCAAAGTCTGGCACGATTGATTCATTCCCAAGGTCTCGATGACTATCTTCTCGGTTCGGTAGCCGAGCGTTTAATTTTGCGCCGCAACGAGGAGCGACAGTATCTGCGTCTGCTCAAGAGCCAGCCGGATTTTCACTCCATCCGGTTTTTCGATGCGGATGGTCGCTTGGCTATCGGTGTGGAAAACGGTCGGCGCATCACCAAAAGCCTGAACCTTGGAACACCATCGGACGGGAAGGATCCATCGGTCGAATTGCATCACACGAGAACGGTTTTCCAAGAGCTGATAGACACCCCCCTGCTGCTGTCCTCGGGAAACATGGAGTTTTTCATGCCCAAGAGGGAGATGAGAGTGTTGGGCCCCTTCGAGGGCTCGGGTGGTGTCATCAAGGCGTTTGCAGCTCTGTCCAAGCTTGACATCGATACGGGTCGCGTCGGTGGGGTGATGATCATTGAAGTGCGTTTTGACAACTGGATAAATCAGCTTCGCAGTTTAAAGTTTTTCGACCAAGATCCGGTATGGATTCTGGATGCGTACGGGGTGCCGTTGTCGAATCCCGACGCAAAGACCATTACCTTCGATCCTCGACCGTTCACGGAAGACGGTTTCCAGGCCGCCACCCGACTTGCGGATGCGGCGCCTGGATTTATCGCCTACCGCGACCTGAGCGTGAGCCCGGGACAAATCTTCATGCGGGTCGCAATTGCCCTTCCTCACGAGTTGTTGACACGTGATTTTCAAAGTGCCGCTCGGTTCTTTTATCTGGTTCTGGCGATATCGGTGGCGTTACTGGTCGTGATTTCCTATGTGATCTCACGATATCTGGCAAAGCCCGTGATGGCCCTGCAGACAACGCGCAATCGCCTATCGGACGCTCAGCGCATTGCCAGACTCGGTCACTGGTGGCTCGAACTCGACGAACCCTTGTCGGAGCAGATGATTTTCCTCTCTGAGCATGCGAGCAGCGTGGCCGGATTGGGGCCGGCGGCGGAATCCATGCGACTGGGCAAATTCACGGAACTCGTGCATGCGGATGACCGCGCAGGGTTTCTCAAAATGTTCAGGGAGATAGGTCACGGCGTCGGAACCGGCAGCCTGGAGCACCGTTTGACGACCTTAGACGGACAGACGCGCTATGTGCGCCAGGAAATCGAACTGGAACTGGGAAGTCCGCATCGCCTCCTGGGCACCATCCAGGATATTAGCGTGCGCAAGGATTACGAAGAACGCATACGCCAGCTGGCGTATTTTGATCCCATAACGGGGCTGGCGAACCGTACCACGCTGATTGAGTCTATCGAGACCGCCATCGAAAACGCCGCAGTAACGGACGGAAAGATAGCGATAATTTTTATCGACCTGGACAATTTCAAGAAAATCAATGACACCGTCGGACACGCCGCCGGGGATGAGTTGTTGCGTCAGGTGGGACGCCGATTGAGAACCTGTGTACGACCGACCGATACAGTTGGCAAGATCCACGAAGAGCGACATTCCGTGGCGCGCTTGGGCGGAGACGAGTTCGTCATCCTGCTCGACCGTCTGGATGGGCCGCAAGCTGCCGAAAAGGTAGCGCACAGGATCAAAAACCTCCTTGCGCAGTGTTTTAATCTTTCCGGCAAGGACGTCTTCATCTCCGGAAGTCTGGGCATCAGTCTCTATCCCGACAACAGTCAGTCGGTCAGCGAACTGCTGAAGCAGGCGGACGCCGCCATGTATTGCGCCAAAGCTCAGGGACGTGACCGTTTTGTTTTTTATTCCGATTCGATCGACCGGGAGATCCAGCGTCGCCTGTCTTTGGAAACGCATCTGCACCGCGCTCTGGACCAAGACGAGTTCGAAGTCTACTACCAGCCGCGCATGTCGCTAGAGAGTAACAGACTGGTGTCGGTGGAAGCGCTTCTGCGTTGGAATGACCCTGAGCGCGGCCTTGTATTTCCGGGGGAATTCATCCCGATCGCGGAAGAATCGGGATTCATCGTCCCCATTGGGGAATGGGTATTGTGGCAGGCCTGTCGGCAAATGCGCGAATGGCAGGCGAAATTTGAAGACCCGGGAGGGATCTCCATCAATCTGTCACCGGTACAGTTTGCCTCACCCGAGTTCCGCGAAAGATTCGGTCTCTTGATGGACGAGTTCCACGATCTCTCGCAGTTGATAGAACTGGAACTGACCGAAAACATGCTATTCGAAAATGTGGAGGAAAGCGTCGAAATCACCCGCGAGATGAAGAATCGAGGCATAAAGATTTCCATTGATGATTTCGGTACCGGGTATTCATCCCTGCAACTGCTGAAACAGTTTCCGGTTGATACGTTGAAAATCGACCGTTCATTTATTTGCGACCTGGAGGTCGATCGGGACGATGCACTGATTGTGGAGACGGCAATAGGCCTGGGACGCAATTTGGGTATGCGCGTGGTGGCCGAAGGGGTGGAGACGGATGCACAGCTCGAATTTTTGCGCCATCACCGCTGCCATGAAATACAGGGCTACTGGTTCGGTCGCCCCCAGCCTGTTGAGCAAATCGAAAAGATGTTCCGGCGAAAGACCGATAACGATTAAGCGTAAGGAGAAATCATGTCGAAGCAAAAGACAGCAGATCTCAAGCGTCGCCGCTTGGTGCAATTTCTGGGCGCTACGGCATTGGCCGGTCCGTTGGTGATGCCGAAGTACGCCCACGCGGATAAAAAACACAAGCTGCGAATTCTGCAGTGGAATCACTTTGTGCCTGCCTTCGATACCTGGTTTGACAACAAATTCGTGCGGGAGTGGGGCGATGCCAACGACACCGAGGTGCTCGTCGATCATGTCGGCATGACCAGCCTGGTCTCTCGTGCCCAAGCCGAGGTGAATGTACAGAAGGGACATGACCTGTTCATGTTCCTCAGTCCTCCCCCCAGTTTCGAAGATCAGGTCATTGATCACGCTGAGGTCTATCAGGAATGCGAGCGCCGCTATGGCAAGCCCAACGACATAGCCCTGCGCAGCACCTATAACCCGGTCACCCGCAAATATTACGGCTTCGCCGACAGCTACGTGCCGGATCCGGTGAATTACCGAAAGGATCTTTGGGACGACATCGGTATGAGACCGGACACATGGGAACACATTCGCACCGGAGGCGCCAAAATCTACCGCAAGCATCGCATACCGGTGGGTATCGGCCTGGCGCCCGAACTGGATTCGAACATGGCGCTGCGATCACTCCTGGTGGCCTTTGGTGCCTCGGTGCAAACGGAGGACGGGCGACCCAACCTGGTGTCCAAAGAGACACTTGAGGCAATAAAATACGCCAAGGCATTGTACGAGGAGGCCATGACGGACGAGGTATTCACCTGGGATCCGTCTTCCAACAATCGCATGCTATTGGCAGGTAATGGCTCTTTGACGCTCAATGCAATTTCCATCACCCGAACTGGAGAAACACAGAAGATACCGCTGAGTAACCGCATCTGGCTGGCCAAGGCGGCCGCCGGGCCGTCGCGTCAACTGGCGCTGATACACCTCATGCACGTCTATGTCATTTGGAAGTTTTCGCCCAACACGGCGTTGGCCAAGCGGTTTCTCGTGGACTACATCGGGCGCTTCCACGAGGCTTTTCTGGCCAGCCGTTACTACAATATCCCGTGTTTTCCGCAAACAGTCCCTGATCTCAAACAACTGGTTTCGAATGACCCTGGCGTCAGTCCGCCGGATAAGTATCAAATACTGGCTGATGTCGAGAGTTGGACGACGAATGTAGGTTATCCCGGCTATGCGAACGGGGCGATTGACGAGATATTCAACACCTGGATCGTTTCTCAAATGTTTGCTGAGGCGGCGCGCGGAAAGATGACACCGGAGCAGGCCATGCGGTCCGCGGATAAAAAAGTCCGCGAAATATTCGCTCACTGGAAAGCCAAAGGAAAAGTGTAGATGCGTGGTGGCAATTCCCCCGGGGATATTTCGACGCAACTGGTGAATGCTTGCTAACCGTAAATATTGACCAGTCGGGATGACCTCTTGCGTACCGAAGGCAACTATGGGTTCCGCGTGCGCATAAAGTCCTTGAGGAATCGTGCGGTATAGGATCCCTCGCTGCCGCTGACCTGCTCCGGTGTGCCCTGGGCCGCGATGCGTCCGCCGCCGGCCCCGCCTTCCGGCCCCAGGTCGATGAGCCAGTCCGCCTCGGCGATCAGGTCCAGGCTGTGCTCGATCAGCAGCACCGTATTGCCGGCGTCCACCAGCCGGTGCAGGGCGCGGATCAGCCTCTCCTCGTCCGCCATGTGCAGGCCTATACTGGGCTCGTCCAGGATATACAGGGTGTGCTTGCCGGTCCGGGATTTGGCCAGTTCCGTTACCAGCTTGATGCGCTGGGCCTCGCCGCCGGACAGGGTGGGGCTGCGTTGACCCAGGCTGAGATAGCCCAGGCCCACCTCCTGCATCAGGCTCAGGGGGCGGTGCACGGCGGGCACGGCGCTGAAAAAAGCCACCGCCTGGTCCACGCTCAGGTCCAGCACTTCGGCGATGTCCCTGTCCTTGTAGCGCACCGCCAGGGTTTCGGGGTTGAAGCGTCGGCCGCCGCACACCTCGCAGGGTGCCTGCACGTCTGGCAGGAAGTTCATTTCGATGCGCTGCACCCCCTGGCCGTCACAAGCGGCGCAGCGCCCGCCCTTGACGTTGAAGGAGAAGCGGGCCGCGCCGAAGCCGCGCATGCGCGCCTCGGTGGTGGCGGCGAACAGCTTGCGGATGCCGTCGTAGAAGCCAATGTAAGTGGCGGGGCAGGAGCGCGGCGTCTTGCCTATGGGGGTCTGGTCCACCTCCAGGACCCGCTGTACCGGTTCCCAGCCCTGCAGTGCCCGGCAGCCGCGGGCGGGGTTCGGCTGTTGGTTCAGACAGGCCTGCAGGCTGGTGTGCAGCACCTCGCGCACCAGGGTGCTCTTGCCGCTGCCGCTGACGCCGCTGAAGGCCACCAGCCGTCCCAGGGGGATGTCCAGATCCAGGTCCTGCAGGTTGTGCAGGCGCGCACCCCGAATAGCCAGATGCGGGGAACCCGCCTGAACCGGCCGGCGCGCCTGCATGGGGTGGCGCAGCGGTGCCGACAGACAGCGCCCGGTGACCGAGTCCGGGCTGTGCATCAGTTCCCACAGGCCGCCCTGGCCCACTATCCGGCCGCCCTCACGGCCGGCGCCGGGGCCCAGGTCCACCAGGTGGGCTGCGCGGCGTATGGTGGTCTCGTCATGTTCCACCACAACCACTGTGTTGCCCTTGGCCTGCAGGGCCTCCAGGGTGTCCAGCAGTTGCAGGTTGTCGCGTGGGTGCAGGCCGATACTGGGCTCGTCCAGGATGTAGCAGACGCCGCGCAGATTGGAGCCGAGCTGGGCCGCAAGGCGGATGCGCTGGGCCTCGCCGCCGCTCAAGGACGGGGCAGCCCGGTCCAGGCCCAGATAGCCCAGCCCGACCGTCTCCAGGAATTGCAGACGGGAGCGGATCTCGGAGATCGGGTCGCGGGCGATACGCGCCTCACGACCGCCCAGTTCCATGGATTCGAAATAGTGCCGGGCATCGCTTACCGGCAGTGCCGACAGCTCCGCCAGTCCCAAGCCCTGGAAGCGCACGGCCAGTGCCTGTGGCCGCAGCCGTCTGCCCTTGCAGGCCGGGCAGGGCCGTTCCTGTTGCTCTGCATGCACTCGCCACTTGCCTTCCTCGCCGCTCTGTTCGGCATCGAAATCGGTCAGTTGCAGTCCGGTGCCATAGCAGGAGGGACACCAGCCATGGCGTGAGTTGTAGGAGAACAGGCGTGGATCCGGTTCATCGAAGCTGCGTTCACAGCCAGGGCAACTGCGCCTGCTGGAATACAAGCGCTCTTGCGTGGCGTCCTTTTGCCTGGCGATCCGCACCCGTCCCTTGCCCAGGGCCAGCGCCCGCTGCAGCAGGCTGTGCAATTCCCGCTCCTGTTCAGGTCGGACTCTGATGCCGCCCAGCGGCAGGTCGATGTCGTGCTCCCTGAAACGGTCCAGGCGAGGCCACTGGTTGGTGGGTTGCGATTCGCCATCCACCCGCAGATTCGGGAATCCCTTGTTCAGGGCCCAGGCGGCCAACTCCGTGTACAGACCCTTGCGTGCCACCACCAGCGGGGCGTACAGGGAAATGCCGCGTCCCCGGTCCTGTTCCAGCAGCCGGGAGAGGATCAGATCAATCGTCTGCGGCTGGATGGGGAGGTCGCAGTCAGGACAGTGCTGCACGCCCAGCTTGACGTAGAGCAGACGCAGATAGTGATGAATCTCGGTCAGGGTCGCCACCGTGCTCTTGCGGCCGCCGCGGCTGCTGCGCTGCTCGATGGCCACGGTGGGCGGCATGCCCTGCACGGCATCCACTTCCGGCCGGGCGGCCGGCTGGACGAACTGGCGGGCGTAGGCATTCAGGGATTCCAGATAACGCCGCTGGCCCTCGGCGAACAGGATGTCGAAGGCCACCGTGCTTTTGCCGGAACCCGAGACGCCGGTGATTACAGTGAGTTTGTCCCGCGGGATCTCCAGGTCCACCGCCTGCAGATTGTGCTCGCGGGCATTCAATATGCGTATGCAGTCCGCGTACTTTGTGGAAACGGCTTCCAGCCGCGATTTCTGGTGTTTCCCGCGGCTCTTGTCTTCACGGCAGGCGGCCGCCCCCGCCGGGTGGCGATACAGGCGCTTCTGGTATTCCGCCAGGGCCGCGCCGGTGCGGCTCTCGGCATGGTTCATGACCTGTTGCGGCGTACCCTCGCATACCAGATGCCCGCCCGCATCTCCGCCCTCCGGACCCAGGTCCACTACCCAGTCGGCACTGTGGATCAGGTCGAGATTATGCTCGATCACCAACAGCGAGTGGCCCTGCGCGAGCAATTGGCGGAAGGCATCCAGCAACCTGGCGATGTCCTCGAAGTGCAGACCTGTGGTGGGTTCGTCGAACAGAAACAGCAGGGGTTTGGCCCGCTTGCGCCGCCCCGTGTTCTTGGCCAGGTGTCCGGCCAGCTTCAGGCGCTGGGCCTCGCCGCCACTCAGGGTGGGCACGGGCTGGCCCAGGCGCAGGTAGCCCAGGCCCACCGCCTGCAGAGGCGCCAGTACCTTCTGCACCTGCGGGTAGGCGTTGAAGAACTGCAGGGCCTCGGTGACTGTCAGCTCCAGTACGCCGGCGATGGACAGGGCGCGGTCCCCGCCGGGCGGCAGCAGGCCGACCTCCAGCACCTCGGAGCGGTAGCGGCTGCCCTTGCAGTCCGGGCAGCGCAGGTAGACATCGCTGAGGAACTGCATCTCCACATGCTCGAAGCCGGTGCCGGCACAGGCGGGGCAACGTCCCTTGCCGGCGTTGAAGCTGAAGCTGCCGGCGGTGTAGTTGCGCTCCTTCGCCAGGGGTTCCGCGGCGAACAGTTTGCGTATGGGGTCCAGCGCGCCCACGTAGCTGGCGGGGTTGGATCGCGTGGTCTTGCCGATGGGTGACTGATCCACCAGCACCACATCGCTGATATGCCCCTGGCCCGTCAGTCCGGCGTGGCGGCCCGGGGTCTCCACCGGTTTGCCCAGGTGTTTGCACAGGGCGCGGTAGAGCACGTCCTGCATCAGGGTGGATTTGCCGGAGCCGCTGACGCCGGTGAGACAGACCAGCCTTTGCAGTGGGATGCGCAGGTCGATGCCCTTGAGGTTGTGTCCTGCCGCGCCCTGAACTCCCAGCCAGTCAGTGTCCGGGTCCGGCACCCGGGGTTTGTGATCCGCCGCCACCCGCCTGTCGCCGCGCAGGTAACGGCCGGTCACTGAGTGCTCGTCTGCGAGCAGTTCCCCGGGAGGGGCGAAAGCGACGATATGGCCGCCGGACTCTCCCGGGCCGGGGCCGATATCCAGGATACGGTCGGCGGCCAGCATCACGTCGGGGTCGTGTTCCACCACCAGCAGGGAATTGCCCGCATCGCGCAGTTGCTGCAGCACGCCTATGATGCGCTGCATATCGCGCGGGTGCAGGCCGATGCTGGGTTCATCCAGCACGAACAGGGTGTTGACCAGGGAGGTGCCGAGTGCGGTGGTGAGATTGATGCGTTGCACTTCACCCCCGCTCAGGGTGCGGGACTGGCGGTCCAGGCACAGATAGCCCAGGCCCACCTGGTTCAGATAGTGCAGACGTCCGCGTACCTCCAGCAGCAACTGTTCGGTGGCCCGGTCCAGAGGGGGCGGCAGTTGCAGATCCTCGAAAAAGTCGCGGCAGCGGGACAGGGGCAGCTGCATGATGTCGTGCATGCACAGGCCTGGTGCGCTACGGGCCTGCTCCCCCAGGCGGCCGGGATAAAAGCACTTTCCCGATGGCAGCAGCGTGGCCGGTCCGGGCAGGCGCCACAGCAGGGCCTCGTCCTTGAGCCTTGCGCCGTCGCAGTCCGGGCAGCAGTCATAAGAGCGGTACTTGGACAGCAGCACCCGGATGTGCATCTTGTAGCTCTTGGTCTCCAGCCAGTCGAAGAACTTACGCATGCCATACCACTGCTTGCGTCCCTTGCCCTTTATCACCCAGTCGCGCTGCGCCGCGCTGAGATCCCGCCAGGGCGTGTCCACCGGAATGCCCTGCGTCACTGCATGGCGCATCAGGTCGCCCTGTACATCCAGGTAGCTGTCCGATTGCAGGGGCTTCACCGCACCGTCGCGCAGAGACAGGGACGGGTCCGGGATCACCAGTCCCCAGTCGATGCCCATCACCCGGCCGAAACCCTTGCAGGTCGCGCAGGCGCCCAGCGGGGAGTTGAAGGAAAACAGATTGGGCATGGGCTCACGGTAGTGGATGTCGCAGTCCGGGCAGTGCAGGTCGGCGGAATAGCGCAAGGGCTGCAGCGCATTGCGTTCCTCGTCCAGTGGATAGACAGAGGCGCGGCCATTGCCGAAGCGGAAAGCCGCCTCCAGGGCCTCCACCGCGCGGGCGCGGTTTTCCGCGCGCAGGCGCAACCGGTCCTGGATCACCTCCAGTGTCCGGCCGTCGCTGCGGTGGATGCGGGTGTAGCCCTGCTGCTTGAGGAAACCGAGGATCTCCTGCTCGGTGAAATTATCCGGGATGGATGCCGGGAAGGTGATGATCACCGCGGTTTCCTCCGCCAGATCGTGCATCAGGGCATCGAAACTGGAGTCCGGGGAATCCCGCTCCACCTGCCTGCCGCAGCCTCCGCAGAACAGGCCGGCCGCACGGGCGTAGAGCAGCTTGAGATGATCGTTCAGTTCCGTCATGGTGCCCACGGTGGAGCGGGAGGTGCGAACCGGGTTGGTCTGGTCGATGGCGATGGCCGGTGGTATGCCCTCTATGGCCCCCACCCTGGGCTTGTCCATGCGGTCCAGAAACTGACGGGCGTAGGCGGAAAAGGTTTCGATGTAACGCCGTTGGCCCTCGGCGTAGATGGTGTCGAAGGCCAGGGAGGACTTGCCGGAACCGCTTACCCCGGTGACCACGATCAGTTCCCCCAGGGGAATGTCCAGGTCCAGGTGCTTCAGGTTGTTCTGGTGTGCATCCCGTATGCGGATGGGCGATTGCGGCTTGGACATGGGGTAAACATCTTGATGGGGAAAGCTGCTGATTCTAACCCCGATTCCCTCCGCTGGAATTCAGGTATATTTGAAATCGCGCGGTAACCGGTAAGGGAAGCGAAAAAAACGATGAACGTTGATGCGACAAACTGGCTCGACCGGTTCCCGGTCCTGAAGCAGATCGAGCATGAAGACTGGCGCAGCGCCCTTTCACAGGTGCGCTATCTCAGTCTGCCGAAAGGTGCCGTGGTCTTTCATGAAGGCGATGCCTGTCAGAGTTATCTGCTGGTACTCGAGGGTGGGGTACGGGTGCAGAAGCTCTCCGAATCGGGCAAGGAAATCGTGCTCTATCGTGTCGAATCGGGGCAGAGCTGCATCCTGACCACCTCCTGCCTCCTGTCTCACGAGCGCTACCATGCGGAGGCGGTCACCGAGACCGAGCTCAAGGCGGTGGCGATTCCACATCAGGCGTTTCAGCAGGCACTGGGCTCGCCCGGTTTCCGGGAGTTCGTCTTCGCCTCCTATGGAGAGCGGATTTCGGGTCTGGTCATGCTGATCGATGCCATCGCCTTCGGTCGCATGGACAGCCGCCTGGCCCATACCCTGATCGCCTTGGCCGATGCTGGAGGTAGTGTGCGCATCACTCATCAGGATCTAGCCCGTGAACTGGGTAGCGCACGCGAGGTGATCAGCCGCTTGCTGAAGGAGTTCGAGCGCCTCGGAATGGTGGCCCTGCAGCGTGGCAAGATCCAGCTGCTGAAGCCCGGAGAGCTGAAGGAAATAGAATGAGCCTGCTGTGCCGGATGATCGCTTTCTCCAGGCCCGAGACCCCCATTCCCGGTCTCTTTATGGTCTGCACCGGCCCATTCGGGAGGTCCCGGAATCATCCCGCCGAGAATATCTGTGTGATTTTGTCACTTACTTCGCTATGCAAGTGTCCTATCTTGTACCCATCAACGCAGCAGAATCATGGCGGTTGCAGCCGTGGAGATGGTGAGGCGTTGAGCCATTTCATTCATTGAGGGAGATTGATCATGAAAGCGAATGTTGGCGGTATCGACAAAATCCTGCGTATCCTGGTCGGCCTTGCCCTGATCGGCCTGACCTTTGCGGGTATGCTCCCGGTCTGGGGTTACATCGGTGTCATCCCATTGGCCACAGGCCTGATCGGCTGGTGCCCCGCCTATCCGCTGCTCGGCTTCAGCACCAAGAAGTGATCGGGTAAGCGATACGACGGGGGCTTGAGCCCCTCGTCGTCCGAGAACGGCTTCTCCTACCCCTGGCTCAAGGCGGTTACCAGGCTGCGCAGGGCCTGCCCGCGATGACTGATCGCGTTTTTGCTCTCCGGCGGCAGTTCCGCGGAGGCGCAGTGGTGGGTGGGGACGAAAAAGATGGGGTCGTAGCCGAAGCCGTTTTCGCCCTGGGATTCAAACAGGATACGGCCTTCCCAGGTGCCCTGGCAGATGATGGGGGTGGGGTCCTCGGCGTGTTGCATATAGACGATCACGCACTGGAAGCGGGCGCTGCGCTCATCCTCGGGCACGTTCTTGAGGGCGTCCAGCAGCTTGTGCAGATTGTCCTCGTCGCTGGCCCCCATGCCGGCATAGCGTGCGGAGTAGATTCCGGGGGCGCCGTTGAGGGCGTCCACTTCAATGCCGGAGTCGTCAGCCATGGCGGCCAAGCCGCTGTGGCGGGCAGCGTTGCGGGCCTTGAGGATGGCATTCTCCACGAAGCTCAGACCGGTCTCCTCTGCGTCCGGAATGCCGAAGTCGGCCTGCGGTATCACGCTGATGTGCTGCTGTGCCAGCAGTTGGCTGAATTCCCTGAGTTTGCCCTGGTTGTTGCTGGCGAGCACGATGCGCTCACCCTGATGATTCTTGTGCATGTCAGCTCCTGGGATTAACTGTGTGTTCAGTTCGCCAGCGCGGCCTGCTGGGCCTTGATGATGCGGGTTATGCCGGCATCGGCCAGGTCCAGCATGGCGTTCATTTCATCGCGGCTGAAATTCTCGCCCTCTGCGGTAGCCTGAATTTCGATGAAGCGTCCGTTGGCATCCATGACCACGTTCATATCCGTCTCTGCGCTGCAGTCCTCGGCATAGTCCAGGTCCAGTACCGGCGTGCCCTGGTAGATGCCGACGGAGACCGCCGCAACAGCATGGCGGATGGGGTTTGTCTGCACGAGTCCCTTGGACATCAGGGCATCGACTGCATCGCGCAGGGCGACCCATGCGCCGGATATGGATGCGGTTCGGGTACCGCCGTCGGCCTGGATCACATCGCAGTCCAGGGTAATGGTGCGTTCACCCAGCGCACTCAGGTCCAGGGCGGCGCGCAGGGAGCGGCCGATCAGCCGCTGGATCTCCAGGGTGCGGCCGCCCTGTTTTCCACGCGCCGCCTCGCGCCCCATGCGATCAGTGGTGGAGCGCGGCAGCATGCCGTATTCGGCGGTCACCCAACCCTGCTTCTTGTCGCGCAGAAAGGGAGGGACACGCTCCTCTACGGAAGCGGTGCACAGCACTTTGGTGTTTCCGAAAGCCACCAGTACGGAGCCCTCCGCGTGCATGGTGTAATTTCGGCTGAAGCTGACTGGGCGCAGTTCGTCCGCGCTGCGGTAAGACGGTCTCATGGTGATGTCGTATACCTGAATCGAATGGGTCCCTGCGGGAATGCATGAACGGCCGGATGCAGGATTATACCCGTCGAACCGGGGCTATCGGTATAGAAAAGTACGTCATTCGCGCGCCATGACAACACCCCATGAGGTATAGGAAGCGCTGCAGGAAAAAAGTCTGCGAGGCGGGTAGGTGAATATCCAGCGTCCGGATAGCGGCCGACCGTCCCTGTTGAGGGCCTGGTCCCAGTTCGCTAGGGGTGCGCATGGGTCAGTCTTTCGGGTCGAAATCCTCGAGCGCGGAACGTAGATGTTCTATGGCTTCCAGTATCTCGTCCGGGGGCTCGGCGCCCTGGTTTTCCGTTGGGCGTTTGGGTCTGGGGGCATTTGTCTCGCCCGGCCGGTCCTGCCAGCGCAGGGCCAGCAGGGTGACGTTGTCGCTCACTGGCGCGGCCGCCTGCGCGGCGGTGTGGGCCAGGCTGCTGACCATGCGTTCCAGGGAACCGTGGTGGCGCATCTGTGGGCCCAGGGTTTCCTCCGGCAGCTGGTTCCACAGTCCGTCGGTGCATAACAGCAGGATATCGCGGTCATGCAGTATGGCGGGCGTACCCCGGCTGGTGCCGAAACGAATGCCGGAGCCGCCCAGGCATTGAGTGACCAGGTTGCGGAAGCGCTTGTGCAGCTTGGAGTCCGCCGGGCGCAGGCCCCGGTCACGCAGTTCCTCGATGAATGAGTGGTCGATGGTGCGCACCAGGCCGCGGTATTCCCGGAACAGATACAGGCGGCTGTCACCGGCATGGGCCCAATACGCCTTGCCGTCTTGCACCAGTGCAGCGACCCCGGTGGCGCGTGGGTCGATGGGGGGCGTGTGGGCCTCGCCGAAGGCTACGATCGCCTCGTGGGCGGTACGCAGGATGTTGTCCAGAAAGTCCAGGGGTTCGGCAATGGGCTTGGAAATGGACTCGAAAGCGGTGGCGCCGGTCTCCACCATGATGCGCGCCGCCTCTTCGCCCTTGGGATGGCCGCCCATACCATCGGACAGCAGCAGCAGTACAGCGTCGCCGTCCTCCAGAATGGTGCACCGGTCCTGATTGATCGGGCGATTGCCCTGGAGGCTCAAACTGGCGGTTTCGATATGCAGGGTCATGACGATGCTTGCTGGTCGGTACTCATGCTGCTGGATGGCTCATGTTCGGTTTGAATTGGCCGGCAGGCCTTTTTCTTCAGGGCGGTGAGCAGTTCACCGGCGTTCTGCGGGCGTGCCAGGGGATCCAGTTCCATGGCCCAGTCGATGGACTGGAGCATGAACATGGGATAACGGTCCTGGAACGCAATGCCGGCCGGCACCAGGAGGTCGTTGGCATGGCGTTCGATGGCGGTGGGCGGGGTCTTGCCCTCTATGCAGGCACGGATGCTGGCGCCTATGGCATAGACATCGCTCCAGGGACCCACGTAACCTCCCTGGTAATATTGCTCTACCGGCGAGTAGCCGGCGGTCACCACCTGGCCGCTCTTGCGTTTGCGCTCGCCTGAAAACTGGTGCACGGCGCCGAAATCCAGCAGCAGGGGCTCGCTGCCCGCGCGCAGGTGGATGTTGCTGGGTTTAATGTCCAGGTGCAGATAGGAACGCTCGTGAATCATGCTCATGGCGTCAAGGATGGGGAAAAAAACGCGTAATATGAAGCTGGTACTTAACAGGCCGCCACGTTGCTTGATGTAGGCGGCCAGGTTTTTCCCCCGATAGTATTCCATTACCATATAGTCGGTGCCGTGGGCACGGAAGAAGCTGCGCACCGCCACGATGTTGGGGTGGCGCAGGGCCGCCATGGCGGTGACTTCCTGGTAGAACAGGCGCCGGCTGCGGTTGAGATTGTCCTCGGATTGTCCGTCCAGTGGCACCACGTCGAACCTGCCGTCCCGCTTGGCGAACTTTTTCGGCATGAACTCCTTGATGACGACCTCCCCGCCGGTGTCCTCGTCTTCCGCCAGGTAGATCAGGCTGAAACCACCACTGCCGATGAGCCTGATGACGCGGTAGCAGTCGATCAAAGTGCCGCGGGGCAGGCTGTCGCGTGACTGGGCCATGAATAATTGCTATTTGCTCATGCGGAAGTCGTTCATCGGCATTATCATACGGTATTTGTTCCCGTGTCATGACCTTGTGGTCCGGCATTAAACCGGCGGCTCGCCGCCAAGCAGAGGACTATCCCCATGATCAGTAGCATGACCGCCTTTGGACGGGAGCATTTTCACGGTGAGGAAGGTGATATCGTATGGGAAATCCGTTCCGTAAACCACCGTTATTTGGAGGTTTTCGTACGCCTGCCCGAAGATCTGCGCGGTCTGGAACCGGCGGTGCGAGAACGCATCGGCAAGCGGCTGAAACGCGGCAAGGTGGATTGCGGCCTGCGTTACCGGTCGGGGGCGGGCCAGTCCAGCGATCTGGCCATCAATCGCACACTGGTGAAACGCCTGGATGCCGTGTCCGAGGAAGTGGGAAAGCTCACCGGACACTATGCAAAGCTGTCACCCCTGGAGTTGCTGCGCTGGCCCGGCGTGCTGGAGGAAGAGCCCATGGACCTGGCCCCGGTGCAGGCCAAGGCCCTGGAACAACTGGACGCCACACTGGATGCTCTGGTGGCCACCCGCAAGCGCGAGGGCGCGCGCATGGCGGAATTGATCGTACAGCGCTGCGACAGCATGCAGGAGCACACCCGTCAGGTGCGTGAGCGCATGCCGGTGGTGCTGGAGGAACTGCACGCGCGCCTGCTGACCCGGCTGCAGGAGGTGCTGGAACAGGTGGATGAGGGGCGCCTGGAGCAGGAGATTGTGCTGCTGGCCCAGCGCCTGGACGTGGACGAGGAGATGGATCGCCTGTCAACCCACCTGGACGAGGTGAAGCGGGTGCTGGATAAGGGCGGTGCGGTGGGCCGGCGACTGGATTTTCTCATGCAGGAACTCAACCGCGAGACCAATACCCTCACCTCCAAGACCAGCGATGTGGAAGTCACCCGCCGCGCGGTGGATATGAAGGTGCTGATCGAGCAGATGCGTGAGCAGATCCAGAACATTGAATGATCGCACACGCCATCGCGTAACACCGCAATGATCACTGATGCCGCTGAAAATGCGGCATTTTCATGTCTGTCCCAGACCACTGGACAAGAGGTCGCGGTTCCTGGCGTTCATCGACCTGCTGCTCGACTTGCCCGGCGTGGAAATACGCGATTGCGGAAAGGAGTGGCCGCTGCTTCGCGGCAATCTCGTAACTGATGCCTGGATAGCCTCAGCAGTCCAAACAGTCGGGGAACACCTGGTAAGCTTCGACAACCATTTCAAACCCTTCCTTTTCCACCCGCAGTTCTTCCAGACTCTGCGCGATTCCTTTTGCTACCGGCCGAGGCGTCTTGTTTCTGAGGTTGATCCTGAGCCGTAAAAAGCGGCAGAGGATCTAGGCTCATTTATATCTCCCAGCACCTCACATCGTCAATAAGCCGCTGAAATAGCGGTTTTTGTTGTGTCTTGTTATTGCGGGTACCCTATCTCGGCTTTCCATGGGAGTTGCGACGAACGGATTAAAGTCTATCGACCAAGCGCCGAAATAGTTATTGGGATTGTCCCCGCAGGCTTGAAGTGTGGTTTAGTGACGAGGTGATGTATGAATACCCGCGCCAAAGTAGTGTGTCTCGTTTTTTTTACGTTGATTCTTGGGATGAGCGCCCATGCTCAGCCCTTCGGCGGGAAATCCGAAAAACACTGGGAGATTGTTTCCACAGCGGATCTCCAAGCACTCAAAGAAAGCGGAACCCTATTTGTATTAATCAATGTGCTTCCTAAAATAATCCATGACAATATGCACATCCGGGGCTCGGTCAACATTCCACTGGGCACAGTCGCCGATTCGCAGGACTTGCCCGATGATAAGAATACCGTGCTCGTATTCTACTGCATGGGAAAGCAGTGCAGATACAGCCCGAAAGCAGCCAATATCGTGCTCGAGAAAGGCTACGGCAACGTTTTTGTATATCGGGATGGCCTGCTCGGATGGAGACGTGCCGGTTTACCCGTGGAATCCCTGATTAATTACCCCAAAGTGGAAATACCCCAGATCAGTGCTGCAGAACTGGCCGATGACAATGAGGTCTGGTTTCTCGACTTGCGACCAGCAGACCACTTCGCCAGGGGTCATATCAAGGGCTCCACAAACATCGACCTTGAGGTACTGGACAAAAAAACCCATCTCCTGCCGAAAGATCGGCGCATCCTCCTAATCGACCACAAAGGCAAACTCACCCTCACCACCGGCCGATTTCTAGCCGCCCATGGCATCAGGAATGTAGGCCGCCTCGATGGCGGAATCAACGGGTGGGTGAAATCGGATCTGCCATTGGAGACGAATTCCAGTTCGATACCGACTTTGCCATCCACGGTAGCTGAGACTTTTTAACCATCCCAATGACCTTTCTAAGCATCCGAACCCGACTTTGGGCGGCGATGGGGGTACTGATCGCCCTTATGCTGATCATTGCGGTAGACAGCATCTTTTCCATGGACCGTATATCCAGGCAGATCGAATCCATGGAAAGTAGAGCCTATCCGCTCGCCATCTCCTCCATGGAGTTGGCGCTTACGACCGAACGATCGGTGTCTGCCATCAACGCCGCGGCCCTTGCCTCCCGTAAGGATCTCCTGGAGCAGGTAACAAAGCTGGATCCACTCTTAGAGAAGACTTTCGCTGAAGTAAAGGCCAATGCCGCATCTTCCGAGGTCATTACCAACCAAGTGGGAACGCTTGCTTCAAAGTACGATCAGACCAGAAAGCTGGGACTCAAGTGGGTCGATGCCACGTTCAATGAAGAATGGGAGCAAGAACCTATCCTTGCCCGTCAGTTCGTTCACGCACACGCGGATATGGACAAGGAATTGGAGCAGCTCAGAAACGATGCGATCGAGCTTTTTTCGGCCACCGTGGATGAAGTTTTGCATCTCAAACAGAGCATTGAATTTCGCATTACCGCAGTGGGCCTGATCGGAACCATCCTGTTCCTGTCGCTGGCCGTGCTGCTTTCGCGATCCATCACGATTCCAATGGAAAGGTTGCTCTCGGTCATTCAGGACGTACGAGAGAATCGGGGGGGACTCAAGAGAAGAGTCGATGTCAGTACGGACGACGAAATCGGACAGCTTGCTCTGGCATTCAATGCCATGCTGGACGATGTCGAGAAGGCCCAAAACAGTTTGCACAGCTACACCCAGGAGCTGGAGGCAACAGTGGCCGAGCGAACCCAGGAACTGCAGAAAGAGAAAGACGCGCTGCGCGAAAGCGAGCAATACCTCACAACCATCTGGGAGTCCACCCACGCAGGCATCCTGGTTATCGACGCCCAGTCCCACCAAATCGTCGATATCAATCCCTTCGCCGCGGGACTCATCGGTGTAGAACCGGAACAAATAGTCAATCACGAATGCAATGGGTTCCTATGCCCATCGGAGAAGGGAGCCTGCCCCATCACGGATATGTGTGAGACAGTCAACAGTTCAGAGCGCGTCCTCATGAATATCCGTGGGGAGAAGATACCCATCTTAAAGACCGTGGTACCGGTGCGCCGAAATGATCGCAATTATTTGGTAGAAAGCTTCATTGACATTGCGGAGCTCAAACGCGCCGAAGAGGCGCTACTAAGGGCCAAGGAAGCAGCTGAGGCGGCGAACCTCGCCAAGTCCGAGTTCCTGGCTAACATGAGCCACGAGATCCGGACGCCCATGAACGGAGTCATGGGGATGACGGAGATCTTGCTGAGCACCGAGTTAAACGGATCCCAGATGCGGTTTGCCCGCTCCATCTATCGTTCCGCCGACTCCCTTCTGAACATAATCAACGACATTCTCGACTTCTCCAAAATTGAAGCCGGGCGGTTGGAAATAGACGACACACCTTTTGATCTGCGTGAGGTGGTGGAAGATGTTTCCGAGCTGTGTGCGGCATCGGCCCACAGCAAGGGGTTAGAGCTTCTCTGTTCGTTTCCCCCCGCGGCGCATACCGCGTTCCATGGTGATGCGGTTCGAGTAAGCCAGGTACTGACCAACCTGGTGGGCAATGCCATCAAGTTTAGTCGGCAGGGTGAGGTGGTCATCAAGACCCAGTGCAGCGAAGACCAGGGAGAGTTTGCCCAGATGCGCGTAGAAGTGCAGGACACCGGCATCGGCATTGCCCCGGAGGCTCAAAGCCGTATCTTCGAATCCTTCACACAGGAAGACGGCACCACAACAAGAAAGTTTGGCGGGACCGGGCTGGGACTGGGCATCGCAAAGCGTCTTACCCGTTTGATGGGGGGTGAGATCGGCATGCAAAGCAAGCCAGGCGAGGGATCGCTTTTCTGGTTCACACTTCGTCTCAGGAAGGCGCGAGCCACCGCAGAGCAGACACTGCCAACAAACAGCCTCAATGGAACCCGGGTACTGGTAGCTGACCACAATGAAGCCAATCGGGAGATCCTGGTACGGCAGCTGAGTCACTTTGGATTGGAATGGGAAACTGCGGCCAACAGTATTGAGGCCCAGACTCGGCTTCGCGTCGCACATGAAAATGGCAGGCCATTTGGCCTCTTGCTGCTCGACGGCCATCTACCCAACCTGGGTGGGGAGGAGTTGGCAGACCAGATTCGTGCGGATCCGGCATTTGCAGACTTAGCGATAATTCTCATAAGTTCCGCCAGCCTGGAAGATTACTCCTCAGACATCGCCGATACAGGTTTTGACGCACGGCTCACCAAACCGGTGCGCCAATCCCAGCTTTACAACTGTCTGGTCAGGGTTATGTCCGACGAAAA
>RRYU01003963.1_pt1 | contig 38347 bp, 34 predicted proteins | sample 2162651 | NCBI WGS metagenome assembly RRYU01 (sample SAMN10267283, study PRJNA491782) | microbial mat metagenome | isolation source: biomat in the production well | place: Japan: Minami-Kanto gas field, natural gas well KTG3 | collected 2017-06
CCCCCCCGACTACCCAGCAAGCTGCTGTTCTTTGTCCGAATCACCCAGGATTTTCCTGGTAATATACCCGGCCAGCCAGGCGGCTAATGACGTCAGAACCAGACTAATCAGACCGTACACAATCCGCCTTCTCAGGTCAACATCCATACTAATTAATTCCTCCGTCCACTCAACAGCAGCACAAAATACAACAGCTGCGAAATAGCCTGTGCAGCAGCAGCCACATACGTCAGCGCCGCCGCATTCAAAATCTTGTTAACCCCTTCAGACTCCTGGACTGTCACCAGACCATTGCGGGTTAACATCTCGTGCGCACGCGCACTGGCATTAAACTCGACCGGCAGTGTCACCAGGGTAAAGGCCACCGCAGCACTAAAGAGTATAATCCCAAACCAGGCCAGATATAAACCAAACTGCGACATTGCGGCCATGAAGATACCAATAATCACCAGCCACAGCCCCAGTTGCGAGCCGATATTAGCAACACCCACCAGCCCGGAGCGTACCTGCAACCAGACATAGCCTTGCTTATCCTGCACGGCATGCCCCAACTCGTGCGCAACGATAGCCAGGGCCGCCACCGATGGCACGCTCACCGATCCTTGCGAGAGGCGCATAACCTTGCCCCGTGGATCATAGTGATCCGTCAGATTGCCCGGAATTTCCTCGATACGTACATACTCCAGCCCTTCGTTTTGCATCAAAATGCGCGCCACATCCATACCGGTTAGATTCTGCGCATTTGCCACTTTTGAATATTTAGTATAGGCCGACTTCACCCGCGACTGGGCCCAGAGGGCCAGAAATAGCGCCGGCAGCATAAAGATCAAATACAGGAACATACTTGCACCTACCTTATTACGTGTCTTACTCGATATGCAAAGTATACCACTCTAACGGCATTTATTATATCAGAGCTTCATTAAGATTGCACCAACCCCTTGCTAAAAAGGAACAAAAGTGCTAAAATAAAGTAGCCAGACTAGCTGATTTGACAGCCATTATTTACACGAGTTACGCGGTCGTCTACAAACCGAGCGTTTGCCCGACCGAAAGACATGCTTTGCCTGCGGCAGCGTGGTTCATGATATCTTTTGGTCGCGATTTTTTCGCCTCCGGCGAAAAAAATCGCGACCAAAAGATATTTTCTTCCACATAATTATAACTCAATGGGACGAATATCAAGCAAAAGTTGGAGGTTCCACATGGACGATGTATCTAACCAGCAGCCGTGCGTCACACGCACCTATCGTACCGCCATCCGCCTGGGCGAAGATTTTATTACCCTGGAAGAAACCATCACCCTACCTGTAGCAGCCAGCGATGCAGACATCCAGCAAGCCGTTGATCTGGGCTGGCGTATATATACAACTCAGCGCGAGGCACTTGAACGTCAGATTGCCGGTATACGCGAAAGCCATGCCGGTGGGCTTACACCGATCACTATTCGTGATCCGGATGCACCAGCCAGTGAAAAGCAGCGGAACTATATTGCTGCACTGCAAGAAGATTTGACCTGGACCAGTGAACAGATCGCCAGCTATGCGGGGGATCAAGGCCTTGACCTCGTAACAATGACAAAAGGCCAGGCGTCGGGCTTTATCGATAATTTAAAGAAGCTGGCCGAAGAACGCTCGCAGTACCAGACATCAAGCCGGACGCAGACATCAGCCGGTGGAGACGAAGGAGTCATTACGGAACGCCAGCATCGTGCCTTACTTAAACTGGCCACAGAGCGTGGGCTTGATCTGGAACAAGAAATCCGCCAGCGTTTCGGGTCAGCATCAACGGCAATCAGCAGCGCCGAGGCCAGTACGCTTCTAACCGAATGGCAACGTGGTGGGCGTACTGCCAGCCATCGTCGCACCCAGAGTCAGGTAGCTACTGTTGATGAATCAGATGCCCAGGGCTAATGAGATGGACATAGTTTCAGGATAACCATACGTTCCATCCACGGCTTCCGGCAGGGCTGCGCTCCGCCGAGATTCTCGTGTTTTCGGTTTGTTGTGGCGGCAAAGCCGCCACAACAAACCGAAAACACTTTTTTTGCGGGGGCCGGAGGCCCCCGCAAGCCCCCAACATGAGGGTCATGCATAGCCCATATTAGGAGAGGGGGCCGAGGGTGAGGGCCACTCCACGTCTGGATGGCCGCAGGGCGGACTGATAGACAAAACGCCATTTCCCTACCACTGACCAAGCGCTGGCGCGATTCCTTCGTCCACCGGTTCGCCAGCCTGCTTCTTCGCGGCATACTCCGCCTCCGACAAAAACCAGGTAGCCTCCATCGCGGCCATACATCCCTCACCAGCCGCCGTGATTGCCTGACGATAGATATGGTCTACCACATCGCCAGCGGCAAACACCCCGGGAATATTTGTACGTGTGCGCCCGTCGGTGACAATATAGCCATTTTCATCCAGGGTGATTTGCCCCTTGAACAACGTTGTATTCGGAAGATGACCGATATACGGGAAGACACCATCCGTTTCCAGAATCGACTCTTCACCCGTCTTTAGATTCGTCAGACGTACCCCGGTTACGCGCTCATCACCCAGAACCTCAGACACCGTCGAATCCCAGACAAACCGTACTTTAGGATTCTCGAAGGCACGCTCTTGCAGAATCGGGTCTGCGCGCAGTTGATCGCGGCGATGCACAATCACCAGTTCAGACACAAAGCGCGTCAGAAACAGCCCTTCATCAAGCGCACTATTGCCGCCACCAACTACAACGACCCGCTTGTCGCGGAAGAAGAAACCATCGCAGGTTGCACAGTACGATACCCCTCGATTGGCCAGTTGCTCTTCACCCGGCACGTCTAGCTTGCGGGGTGATGCCCCCGTTGAAATAATCAACACGTCAGCCATAATCGTATCGCCCGAATCGGTCGTCAACATGAAAGGGCGCTGCGTCAGGTCAACACGGGCCACGATCGAACTCAGAAATTCGGCCCCAAAACGACTGGCCTGCTTTTCCATCAGTTCAGCCAGTTCATACCCGCCGATAGACTCAGGAAAACCAGGATAGTTTTCAACCTCACTGGTAGTGGCAATCAAACCACCGGGGTGCAGCCCACGGATAACCAGCGGTTCCAGGCTCGCACGCGCCGCATACAGGGCAGATGTCAATCCAGCCGGCCCGGAACCGATGATAACAACTTTCTTGTGCATACTTTCTTCTCCTTGTACAACCAGGATGGTGATTTCTGGTTCGCTCAATCTTCTCTTCTTTACAGGACTTACGCGGTCGTCCATTCTCCGGGCGGATATCGCCTCCGGCAGGGTGGAAGAAAACCATCTTTTTCCAAAAATTTTCGCCTACGGCGAAAATTTTTGGAAAAAATAGACAATTCCACGCTGCCGCAGGCGAAATAGACCTTTCATCCGATCAAACGTCTGGTTTGATCCAACCACCGCGTAAGTCCTGTTCTTTACAGGAGTTACGCGGTCGCTCACCCACAGGCTGTGATTCGCCTGTTCTCTTTTCATCACACAATGCATTCGGTACACAAACATGGTGTCTGGCCGAAAGACGCTATGCGCTTAAAAGCCATAGCAATGCCCTGGCAGAGCTTCTCTGACCCTACCAACATCAAGTATACCATACCACCTGCGGCATTTATGTGATCATGATTACCCCCCAGGGGTATGGGGGTCTATATCCGTTACCGCAATCTGGCGGTATGCCAGCGGCAGCGTAAACAGAAAGCGTGACCCCCGCCCGACCTGGCTCTCAACCCAGATACGCCCGCCATGGGCTTCAACAATTGAGCGCGCCAGATATAAACCCAATCCACTGCCCTGTGTTTCACGACGCAAACGATTATCGACGCGGTAGAACCGCTGGAAAACACGCGTCTGCTCCTCTGGCGGAATGCCAATGCCCTGATCGGCCACATACACTATCGCCATCTTCTCATCAGTGCGTCCGCCTATCCGCACCGTCCCCCCATCGGGGCTATATTTCACCGCATTCGACACCAGATTGGTTAACACCATCCGGATACGCTCATAATCGGCATGCACTGGCGGAAAATCATCGGCAAAGCGTAACTCAAACTCAAACCGATCTCCGGTCTGCGCAGCAAATCCCTGAGCCACCGCACGTGCCAGCGGCGGCAAGGTCCAGTCGGTGGGATCCAGATGCAACCCACCAGCCTGCAAACGTGAGACATCCAGCAGATCCTGGATCTGATTAGCCAGGCGGTCAGCTTCTTCTTCGATCACGCCCAACCCCTCACGCAACGTCTCTTCACTCCAGTGCGCATCCTCACGCCGCAACGTATCGGCATATCCTTTGATAATACTCACCGGTGTTTTCAACTCGTGGGAAATCACCGATACAAAAGTACTCTGTAATTCTTCTTCGCGCTTCTGTTCCGTAATATCACGTACATTGGCAATCGCCCCCTGGAACGTACCCTGCGCTCCCCGCTGAGGCGCATAACGACTCTGAATATAGAACTCACGCCCATCGCGGTTGGTGATCCAGCCTTCCACCACCGGGTTAGGAACGTGCGGCAAGCGTTGCAGCGGACAGTCGCTCAGACAAATATTCACCCCCTGGCTGTTATGAATGCCCAGCACTTCCGCACATGGTCGGCCGATAGCTTCTTCACGTGGCCAGCCGGTCAGTTGTTCCATTGCCTTATTAAAACTCGTGATACGCCAGCGGCTATCCAGAATCATCACTCCATCAGCACTCTGCTCGATAATTGCATTTAAGCGTTGCTTTTCGCGTACCACGCCCTGATACAGCCGCGCATTACTCACCGCAATCGCCGCCTGGTTGGCAAATGCTTGTAACATCTGTTCATCATTACCCGAAAAGGCCACATTCAAGGCGGCGCGAAACACATAAATCACACCTACCGGCGTATCGCGAAAGGTCAGCGGCAAAGCGATCATCTGGCGCAACGCCAGCCCGGTATCTGCGGCCATACTGCGCAGAACACGCCCCAGGCTCTCGTGCGATGTATGATGCGGCGGTACACCGAGCAACGGCGCAAAAGCTGGCCAGACCTCATGCGGCAACCCGGCCGAGGCATAGATGCGTAGTTCCTCGCCTGTCTCTTCATCATACAACGCGATCAGACCCGATGTACCGGCCAGCATCTCTACCGCCACTTCAATCACCAGATTCAACACACTGGTCATATCAAGTTGCGCGGTAATAGCACGACTTATTTGCAGCAGGTATTCACGCTGGCGCAGCCGGTGATCAGGTAGTTCAAACATAGTGTCTCATCTTGTGTTTTAGGCATGGTTTCAGATGAACTCATTTTACAGATCTAGCCCGTAAAGCCCAGGAGCTTTAGCCCTGGGATATAAGGGCTTTTCTTGCTTTAGCCGCTTTAGATGTTGCACATCCGTTCTTGATTTGGTATAATTACGTCTATGAAAACGTTTGAGTTTCGCCTGTATCCCAACCGACAACAGCGCCAGCAGCTTGATTCTGTCCTGATAGAGTCTCGCGTCATCTATAACGAGATGCTGGCACATACCCGACAGGTGTACCAGGAGACGGGCAAGTTTGCGTTCAAATACGCGCTCACGAAAGCATTTGCCGGTCGTGGCAAGGGGAAAGTTCCGGCCAGTACGGTGCAGATGCTTGCGGATCGGCTGGACAAGGCACTCAAACGCTTCATTCGGCGGAAAGAAGCGGATCAAGCGGTTGGGTTCCCGCGCTTTAAGACTCCTAATCGCTGGCATTCGATCCAACTGCGCCAGCACGCTACCGATTTCGATCTGGACGGGCGGTTCTTGCGTACCCCTGCGCTCACGGGAGGACGCATCAAAATCAAGCGCCATCGTCCGATGATCGGCACACCCCAGACCTGCCATCTGGTCAAGCGGGCCGATGGGCATTGGTACGCCCTCATCGTGTGTGAGATGCCGGAACCGGAACCGCCAACCGAAACCTCTGCGCCTGATGAACGACCTGCCATCGGTCTTGATGTCGGCTTGAAATCCTTCTTGACCGATAGCAACGGGAATACGGTCGCCAACCCACGCTCCTACCGCACACGTCAGGCCACACTCCGGCGTAAGCAACGGCGCGTGAGTGCCCGCAAAAAAGGGAGCAAGCGTCGTCGCAAGATGGCCCGTTCGGTGGCCCAGACCCACTTGAAGATCGAACGCCAGCGCCGCGATTTTCACTTCAAAACAGCCAAACACTATGCCAGTACCTACCGGCTGATTGTCGTCGAAGATTTGAACGTGTGTGGTCTGGCGCGAACCCGATTGGCAAAAAGCATTCTGGATGCTGGTTGGAGCGCGTTTCTGACGATCCTGACCGACAAGGCTGCACGTGCTGGCGGTCAGGTGATCAGCATTAACCCGCGTTTCACCACCCAGACGTGCTCCAATTGCGGCGAACTGGTGCCAAAATCGTTGTCGGTACGAACGCATATCTGTCCTGCCTGCGGATATGTGGCCGATAGAGACCATAATGCCGCAATCAACATTTTAAGGGCGGGGGCACCGCCCTCGGGGACGGTGGCCGATAGGTTGCCGGATGAACCGAGAAGCCCAATTCTTTAGAATTGGGAGTTGTCACCAATGTATTCTACCCGAGAGACCATCGTTCGCCAACCAGACATGGATTGCATCAAGACGCCCCATGGCCCCTCACCCCCCTGCCCCCTCTCCCCGTTGGGGAGAGGGGGGTATCGAGCTAGCACCACGCTGCGGCGGCTGTGCCGCCGCAGCGTGGTGCTGAATCTTCTCCCCCTCCCCTGGAAGGGGAGGGGGTAGGGGGGTGGGGTATCCTCGCAAGGCGATGCCGTCTGGTTCAAAAACCGATCCGGTTCAAACAGTCTCTAACATCTCTCTAACTTATGTCTATCACCCATCTAATGCTGCCATCCTACACTAAAAGCATACAACGCATTGCGTCTAATAATGATACAAGAACACGTGACACACAATAAGGAGGTTTCTTATGACAACCCTATCTCGCTGGGATCCATTCCAGGATATGCTGTCGCTGCGCGAAGCCATGAATCAACTGCTTGAGGATAGCGTTGTGCAACCTCGCACAAGTCATGGTCAACCCGGGTTTGTGCCAGCCATGGATCTAAGTGAAACCACAGATGCCTTTATTGTCGAAGCATCTGTTCCCGGCTTAAAGGCCAATGACTTGAATATCACCATCGAAGACAACATTCTGACCATCAGTGGTGAATTGCACGAGGAAGACGAGCGCAAAGAACGCAACTATCATCGGATCGAGCGGCGCTTTGGCAAATTCGAACGACGTGTGGCCCTGCCCACCAGCGTCAAGGCTGATGCCGTCAATGCTTCGCTCAACGAGGGCATCCTGCATCTGGAGATTCCCAAGGCCGAGGAAGTTAAGCCACGTCGTATTACGGTGAATGTGGGCAACAACTAAGCATATGTCGGCTACTGATGCAGGGGATGGGAGCGAAAATAGCTCCCATCCCCTTTATTGCATTTCCTCGCAAACGCGATTCTGCACCTTCCTACTACTGCATGTCGTCTGTACATTTCTTTTCCCGCCACAGTCCTCTATTTTGCAACAAGCCTTTACACTTTGCCATCTCCTACGCAAAATACGTGTTAAACGTTACAAATATCTATATATCCATCAATATCATCTATCTCTAAACACATGGCTATCTGATAACGCAGATAGAAACATTACCAGACAACCTATTGTACCTATATGCCCTGAACCCACTTTACTATTTACAGATAGGACTGGACAGATATGATCTGCTATGCTATTCTAATAAAACATTACACCTCGTCGGGCATAAACCTGGTTGTCTGGCGCGGCGCTGGTTATGCGTTGGCGAAGGAGTACCATATGCAACTCGATCTGACCAGCAAGCGAGCAAAAAAGCTTATTCGAGTTCATGACCTGACAGAAGATGAAATTCAGCAGATAGTTGCTTCAGCCCGCATTAACCTGGCAACATTCGACCCCGAGTATCGTACAAATGTCACCCAGATTGCAGACGAGTTGCAAAAGAGTCGTCCGACAATTTATGGCTGGGCCGACCGCGCTATTTCGGCCACAGTTCACTCACTGCGCAGTATTCGCACAGGCCGTCCACCAAAAGAGCGGGGACAAGCCGGGAACCAGTATAGCGAAGAATAAGACATAGTTTCAGGATGACCACTTTTACTTTACAATGTACAGACAGATAGGATCGCTTGAGTCACCCCACCCCCCTACCCCCTCCCCTTCCAGGGGAGGGGGAGACAATTCAGCGATGTGACGCAGCGGCTGTGCCGCTGCGTCACATCGCCAGGGGGGAGAGGGGCCATAGCTCATCCTGATGTGATTCATCCAAAAAATCCACCCGTGAGAGGCAGGGCGGGTGAGGGCGTATCGTGCAACCAAACGATACAGTAAACATGAACCATGTCATAAACCGAAGGACTGACTCACCAGAGACATCTGGTCTCACATCACCTGGTAATAGAACCGTAACAGGCATGGTAGTATAATAAGCGCGTTCGACCGGCAGTATGGCGATGCTATAAGCATTGACAAGGAGAACTCTCCAGCATGAGTAGTAATTTGCGAAGCCTTCTAGGTCGTTTCCGCTCACTTGATGGCGTTGAGCTGGCGGCTGTCGTAGCACACGATGGATTGCTGATTGAAAGTACCGCTCGCCCTGATATTGATGTCGACGCTATCTGTGCCGTTGCCTCAAATGGCCTGGCTATGGCGGAAGCATTAGGACGCGAGATCGACAAGGGACAGACCTTACAAGCACTGCTTGAGTATAATCAAGGGGTCGTATTACTTGAACCTATCGGAGATGAAGCCATGCTCTTGCTTATGACTAATACGCGTGAAGAGTTGGGGCATGTGCGCTTTCTCGTTGCTATTCATCGTCACGATTTAGTCAATGCCCTGGACGCAATCTGATGTGCTATGTGCTATAATTGCTTCAGCAACTCTCGTACAGGCGTCCGTGACATGCGTATGTTACAAGGCAGGTGATGATGGACCCACAACTTACAAGTTTAATCGTACCCGGTGAAGAAATAACAAAGATAGATGAATGCCTGACTCATCTGGTTGAAGATACCGGCGGCAATTACACCCTGTTGCTAGACAAAAGTGGCCAGGTGATTGCCTCGCAAGGGGATGGTGATCGTCAGGATATTACGGCGCTGGGTGCGTTGATTGCTGGCACCTTTGCCTCATCACGCGAAGTGGCCAAACTTTTACGCGAAAAAGACTTTCGCGTACTTTTCCAACAGGGTGTGCGCGAAAATATTTTTATCGCATTAATTGAAGAACAATGGATCTTATGCATTATTTTTAACAAGGGCACCCATATCGGTCTGGTGAAAGTTCTCACCAAGAAGGCAACCGATGAACTGGCCAGTGTTCTTGAACGTGTGCGCCAGCAGCACAAGGCGCGTGATGAAGTGCTGGGATCATCATTCCGAACATCGATGGAAGATACTATCGATCTGCTCTTCCGCGATTGATCGCATCTAGCCACGCCGTTGAGTTGATAAGTTGATAGATAGACACTATCTCTGTCGTTCTTATAAACTATGGCTGGCTCCTGTTCAGTTCACTCCTTGATAGGAATAATGTCGTTGTAGGGGATCTGATAGCAAGCAGCATGTATGCAAGATCCTCTGTTTGGTGAGACGTGGTATTGCTCTTACATGCATTGTGAGATAACCTATGGCTCTGATCAACGTTGCAGCGCGCGAAATTCATTGTAAAATCGTGTATTATGGGCCGGGAATGTGCGGCAAGACATCAAACTTGCAGTATATTCATGCTCAGGTGCCGCGCGATACAAAAGGTAACCTGCTTTCGATTGCTACAGAAACCGAGCGCACGCTCTTCTTTGATTTTTTGCCCCTTGATCTGGGGAAAGTGCGAGGATTTCAAACCCGGTTCCATCTGTATACTGTGCCTGGGCAGGTTCTCTATGAACGGACGCGAGTTGCTGTGCTCAATGGTTCTGATGGTGTGGTCTTTGTGGCTGACTCGCAAAAAAATAAGCTCGAAGAGAATATCAAGAGTTTGAAAGAGTTGGCGGTCAATATTACGCGCCAGAACAAGAAATTCCAGGAATTTCCGATGGTTCTGCAGTATAACAAGCGCGATCTCAGAGAGGTGTTGCCTGTACCTGTTCTCGATAAGTATCTGAATGGGATGCACTGGCAGCGATATGAAGCAGTTGCTACAACCGGTGTCGGGGTGTTTGATACGCTTAAGGCGATCAGTAAGCTGGTGATCAGTCGCCTCTGATCCGGCGTTCTGGTTGCAGATCAGTGGGGAAATGTCTTTCCATTCCACAAGGATATGCTATCTATGGCTCTTCAAGGCGATCTGAGTGAGTTTCCCTTAACGGATATCATCCAACTCGTCGACCTGAGTAAGAAAACAGGTGCAGTGCATATCCAGGGACGACGTGGCATGGAGCAGATGGAAGGCTGGCTCTATTTCCGCGACGGTAAGATTGTTGGGGCGGAAATGCCTGGCCTGTCTTCCCTGGATGCATGCTATACGTTCTTTACTTTCTCATCCGGGCCATTTGTGTTCCATGATAATAAGGTTCTTGCTACACCAACTATTACGCTGAGCAATGAAGTAATTATCATGGAGGGGATTATGCGCCAAGACGCCTGGGCACATATCCAGGAGTATGTCCCCTCGCTTTCGATGGTTCCACGTCTTGTACCTAATCCTGCTACTGGTACAACCGAGATTAATCTTGAGGCTGAAGAGTGGCGTGTGTTGACAATGGTCAATGGCACCAATACGGTTCATCAAATTGTGCAACGCGGTGGTCTCGGCGAGTTTCGTACCTGTGAAATTATCGCTCAGTTGCTTGCCAACGGGTTGATCGAGAAAAAAGAGGGGTAGATTTTCCTCCGCTTTGTTGGTATGCGTAAGGGTGTGTCGCTCCCTCTGGTATTGTTTCACCACGTTGTTGTGAGATTATACGCGCATCTGTGATCCGCGCCTGTCAGGTGGGCGGGGGTTCGGGTCGTGTTTTTTGTGTTGTAACTGTTCATGATCGAGGGAGCGCCCGCTGATCAGCGGGCAGCGCTACCCAGCCAGCTATTGGTAGCTATGTGTTGTTGTTTTGAATATGTTTGACATGGTCCACGGTTACTGTACACGTTGGTTGGACGATACGCCCTCACCCCCTGCCCCCTCTCCCTCAGGGAGAGGGGGGAAACGGGGCATCCTGGCGGCACACGCAGAGCGTGTGCCGCCAGGATGCCCCGTCCGGTTCCCCCGCCCCGTGCAGGGGCGGGGGCTAGGGGGTGGGGTGACTCATGCCACCAATCTGTCTGTGATATGTATAGTAAAATTTGCTGGTCTAAAACCATGTCTTTGAATATGAATGATTGGATCTGGTTGTGCGTACACTTATGAGCGTCTGGGATAAGCAGGGTATTGTTGAGTTTGCCAGGGCGCTGGTTGACCTGGGCAGTGATCTTATTTCTACCGGAAACACCCGGCGGGTCTTGCAAGAGGCTGGAATTACAGCTCGTGCCGTGAGTGATGTCACCGGTTTCCCGGAGATTCTTGATGGACGAGTGAAAACGTTGCATCCGGCTATCCATGGCGGTATCCTGGCTCGCCCGGATCTACCCGCCCATCAGCAGGATCTGGCAACATATGATCTGACACCGATTGACATGGTGGTGGTGAACCTGTATCCTTTCGCCCAGACAATCGCCCGGCCCGGTGTGGAATTGTCCGAAGCACTGGAGCAGATCGATATCGGCGGAGTAGCGCTCTTGCGCGCTGCGGCGAAGAATTTTCCGTATGTGCTGCCGGTGGTCGACCCTGCTGATTATGCACAGGTACTGGAAGCTCTACGTGCGGGTGAGGTGACACTCCCCCTACGCCGTCAACTGGCTGCCAGGGCCTTTGCGCATACGGCCGCTTATGATGCGGCTATTGCCACTTATCTGTCTGAAACGCCTTTCCCACAGACGTTGCCGCTGGCCTGGGAACATACTCAATCGTTGCGCTATGGTGAGAATCCACACCAGCAGGCCGCCCTCTATGGCGATTTCTTTCACTATTTTGAGCAATTGCATGGCAAAGAGTTGTCGTATGTGAATATTCTTGATATTACGGCTGCTCAGGAATTAATCGAAGAGTTTCGCCCGCAAGAGGGCGTTGCTCTGGCTATTATTAAACATACCAATCCCTGTGGCGTAGGGTTGGGATCAACCCCACTGGCAGCCTGGGAACGAGCGTTTGCAACCGATCCTCAGTCGCCCTTTGGCGGGATCATTACGCTGAATGCACCGTGTGATCTGCCCCTGGCGCAGGCGATCAGTGAGATTTTTTCCGAAATAATTATTGCGCCAGATTTTACGCCGGATGCTCTGGCACTGCTGCAAAAGAAGAAAAACCGCCGGCTTATGCGTAGTTTACAGCCTATAACTTCGTCGGGTATAATGGCAGTGCATACTGTGCCCGGTGGAGTATTAGTGCAAGAAGCTGATCATGCGCCCCTGGCCGATGAGCCGTTTGATGTTGTGACACAGCGTAGCCCGACTGATGCTGAATATCAGGCGCTGCGCATGGCATGGCGTGTTGTGAAGCATGTGAAGTCAAACGCAATTGTCTATTGTGCTAACGATCGTACGCTGGGTATCGGGGCAGGCCAGATGAGCCGGGTAGATAGTTCACAACTGGCAATCTGGAAGGCGCAACAGGCTGGTCTCTCCCTGGCAGGATCGGTTATGGCCAGTGATGCGCTCTTTCCGTTTGCGGATGGTGTAGAGGTGGCGCTGGCAGCCGGTGCTACCGCGATTATTCAGCCAGGCGGATCAGTCCGTGATGCCGAGGTTATTGCTGCTGCAAATCAGGCCGGGGCCGCGATGGTATTTACCGGACGCCGCCATTTCCGTCATTAGACATGGTTCGTGGCTATGTTACAGTTGGTCAATCCCGTTATGCCGTCCTGTAGGGGCGACCAGCCGGTCGCCTCTACTGTCACGCTGGAATCATCGTCTAAAACCATAGCTTATAATGCATTATTCTTTTTACATAACCTATGCTAACTTTTGATACTCAAGGCCTGATACCGGCAATTGTGCAGCATGCGCGGAGTGGCGAAGTGCTGATGCTTGGTTATATGAATGCAGAATCACTGCGTCTGACTCTGGAAAGTGGCCTGGTTACATTCTGGAGCCGTAGTCGTAGCGAGTTATGGCAAAAGGGTATGACAAGCGGCAATGTGCTCCGCCTGGTGGAGATTCGCCAGGATTGCGATGGCGATGCGCTGCTGGTACTGGCTGAGCCGGAAGGTCCAACCTGTCATACCGGTCAGCCAGGGTGCTTTCATCGTGATCTGGAAGGCCAGCTTACCTCTCTGCGTCTGCCACAGCTCTCGGTTTTGATGCGCCTTGTCGATACCATCCACGCTCGCCGCCAGGATGCCAACCCTGAATCCTATACTGCCCGCTTGCTTCACGGAGGCGTTGATCGTATCGGAAAGAAAATCGGTGAAGAGGCTGCCGAGGTGATTATTGCCGCCAAGAACAGGTCGGTTTCCGAAGTAACGTATGAGATGGCGGATCTGTTGTACCATAGTCTGGTTTTATTAGAAGACCAGGGCGTGGAACTGACAATGGTGCTGGCGGAACTCCAGCGTCGTGCTGCGAAACAGGCAGAGCAAACAGGATAAAAATTGTACCAGGTTGCTCTTGCACATTCTTATGGGTTTCGGAGTTAAATCTGCCTATGAGCGAATATGCCAGCCGCGCATTAATTATTAGTGTCGAACCGGCTGTACTTGAATTATGCCAGCAGGTTCTGCAAAATATCGACCTGGCACCATATGCAACTCCTTCGTCCCAGCAGGCTGTTGATTTGCTCCGCCATGATCTGTTTGATCTGGTTCTGCTGGATTTAAGTGGCTCGGAAACTGTCAGCTTTACTCCCCTGGAACAGATCCGTGCACAGGATTCGAGTATTCCGATTGTGTTGCTAACAGGGATTGCCGATCTTGAACACCTTGTTCAGGCAACCCACACGGGAGCCCAGGCGATTCTGTTGAAGCCGTTCTCGGCGACCGTCTTGCGCAACACTGTTACGAATGTGCTGCAACGACGGCGAGTATTGCGTACCCAGAATCGCGTCGATGCGTTACGCCCGCTGGTGCAGATCAGTGAGCGATTGCTGGCTGAACTGGATCTGCCCCGCCTGTATGATTTGATTATTGAAACAATGCGGGTGGAACTGAAGGCCAATCGAGCTTCACTGATGCTCTGGGATGCCGATGAAGGGGTCTTACGTATTGCGGCCTTATCTGGATTACCGCCCCAGGTTATGATTGGCCAGCGTGTCGAGGTTGATGGCAGCCTGGCCGGGTGGGTCGCCAGTCATCGGCAGCCTTTGCTGGTGAATAGTAAACAGTGTGCCATCTCGGAATTGCAGCCGGCATTGACGAATGATCGGATTACATCTGCGCTGTCTGTTCCGATGATAACGGGTGGTCGTGTTCAGGGGGTGCTGAATGCAGCAAAGACCTATGCTGGCCAACCGTTTACCGAGGCCGACCAGGAACTGCTGGCGCTGCTGGCGGGTCAGGCAGCGATTGCTATCGAAAATGCACGCCTTTATAATCTGGCTCAGCGTCGTGCTGATCGCCTGGCCTTGCTCTATCGCGTCAGTACCGCTGTTACCGGTTCGCTTGATTTAGAGCAGATTATTGTCACAACAATGCGCCAGATTAGTGCAGAACTACGGATCGATCATGGCTATTTTTTCCTCTCGGCTGGTACACCGCCTCGCTTACTTCAGTATATGACGCTGTCGTATGGAGCACTCTCTGCCCTGCAACCCCTGGATCTGCCAGCTGATACGGGTATTATTGGCCAGGTTCTGTCGGATGGAAAGCCGCGTGTGTTACCAGCAACGAGCATTGAAGATGCAACAACCGATCAATCCCGGGCCGTGCCAACCTGGGAGCAGATTATGCCAATTATCGGGGCTTCCCACAAGAGTGATCCCCCGGCAAATGATCTGGAACCTATTCGCTATCGTCTATCGCCAGCACCCTACTGGCTGTGTGTGGCGCTGGCCAGTGAGCAGGGTATTTGTGGTGCGATTGAATTGCTGGGACAGCCGGGTCAGTGCTTTGGCGAAGATGATATCCAGTTTATGACCGCTCTGGCTACACCAGTGGCTATGGCGATCGAAAAGGCCCACCTGCATGCCAGTGTGGCTCATTCTGAAGCCCGCTACCGCGCCTTGCTCGAGCATGCGACCGAGGCAGTATTACTGCTGGATGCACAGGGACGTCAGATTATTGATGCGAATCCTGCCGCCGAGCAACTGAGCGGGTTTAGTCGTGAGGAGTTGCTGACAACAGCAATTGAGCATGTGTTGCCCCGAGTCGATGAGATGATAGCAGACTTGTGCGGGGAATCCCAGGAATTGCCTGGACAGAACCTGAGATCAGAACAATCTCGGGCAGCGTTTCCCGTGCGATCAGCCAATGGTAGCCTGGCCCTATCAGTTGCCCACCCGCATACACAACGGGATCTGCCTGATGCCAGTGAAATCGAATCGTTTTTGGTGACGAGCGATGGGCGTAGTGTCCCTGTATCTTTGAGTGTAAGCCAGGTGCCGTACAACGGTCAGCAACTTCTGCTGGTTATGGCCCGTGATAGTAGCGAACGTCAGCGTATTGCTCAACAGTTGCTTCAGACCGAGAAACTGGCTGCCGTAGGGCGTCTCTCGGCTTCAATCGCCCACGAAATTAATAATCCGCTGCAGGCGATCCATAACTCGCTGCATCTGTTAAATAACCGACCACTCAGCGATGAAAAGCGCCAGATGTATCTTTCTATGGCCCAGGATGAAGTACAGCGCTTGATTACGACTGTTCAGCGCATGCTCGACTTTTACCGACCATCGCGCGATGGAGTCGGCATGTATCTGACCAGTATGCATGATCTGCTTGATTCAGTGCTGGCACTGACCCAAAAACAACTCCAAACCAGTCATGTGCAACTGATCTGCGAGTGGAGTGATAATGTACCGCGTGTGCTGGCGATTGGCAATCACCTGAAACAGGTTTTTCTGAATCTGATTCTCAATGCCATCGAATCGATGCCTAATGGTGGATCGCTGACGATTCGCACCTGTACAGTGGAGAAGCCGGGAGTTCAGGAACATACCGGTAGCGTGCCTACATCAACCGTTGGGGCCGTGGGGCATCGTGTGCTGGGGCCATCGGTGTTGATTGAGTTTAGTGATACCGGCCAGGGCATTCCGCCCGATATCTTGCCCAAGATCTTCGAGCCGTTTTATACCACCCGCAGCACCGGCACGGGATTGGGCCTGGCCATAAGTTATAGTATTATCGAGCAGCACAACGGAGAATTATCGGTACACAGCATCTATGGCGAAGGAACAACGTTTCGTATCCGCCTGCCTATTCCACTAGATATAGATGCGCCCCTACAATAACCCCTCTAGCAGGCGGATCACCACACGCCCGCCGGTCAGGTCAAGTTCCACAACCACATCATGGATCATGGGAATAAGCGCATCATCGCCATCCGAGCGTTTGACCACCAGAACTTCGTTTGAGCCGGTTTCCAGAACCTCGTAGACCGAGCCAACTTCGACACCGTCGACAGTTTCCACACGCAGGTTATACAATTGATGCAAGAAATACTCACCCTCGTCCAGCGGAGCTGCTTCAGATTCGAGGATGTAGATTTCGGCACCACGCAACTCCTCGGCGGCATCACGGCTAGCGACATGCTCCAGGTTCAGCACCAGTAAACCAGGTTTATGCTCATAGAGGTTAAGGAGGTGGTACGGCCGGTAGGTTGAACCAACATAGACCGTACGAATGCGGCGTTGGAGATGATCAGGCCGGTTGGTAACGGCACGCACCTTTACCTGCCCCCGAACGCCAAACGGGGCAATAATAGAGCCTATCAGTAATAGTTCTTCAGCAGACGGATTCATAGATATGCAAGACGAACGACCAGCACACTAGTGCTGGTCGCCCTTTCAATCAATATCGATATGCACACGCTTATTCTGCCGCGCAGCAGCAACGCTCATCAAATCACGAATCGCTTTCGCCACGCGCCCACTACGCCCGATAATCTTCCCTGTTTCCGAGGGATGCACCGAGAGCTCATACGTTACAGTATAGCGACCAATGCGCTCTTTAATCTGCACCGACTCCGGGTTATCTACCAGGCTGCGGGCAATATATTCGAGTAATGTTTTCATAGGCCTACTAACGTGAAAAGAAGGAAAATAGAGTCTCTATCCTACTGAACTGGCACACTCTCGGCGACTGGCTCGGACACAACTTTGCCATCGCTATCGAGAATACTCTTCTGTTTGAACAGATGCACCACAGCATCCGAGGGCTGCGCACCGACACTCAACCAGTAGCGGGCGCGGTCGGCATCAATTTCCAGCACTTTAGGTTGCTGTATCGGATTGTAGTGGCCAATGATCTCGATAAATTTGCCATCGCGCGGCGAGCGCGAATCGGCCACCACCAGACGATAGCTGGGTTGCTTGGTTTTGCCAGTACGCCGTAAACGAATTTTGACCATAGAAAGACTCCTTTTTTACTTTACATATCACAGATCGATTGGTTGCTTGAATCACCCCCCTGCCTCCACCCCTGCACGGGGCGGGGGAACCGGACGGGGCATCTGGGCGGCACACGCGCAGCGTGTGCCGCCCAGATGCCCCATCTCCCCCATCTCCCTCAGGGAGATGGGGGAGGGGGGTGAGGGGTATCATCCAACCAAACTGTAACGTAACCGTGAACCATGTCTAAGACAAGATTCGTGGTTACGTTACAGTTGGAAATCTATTCATGCCGTCCTGTAGGGGCGACCGGCCGGTCGCCCCTACGCTGTCAAACTGAAATAGCCTGTCTGAAACCACGTCTTAGCGTAACATACGCATCAAGTCGTTGGGATCGATCTGCGAACCGCCGCCGCCGCCGCCACCACGGCGACCCCCTTTGCGCCCACCCTTACCACCGCCAGTCAATTGTTTCATCATACGCTGCATCTGCTGAAACTGTTTAATCAGCGCTGTGACTTCCTGCACGGTAGTGCCGCTGCCATTCGCAATTCGTTCGCGGCGGCGGCCCTTGATAATTTCGGGGTGGCGGCGTTCCTGGATCGTCATCGAGAAGATCATCGCCTCAATGCGCTTCATATCCTTCTCGCTGACCAGTTCTTCCTGACCCTGGGTAAGCTGGCTCAGGCCTGGAATCATGCCAATAATCTGTTGCAATGGGCCAAGCTTACGCATCTGCTGCATCGCATTCAGAAAGTCCTCGAAGTCAAACTTGCCCTTCGAGAGCTTCTTCTGCATCTTTTTAGCTTCTTGCTCATCATAGAGATGTTCGGCCCGCTCAATCAGCGAGAGCACATCACCCATACCCAGGATGCGCGAAGCCAACCGGTCGGGGTGAAACGCTTCCAGGGTATGCGTATCAACCTTTTCGCCGGTACTCATAAACTTGATTGGCACACCCGTTACCGCACGCACAGACAAAGCCGCCCCACCGCGCGCATCACCGTCCATCTTGGTCATCACCAGGCCAGTGATCGGAATACGTTCATTAAACGTCTCGGCGACACGTACAGCCTCTTGCCCCGTCATCGCATCGACAACCAGCAAACGCTCGGTGACAGGAACAACCGCATCGATCTGTTGCAATTCTTCCATCAACGGTTGGTCGATCTGCAACCGACCGGCAGTATCGATAATGATTGCATTAAACATTTCGCCGCGTGCAAAGGCAAGTGCATTCCAGGCAATATCCGGCGGACTAGACTTTGTCCCTTCGCTGTAGACCGGAATACCCAGTTGCTTACCCAGCGATTCGAGCTGGGTAATAGCTGCAGGGCGATAGACGTCGGCGGCAACCAGCAACACGCGCTTCCCATTTTTACGCAGGTGCAACCCGAGCTTGGCCGCCAATGTCGTTTTACCTGTACCCTGCAACCCGACCAGCATGATGACGGTTGGCCCCGGGCGAGCCTCTTGCAGGGGCACATTCGTTTCACCCAGCAGATTGATCAATTCCTGATTGACAATCTTGACCACTTGCTGATCCGGCGTGAGGCTTTTCATCACCTCTTCGCCAACGGCCTGTTCAGTGACGCGTGCGACAAAGTCTTTAACTACTTTGTAATTGACGTCGGCCTCTAACAAAGCCAGGCGCACCTGTTTCATGCCCTCGCGCACATCGTCTTCCGTGAGCATGCCCTTGCTGCCCAGCTTCTGAAAGACTGTTTGTAAACGATCTGAAAGACTCTCAAACATAGCTATATTTCTTCCACTTTTTGTGGCGATCTAATAAAAAAAGAGGCGCACCGTACGGTCGCCCCGTTTGGTGAAAATTTAGCTACAGCACGCTCAGTATTGTAGCGATGAATGGGGTGTCCGTCAAATGCAATTCATTGCGTATCTGTTCATGAATGATTGGGGTACACCAATCACCACGAAGACACAGAGGCACAGAGCATAGTTTGTTAGTGCCAATACGTCCTGGGTGAATCAGACGCCCTCTTCACAGGGGTAGATTCTTTCCAATGATGCCCTGTGTCATGCTAGATACCCCACCCCCCTACCCCCTCACAGGTAGGTTTTTTCCGTAGGGACGCGCAGAATCGCGTCCGCAGGGCGTCCTGATGCGAAAAACATCCGCACGGACAGGCAGAAGCCTGTCCCTACGGATCGCGTCGGAACGCCATCCGGCCAAGAACCTCCCCCTGAGAGCCTACCCCTCTCCCCAGCGGCTATGCACTACCCACACGTTGGGGGTGCGAGGGCCTTCGGCCTCCGAAAACACGTGATATGGGCGGGGAGAGGAAGGCAGGGGGAGAAGAGCCATAGGGTGTCCTGATGCACAATCACGAACCCCTCCCCCTGAGAGATACCACTGGTCAATGCAGATTTTGGAGTGCGCAAGCATGGCTTGCGCACGCTCCTACTGGGTATGCGCTTCACATATCCCTCAAGTAGCTTCCTCCAGATGGAATTACCCAGCGGTATCCTGAGAGCCGCACCTCCTTCTTTTCAGACAGTCTCTAACTACGCTTATAGTTGGGAGCCTCCTTGGTGATTCTGACATCATGAGGATGGCTTTCGATCAGACTGGCGGTGCTAATGCGAATAAAACGTGCATCACGTCGGAGTGCTTCAATGTTGCGTGCGCCAGCATACCCCATACCCGACCGCAGGCCGCCGATTAGTTGGAAGACCGTATCTTGCAACTGGCCTTTATAGGGAACCATGCCTTCAATCCCTTCGGCCACGGCCTTACTGCCCTCAAAATTCTGGAAATAACGGTCGCTACTACCACGTTGCATCGCGCCAATACTACCCATACCGCGATAGCTCTTGTATGAACGCCCTTCAAAGAGAATCGTTTCGCCCGGACTCTCCTCGGTGCCAGCAAACAGAGAACCAATCATGACACTGTTGGCACCGGCCGCCAGAGCCTTGGCTACATCGCCACTATATTTAATGCCCCCATCGGCGATCACCGGCACGCCAGACTGCTCGGCGGCGCGGGCACATTCGCTAATAGCCGTAATCTGGGGCATCCCTGCACCAGATACAATCCGCGTTGTGCAGATTGATCCAGGGCCTTGCCCCACCTTCACCGCGTCCACACCGCGCTCAATCAGCGCCATGGTGGCTGTAGCCGTTGAGACATTGCCGGCGATCAGTTGAATATTGCTAAACTCTTCGCGGGTGCGGACAACCGCGTCAAGCACACCCTGTGAGTAGCCATGAGCTGTATCGATACATAAAACATCGACACCTGCGCGCAGCAGCGCGGCTGCACGTTCCAGGTAATCGCCCGTGGCCCCGATAGCCGCGCCGACACGCAGGCGTCCCTGTTTATCTTTGCAGGCATGCGGGTGTTCAATCTGCTTCATAATGTCTTTGACTGTAATCAGCCCGCTGAGTTTGCCCAGGCTGTTTACCACCAGCAGCTTCTCGATGCGATGGCGATGCAGAATCTCTTTGGCCTGATCCAGTGTGGTGCCTTCTGGTACCGTGACCAGGTTCTTACTGGTCATCAGTTCATGCACAGAGCGGGATCGATCGGTTTCAAAGCGCAGGTCACGATTGGTAAGAATACCCACCAGATTGCCATCATCAGTTGTGATTGGTACCCCGCTGATACGATATTCGGCCATCAGATCCAGTGCATCTCCAACGGTTTTGTCTGGCGCAAGCGTAATTGGATCGGTAATCATGCCGCTTTCGGAACGTTTGACCTTACGCACCATACTGGCCTGCTCTTCAATGGTCATATTCTTGTGAATAAAACCAATACCGCCTTCACGCGCCAGCGCAATCGCCAGACGTGTTTCGGTAACAGTGTCCATAGCAGAACTGACCAGGGGAATATTGAGCCGAATGCCACGTGTGAGCCATGTACCAACATCAATATCTTTCGGAATAACTTCCGACTCGGCCGGCACAAGCAAGACATCATCGAAAGTAAGCCCCTCGCGAGCATACTTGTCTTCCCATTTAATTGGCATCATCTGTTATCCTTCCGCGAGTTGACGGATAGTTTGTAAAGTCCTGACAAACAGTATGTAGTTATACAAAAAGCCCCCATACGCACAACGACGCAGGGGGGCGACAGCAGGGATCGCAAACCTATGAATTTGTTTTGTACGTGCGCCAGGCGCATAGCCATATCGGGACGTAAGCTACAAAGTTGTAGTGCGTGGTATCACTATACTCTTCTCTGGTGCTTACGTCAACTGACGGGGAGATCATTCATCACGGAGATAGTTTCCCCCCCAACCTGATACATACCTCATCAAACCTTCACCATCGATACAGCATACCTTCATTCTGTTTTACCCGTTACAGTCGTATACTAAAGCTACAACCTGGACAGACGAAAAAGAAAAGGAGTCGTACGATGTTCGCGCAAGCACTATCAGTGCCATGGCATCGAACGGCACAGACGCTTGTGACTGGCTTTCTGCTGATTGCTTTAGCAGTGACAAACCTTACTCCAACTTATGCTGCGCCGTTTGATGGCAAACGCCAGTCTTTTCTCGATGGACGCTTTGGGGTTGTCTGGACGCGCACCGACGCCGAGCAGGTGCGTGGGGGCCGTACCTGGTACTGGGGACCCGGCGGATGGTTTGATTATGCCGAGTTTTACCGTGAGAGTCCCAACAGCCTGCGTATGGTGCAGTATTTTGATAAGGCTCGTATGGAACTCAATCGCCCGTATGACAGCAGTGGCCCCCAGCAGGGTGTTACCAATGGTCTGCTGGTGAAGGAAATGGTCAGCGGGCGCATGCAACTGGGGGATAACCCGTATGATGTAGATTACCGTGAGGCATCCGATGTACCCGTGGCTGGCAATCCCCGCCGCGATAACGCGGAGGGGCCAGGCTATGGCGTCTTTGTGGGTGTGGCAACAGTAGACAACGGCTATCGTGATGCGCAACGCCTGGGACAGCGCGTCAACACAACGATCGACCGTGCCGGTAATCTGGGCATTCGTGACGACCTGGCCCGCCCGGAAACCGAGATTGTGCAGTATAACAGTGTGACGGGGCATAACATCCCACGCATTTTCTGGGACTTTATGAATCTCCAGGGGCCAGTTATGGTCAACGGCAACGTTACAACCGGGCCGGTAGTCGACTGGCTGTTTGCTATCGGGTTGCCAATCACCGATTCCTACTGGACACGCGCACAGGTTGGCACAGCCGATCGGGATGTGCTGGTGCAACTGTTTGAGCGACGGGCGCTGACCTATACGCCCGACAATCCTGATGGCTATAAGGTCGAGATGGGCAATGTGGGGCAGCACTACTTCCAGTGGCGCTATCCGCAACTAGGAGCACCGTGGGCGGCGTCCGATCCTAATCCACCTTTGCTCTTTGCATCGGATATGGACACCGGCAGTCACTGGGAACTATATGCCTATAAGTCTTCGGGCAGTACCCGTCTGACCTATGCGAATGCCGAGAGTGTGGCTTTTTCGTACCGACGCAGCTACAATCCAATGGACATGCGCATTTTGATCGACTCACGCCGTAGCAACGGACAGCATCGTCAGTTGTATGAACTGCCGTTGCAGCCCTATCTGCTCAAGGTAAGTGTGCCCGACACGCTGCTGTATCGCCTGAGCTACACTGATGGCACACCTGTGCCACCTAATGGGCCTTATCCAGGCTGGTTGCCAAATGGCACAGCCAACGAGTACAACGGGGCATATTCGCCCGACGGAACCAAGATTGCCTTTATTTCGGATCGTAACGGCACGTCGGAATTGTACTTGATGGGGTCGTCTGGCAATGATCCAGGTCTGTTGCAAAGTGCCGGATCGGGCTGCCGCATCGAGGTGCCAACATGGTCGCCTGATGGCCGGACGCTATTCTGGGAGAGCAACTGTGACGGTGACTTTGAAATCTATCGGGGGGATCTGGTCTATCAAGAGGATCGCAGCTACTATGTACGCGCAATGCTGACGAATGTGCAACAACTGACCAATAACACCAGCGATGACCGCTTTACGCGCGTCTCGCCGGATGGCAACAACGTTGCCTTTACGGCCTATCGAGATGGCAATGCCGAAATCTATGTTATGAACGCCGACGGTAGCAATCAGCGCAGGCTAACTAGCAACAACGCCGAAGACGAAGCCGCCACCTGGTCGGCAGATGGCACGCACCTGGCTTTTGCCAGCAACCGCGATGGTGACTATGAGATCTTTACCATGAATACGGATGGCGGCGAGCAAACCCAGTTGACCAACAATACAGCGCAGGATCGCTGGCCGCTGTGGGCACAGTAGAGACGTTGGTAGAGTAGAACGTGAAAAGTAGCCGGTGAGCCACTCACTAACACGGGTGGCTCACGGGGTGGTGTAGCCGCACGGGCCACTACCCCGCAAAAAAGCGGGCTACCGCCACCGGGATCGGTGGCAACTCCTGGGATGGCAGCGTCGCCTGGCCGCAAAAAACCCCCTGAGATCGATACGTCCCCTGGTTGAGAACAAGCACCTCGACTGTCTGGGCACCTGGATCAGCGATCCAGTATGTATGGACGCCAGCCTGAGCATAAGCATCCTGCTTCTCGCGCCGATCGTACCCGGCGGTACTCGGCGAGGCAATCTCAACGACCAGGTTCGGAGTGCCAACGATGCGGCCTGGTGTGATGATGCCAAGGTTCGCATTTAGAATGACCACCACATCTGGCTGCACCACTGTGCCGGGCGCAAGTTCAACATCGATCGGTGACGCAAAGACGCGCCCGTGTCCGGCGAACTCAATGTGCGTCACGAGATAGGTTACGAGCCGTGAACTCGCACCTTGATGTCCAGTATTGGGGGCCGGAGTCATATACAGCACTCCATCAATTACTTCATAGCGTGTGCCATCGTCGGGCAGTGCCGCATAGTCGGCGTAGGTCCAGCGACCCTGGGCCGGGCCGGTCACCTGGTCGACCGGCATGACAGTGGGCAAGATATCCACAAAGGTTGCCATAATAGATACCTCCAGCGTTGCTTCAGTCGGTGTAGGGGCGACCGGCCGGTCGCCCCTACAGGATGGCATTTCATAGCGATCTTTGCGGCTTTGCGCGAGCCAATACAGCCGTATGTGAAAGATACTGACCCTAACTCGGCAGTTTCACCTGATAGGCGCTCTTGCCAGCATAGACCGCCGAATCACCCAACTCTTCCTCGATGCGCAAAAGCTGGTTATACTTGGCCACACGGTCGGTACGGGCGGGCGCACCGGTCTTAATCTGGCCCGCGTTCGTAGCCACCACCAGGTCGGCGATAGTAAAGTCCTCGCTCTCACCGCTGCGATGGGACACAACCGCCGTCCAGGCCGCCCGCTGAGCCATCTGGATAGCACTCATTGTTTCGGTGAGGCTACCAATCTGGTTCAGTTTAATCAGAATACTATTGGCGGCGCGTTCATCGATAGCACGCTTGAGGCGCTGGACATTTGTCACCAGCAAATCATCGCCCACCAGTTGCACCCGATCGCCAATCTTCTGGCGCAGCAGCGCCCAGCCTTCCCAGTCATCCTCGGCCAGGCCATCTTCCAGCGAAATCAGCGGGTAACGATTAGCAATATCTGCCCAGTAATCGACCATTTCCGCACTGGTGAGGGAACGCCCCTCGCGTTCCAGATGATACTTGCCATCTTTATACAACTCGGTGCATGCCGGATCCATCGCCAGCAGAATCTGATCACCCAGCTTATAACCGGCTTTCTCAACCGCCTCGACAATCACCTCAAGGGCGGCTTCGTTGGTTGGCAGGCTAGGCGCAAAGCCACCCTCATCACCAACATTGGTACCCTGGCCACGGTCGTGCAGCACACCCTTTAAGGTCTGATAAATCTCGCCGCACCAGCGCAGTGCCTCGCGGAACGTAGGCGCACCGGCGGGCATAACCATAAACTCCTGAAAGTCGGTACTGTTCTGAGCATGCTTGCCACCATTGAGAATATTCATCATCGGCACGGGCAGCGTATGGGCATATACCCCACCCAGGTAGCGATAGAGCGGCAATCCCAGCGCCGATGCCGAAGCCTTGGCACACGCCAGCGAGACACCCAGGATGGCATTCGCGCCGATGCGGCCTTTGTTCGGCGTACCATCGAGCTTGATCAACTCGTGGTCAATCGCAACCTGCTCGGCTGCATCCATGCCAATCAGCGCCTCGGCAACTTCACTATTCACATTGTGTACAGCCGTCAACACGCCCTTGCCGCCATAACGACTCTTATCGCCGTCGCGTAGCTCCAACGCCTCGTGGGCACCCGTTGAGGCCCCACTAGGAACAATAGCCCGCCCGATATCCCCATTCTCTAAGCGAACATCTACTTCTACCGTCGGGTTTCCGCGTGAGTCAAGCACCTCGCGTGCAAGAATCTCCTCGATGAGTGTGGACATACTACACAGCCTCCCTCATTAGTAGGAACACATAACCATACGATTCTGTAACCCGGCACACCTGACGACAGCCTTGCGTCTGTACATGCCGATACCTGCGATTGAACGACGGACTCTATTGACTACTGATTGCTGACATCTGCCAGTATAGCACAACCCTGGTTGACGTTCGCAGCCGTCGTGCATATACTGAGAATCGCAAAGCACAAAATTGATAGGCATCTGCACAAAAAAACTTCTAGACAATCATAGGAACCCATGTCTGACCCACAACCCCTATTACCAGATCCAGCCATGTCGTCTCCCGATGCAACGCCTGCAGTTGAAGTTGATGCAATTTATCAAAATGGCATAATCAAACCGCTGGCCCGGCTAGATCTTCCACCAGATACCCCCCTGCGTGTGCGCATTATGCCACGCCTCGCTCAAACCGAAGCTACGGTTGATCCGCTGGATACAACATCATTGGACGGTCAAGAGTCGTCCCAGGCTGACAGTGACCCTGGCTGGCACGTACAATTGCTTGTGTTGACAGGACTGGCAATCGGGCTGGCTGTCCTGGGGCAGTATCTGTTACATCATGCCCATGCTACCACCCCCAATACCTTTCCCTGGATGGGGACTGGTGTCTATCTGGGCGCAGTCCTGATCTTCTGGGCGGCAACGCTGGTTGCACGCCAGCCGGTGCTTGACGCAGAACCTGCCCCCGCTACACGCCCGATCAGCCTGGACTATCTCTGGCATACACGCTGGCGAGCAGGTGCATTGCTGGCGGCGGTGACTTGTATAGGAGGGCTGCTGTATGTCTTGCAACTGGAGCCGCCGCTACCCAGCTATAACGGCTGGGCGATGCTCTGGCTGGGAGCAATCGGGCTATATCTGGCGGCAATCAGGCCACCCCAACGCCTTAGCGTAGATGGCACGCCCCGGCGACCACGGGATCTACGCCTGCTGCTGGCAGTGGGGGTGATTGTGGGTATCGCCCTGGTGCTGCGTGTCTGGCAGCTGGGCGATATTCCCCCAACGCTGGGTGGTGATGAAGGCTCGCAGGGCTTAGAAGCGATGCGGGTTATGGCGGGAACCATTGCCAATCCTTTTACAACCGGCTGGCTAGGGGTTCCCTCTATGAGCTTTTACTTCAATGCCCTGTCGATTGCGCCGCTGGGCAATACAATGTTCGCCCTACGGCTACCATGGGCACTGATTGGCACACTCACCGTGCTAGTGGTTTTCTTGCTGGTAAAACGACTGTTTGGCGTCATGCCGGGCCTACTGGTAGCTACGTTGTTAGCAACCTACCACTACCATATTCACTTCTCGCGCTTAGGATCAAACCAGGTGGCCGATACACTGTTTGTGGCCCTGGCACTGCTCTTCTTTTACCGTGGCTATGATCGGCGCAATCCGCTTGACTGGGCATTGTGCGGCATAACAATCGGTGTGGCCCAATATTTCTATGCTGGCGCACGCTTCACCGCGATCGTGATTATTGCTATGCTGGTATTCTTTAGCCTGCGTGACCGCGCACGTTTCTGGCGTAGCCATGGTTCTGGCGTCCTGGTTATGGTCGCAGCAACTGTGCTGGTAGCGGCCCCAATGATTCAATATGCTCTGCGCTTTCCAGGAAACTATAACGCCCGTATTAACGAAGTCGGGATTGTCCAGAGCGGCTGGCTGGAACGCGAGCAGGACATTCGCAATCAGGGAGCCCTGCCGATTCTGCTGGATCAGTTCCAGCGGGCGGCGCTGGCCTTCAACTACTATCCTGATCGCACTATGTGGTATGGTTCGCCGCGACCATTATTTGGCTTCGGGGCGGCGGCGCTATTTGTGCTTGGTTTTGGTTACAGCGTTTTACACCTGTATGACCGACGCATCTTTCCTATGGTAGCCTGGTGGGGCGGTGCTATGATCATGGGCGGCATGCTCACTGAGAGTCCGCCATCAAGCCAGCGGTTGATCACCATGGCCGCGCCCGCGGTGTTCTTTGTGGTGCTGGCCCTGCTGTTGATTGGACGATTGTTAGTTCAGGCTATGCCGATTGTACGGCCCAGATTACTGACACCGATGCTTGGAACTGCTGTGCTGATCATAGGGTTGTTCAGCATCAAGTGGTATTTCATGGATTTTACGCCGATGCGTGTCTATGGAAACTATAATGCCGTGGTGGCAACATCGCTGGGCAAGTATGCCCATGATGTGCTTGGGCCAGACTGGCGGATTGTGTTCTTCGGTGCGCCACGCATGTATATTGGCTTTGGTTCGATTACGTATCTTGCGCCAGATGTGCCGGGTACGGATATAATTGACCCGTTAACTGAAGCACCTCGCTGGGATCTGGCTGAACAAGAGGCCAATGTGGCCTTTGTGTTTGTGCCTGAACGCATACATGAGCTTGACCTGGTACGTCAGGCGTATCCAGGCGGCTCCATCACGGTAGTACCGCCACCACCGCCATATAATACGCAAACCGATGATCCGCTGTATACGATCTACAGTTTACAGCGTGCGCAGATTAACAAATGAACCGCTGCCTTCTGCAAGCACATCAGTTCGCCATGCGCCTGTGCTGCACACGATTGGGATGAAAATAGCGTTTGTAGGGGCGAAAGATGTTGTTCGTGCGAATAACTCCTGGGTGAACCAGACGCCCTCACCCCCCTACCCCCCTTCTCAGGGGTAGGTTTTTCGATGGATGGCGTTCCAATGCGATCCGTAGGGACAGGCTTCTGCCTGTCCGTGGGAACGTGTTCCGCATCAGGACGCCCTGCGGACGCGCAGAAGCGCGTCCCTACGGAAAAAACCTACCCGTGAAAGCCTACCCCCCTCTCCCTGAGGGAGAGGGGGAAATGGGCCATCCTGGCGGCACACGCGGCGCGTGTGCCGCCAGGATGCCCCGTCTTGCTCCCCTGCCCCTTGCAGGGGCGGGGGCTGGGGGGTGGGGTGATTCAGATGCGCTTTTCGCCGAGTTGATGGTTGGGAGCCGCCAACATCCCAGGACTTTTTCGCGCTCATAAGATTTTTCGCCCCTACTATGTTTACATCAGAAGCACACTTTTATGCACACACTACGTCTGATAGCCGGTCTTCTGATCAGTATTGCTGCCCAGGCAGCAATTGCGGCAGGAGCATATTCTATCGGCATCCTGGGCTATAGCGTCGCAGTGGCCTGCGTCCTATTTGGCACACCGGCATTGTCTCGGCGGGTTAGTTATACCGAACCAGTGATACGTCCGATATCGTCGGACTGGCGTCCCACGTTGCTCATTCTGGCAGTTGCTACCGGCATTGGAACGTTCTGGCTGAGTGGCGGCAATCGCTATCGTGTCGAGGGCGTGATCTTCTGGTGTACAAGTATACTCTGCTGGTGGCTGGCATGGGCTGATATGCACCCACCGTCACTCATACGATTCAGATCGGCAAAACGCCTGATGCCATTGATTGGTCTACTTGCCGCCATCCTGCTGCTGGGCGCAATTTTTCGCTTTCTGCACCTGTCAATCAATCCTGGCGAGATGGGCAGTGACCATGCCGAGAAGTTACTCGATGTAGTAGATGTACTCCAGGGGCGCACCTATATCTTCTTTGAGCGGAACACGGGGCGTGAGCCGTGGCAATTTTACTGGACGGTGCTGCTGATAAAGCTTTTCAATCTGCCGCCCGATTTTATGGCGCTCAAGCTAGGTACGTCTCTGATCGGGTGGCTTATGCTACCAGCAATCTTTCTGCTGGCGCATGAAGTGCTGGGGGTACGCATTGCGCTACTGGCTACACTGTTTGCTGCCGTGGCCAGCTGGGCAGTCATCCCGGCCCGGTTTGGCCTGCGCTATCCCCTGGCTCCCTGTGCAGTAGCATGGACAATGTATTTCCTGGTACGGGGTTTGCGTCGCAACGAACGCAACACCATGCTGGCTGCCGGTCTGTGTCTGGGCATTGGATTACAGGGCTATACCGCCTATCGCTTTATGCCCGTTATCGTGGGGTTACTGGCATTGCTGGGCATAGCCTGGCACTATACACTCCATGGGCGACGGGCAGCACTGCAAGCCATGGTCAACACCAGCCTGGCACTCGTGCTTACCGTGCTGGTACTGATGCCACTGCTACGTTATGGCTATGATCGGCCTGAATCTCTCTTATACCGTGCCACCTCGCGTCTTACCGGTCAGGAACACCCAATTGATGGAGCAGTTCTGCCGATCTTGCTTCATAATCTACAGCGCGTGTTGCTGTTCTTTAACCACACATATGATGTTGTGCCAGTGGTGAATCTACCGGGCCAGCCAGCCATGGATCGTGTGCTGGGAGCACTGCTGGTAGTAGGGATAGCGACAATCAGTACGCTCAGTTTCAAGCGACGTGATCCCTGGCCAGCCGCGTTGCTAGGGGTTGGCGTGCTGATGTTATTTCCCTCGGCGCTCAGTATCGCCTATCCCGGCGAAAATCCTAGCATTGTACGTACTGGTGGAGCCATTCCGATGCTGATGATTATCTGCGCAGTTGGGCCGGGACTACTGCTAGAACAAACCTGGCACATGGAAAAGAGGTTTTTCCGCCGCATCGGGATCATCGTGGTGGCAGGACTATCGCTGGTGGTAGTTGGCCTCAACGCTGACCGGGTTTTCCGGCAATACCCGGCGCAGTACTGTTCGGTTGCGCTGAATGCCAGTGATATTGCGCATGAATTACAGATGTTTGTAGATGCGGGAAACTCACGCGCTAACGCCTGGATTGTAAGCTATCCACACTGGGTTGATTATCGCGCCGTAGGCATCTGGATGGGCGATATTACCTTCTCGAACAACGTATTCGGCGCAGATGAAGCAAACCAGATCGAACTGAAAGGGCAACCGGGGTGGTTTGCACTCAACAGACATGATCATGCATCGCTAGAGTTGCTCTGGCAGAAATACCCCCGGGGCAAGATGCATGTTGTGTATGGTCGCAACTGCCCTGACGAGCAATTTGTTGTCTTTACGACTCCTCGGCAATGAATGGCACAAAATAACCTGCATCATCAATCGTCCAGAGCGTATCATCGCTAGCGGCAACCCCATAGCGTGTGCGCCACGTTTCAGGCAAGCGATGCGGCATTGCCAGCACACCACCCTGCGGCGTATGGAAGAGGATAAAATCCATATGCCCACTGATCGGCCCGGACACATCCACACCCACGCGCCAGCCACCGTTCCACTCACGATAAAAATCAAACGAGATATTCTCGCTGCCAGTCATCTGCACAATCAGGGTTGTAATACATTCACGGGCAATCTTTTGCAACCCGTGTAACTCGGTCACCTGAGTCAATCCATACTGTTCGGCCATAAGTTATCCCTGAGCTAATTCGCGCAACCGCGAGAGATTCAGCAGTGTTATGCCTGAGCGATCAATATCAACAATACGCGCAGCCCGAAACTGGTTAATGACTTTAGTAACAGTTTCGCGATACGCATTGATCATATCGGCCATTTGTTGATGCGTACGATGTGGCAAGCGCGACGGCTGCTCATCTATTGAGGCATCAGCCATATCAAGCAGCAGGGAAGCCAGCCGTGCCGGAACTGGTTTGAAGGCCACCTCATTCAAACGTCGGCTCACAGTCAGGCGATGCTGACCAAGTTCCTCGATTAACATCAAGCCAAGCGGCGGATGATCGGTAAGAGCTTCAAGCACATATTTGCGTGGCACAGCAATGACACGTACCGTTCGAGCGGTCTCGGCAAAGGTATCATATGTACGGCTACCTGCCAGCACACTATGCCCAAACATCTGCCCTGGCTCTACAAACCACAATGTCAGCACGCGCCCACTGGAAGAGAGCATCTGAAGGGATACCTGGCCAGATTCGAGAATATATAATACCTGAGCTGGCTGGCTAGGTGTATAGATAAAACTATGACGACGAAAAGACTCCAGGGAACCATACGGCGTGAGCCACGCACGCAGCGCCTCTTGTTGTGCCAGTTTCCTCTGTTTCGGTGTCATCGCACATTCTCCTCTCCAGGCAGCGCGTGAGGTTTCCCTCATTCAGGCAACGCCGAAACGTTATGAACATGTACTCGATTGTTTATAGTTGTCGGTCATTGATTATGTTACTTACCATTCTATCACAGGCACAGACCGGTTCACATGAATTGTTTTTCACGAACAGAGCGATGCAGCCACCGCAAATGGATCGACTGATATAACGTTACCGGCAAATAGTTCCATCGCGCCGATATTGACCGTTCCGGCCAGCGGATTGCCACGATCCACAATGCGCACGCATACCGGGAAGTCTTGCCAGGATTCGCTGGTTGGACCAAGCGGCGGCAGATAAACGGCAACATTAAAGCTACGCATGCCCAGCCGGTCGATGAGTGTACGCAGCAGGGTATAACTCATATCCAACAGGGCCACCAGTTTATGGCGCACAGCAGGATTATCCAGGTTCAATGGAACATTGAGCTGATCGCGGTTCAACAAGACAAGCTCGCGATCGCGTACCGGCGCAAGCGTGGCATAACTACCAGCGTGATCGTTCTGCTCAATACCCAACCCTAGCGCCAGGTGTACCTGGTAGAGATCTTCGCTCCAGTTTCCACCGGATTGGGCGCGATAGTCAACATTAGCGCGCCGCCAGCGTTCGACATGGCCATGCGCCATGCCCCTGGACAGCGTCATATGCATATGGCCATGGGTGATCGATGCCCCCGCCTGCCACAGGCAATTCCAGGAAATCAGCGGATAGCGTGCCTGAGGATCGGCCTGATGCGCAGCGGCTAACCAGCGTAGTGCTACATCGAAATAGTCGTAAAAATGTTCCTGATTAAAGCGTAACGGATGAAACTCATCAAAGATCACCAGGCCATGCCAGCCGTCAAACTTGGCAATATTCGATGCGCTAACACAATATTTGCCGCAGATCCGTCCGAATCTATCTTCCGGCGTCAGGGCGATTGGATCACGAAAGATATCCTGATTGCCAGCACTGGCGGCAATTCTCGTTTCAAGCGCCTGCTCTAAATCGCTATTCGATACCAGGTTATTAGTATGCTCCATGGGCCGCTGTGCCCGGAGTAGATTATACAGGGCCGTGTCTAACGTCCAGCGATTCGTAACCCGAACGACTGCCTGTTGCAATACCGGTTCCAGGGAACCAAAATAGTTGGCAATCCAAGCGTGCATAGTTTCCGGCGCAACCGGATAGCCATAGACACGCTCAACAAACAGCAGTCGCTCGCACATGCTGCGTACCTGGTCAGGCAGGCCCGCGATCAGTTCGGGCAGGTTGTGAATCGAAGGATCTGGCACACTATTTCCAGGTATAGGTATATACTATCCAGGGCGCCAAGTATATCGGCATCCAGGATCCTGTGCAAGTGGGTGTCGCCTCACCGAGGAATTACCCAGTGATATCTTACAGAGGTAGGTTTTTTCGATGATGCCTGTACCTGGCTGGATACCCTTCTTTCCCTCATCAGGATGCGGTAGAATGGATAGCAGCCCGCCTTCTACGAGTACCGGCGGGGCTGCGCCCCGCCGAGATCATAGTGTTTTCGGTTTGATGTGGCGGCAAAGCCGCCACATCAAACCGAAAACACTTTTTGTGGGGGCTTACGGTCCCATATGCATCAAGTTAAGCCTCCCGGCGGGGGTTTGGGGGCCTCCGGCCCCCAAAGAATATCTTTGTCGTGCGAGATTTTGCCAGCTTTGCTGGCAAAATCTCGCACGACAAAGATAGTTTTTAGGGCTACCGCCCTAAAGTTGATGCGTATGGGCCTACGGCCCCCACAAGCCCCCACTTGTGAGTAATGATCTACAGGGATCGTGGTATTGTATAGTGACGACAGCAGGCGTTATGACTGTACCTGTACTCAAACGTCAGTATATTACTGATGCACGTGGCACATCGATCAGCAGATCAAAAGCGGATAGGTTAGATGAGGGATATGGTATGATATGTATCTCTACAACGACTATAAATGCTCAGGAAAAGTATGGCAACAGCAATTGCACCAGCGAACATCGCCTTCATCAAATACTGGGGTATGCGCGATGAGGCGTCGATCCTGCCGTATAACGGCTCTATCTCCATGAACCTGGATACCTGTCTGACGACAACAACTGTTATCTTCGATCCGTTGCTGAAAGACGACACCATCACTCTGACGCTGTACGGGCAGCATCCCCACGAGGCAACTGGCCGTGCGCGCGAGCGGGTGGTGACGCACCTGGATCGACTGCGTGGCCTGGCCGGGGTGACAACCCGGGCTAATGTGACATCTGTCAATACGTTCCCTTCTGACGCAGGGATTGCTTCATCGGCGGCGGCTTTTGCGGCTCTGACTCTGGCGGCAACGGCTGCGCTGGGCCTGAATTGCGACGAGCGTGAGTTGTCGCGGTTGGCCCGGCGCAGCGGCAGTGGTTCGGCCAGTCGCTCTATTCCAACCGGCTTTGTGGAATGGTATAACGGCGATGATATCAGTAGCTTTGCCGAATCAATCGCGCCGCCCGATCACTGGAATCTGGCCGATATTGTGGCGGTGGTTGATACGGAAGCCAAGAAGATTGGCAGCGCCGAGAATCACCTGCTGGTAACGAGCAGTCCCTATTTTGATACACGCATGGCCGGGATCGAGCAGCGCCTGGCAGATACGCGTACGGCGATTGCCCGACGTGATCTGACGCTGCTGGGGACAACAATGGAAGCGGATGCCGTTTCGATGCATGTTGTCTGTATGACGCAGACACCACCTTCATTTTACTGGAATGCCGGTACGATGGCAGTGATTCATGCCGTACGCTCGTGGCGCGACGAAGGATTGGAGTCGTACTTTACAATTGATGCCGGTCCAAATGTGCATGTCATCTGTGCCGATACCCAACGCGCCGAGGTACAACGGCGGTTGGAGGCACTACCAGAGGTTCAGTTTACCCTGGCAAATGGTGCAGGTCAGGGCGCACGTCTGTCGATCTAAAATGCAAATACAAATGCCAGGTCATTGACATTTGTATGAGTTGGGCCAGGACGTAACAGATCATCGAGGGCAGCAAAAAAAGCATAGGCATCATTATTGGCCAGTGATGCATCCGGGTTCAGGCCAAGTGCCTGCGCACGTGCAAACGTTTCGCCAGTCACTACTGCCCCGGCTGCATCGGTTGGCCCATCGCCACCATCGGTCGCCAGGGTCACCAGGGCTACATTGTCAAGCCCGGCCATGTCACGTACGGCTGCCAGGGCCAGTTCCTGGTTGCGTCCGCCCTGCCCATCGCCACGCAGTGTCACCGTGGTTTCACCGCCCAGGATGATACAGGCCGGACGGGCAACCGGGCAACCGGTTGCCACTAGTTCACGCGCTATGGCTGCCAGCATCCGCCCGACTACACGCGCCTCACCCTGGGCAAAGGTTGTCAGCAGCAACGCATGCAAGCTTTCCTGACGAGCGGCTTCCATAGCCGCCGCTGCAGCCTGGGCATTGCTGCCTACCAGCACATGGCGTACATGCTGAAAGATAGGATCGTCCACATCGGGGGTTTCAGACACTTCGCCATGCATACCTGCACGCAGATGCGCAACCACGGCTGAGGGCACCTGTTCTAGCAAATCGTAGTCTTCCAGAACGCCATACGCTGAAACAAACGTACTGCTATCGGGGACGGTGGGGCCGGAAGCGATTACGTCGAGCGGATTACCAACTACATCAGACAGGATCAGCGTGATAACAGTTGCCGGGGCAGCCATACGCGCCAACCCGCCACCTTTGACCTGATCCAGATGTTTGCGCAAGCTATTTATTTCATCGATAGTTGCGCCACTGGCAAGCAGTGCCTCCGTCAACTGCGCCAGGTCGCTCAGGCTTACGCCAGATGTGGGTAACGTCAGCAGGGCCGAGCCGCCACCAGAGATCAGGACAATCACCAGGTCGCGTGCCGTGGTATCGGCCAGCAGGCCAGCAATCTGCCGTGTAGCTGCCACACCGCGCTCATCAGGCAAGGGATGGCGTGCCGGACAGACCCGGATCGACGATATGCAGGCACAAGCATCTGCTGTATCTGCGCCATCCTTGATAATCACCACCCCGGCAGTCACATAATCGCCCAGTAGATCGACCACTGCCTGCGCCATGGGCAAACCAGCCTTCCCTGCACCAACCACCATGATCCGATCATATGTATCAAGATCATAGACATGGCTATCTACCCACAGGTGCTGATCCTGCCGTCGAACAGACCGACGAATGGCCGCTGCTGGTTCAACGGCATGCAGTGCCGCCGCCATAATGCGGGTTACCGCTTCACCGTGGGGCATTGAACGTAAGGTTGTGGTTAAAAATTTGTGAGAGTTCATAGAAATAGGTATCTTCTGTTATACTTATACTACAGTGTAAGGTTTTTTTACGCACAAGTATCGTCTTGACGCTTCGCTCAATGTAGTATGGGTTCAATCAGCGAAGCGTATCAGGGGAATAGAGGCAGACATGGCTGTTTCACTGCGGGATCGGCGGAGAAAAATGTTAGAAGACGAAATACTTCAAGCGGCCCGGCATCTGCTGGCTGAAAAAGGACATACGGGTATGTCTATGGATGAACTGGCCGCACAGGTTGGTATTTCCAAGCCCACACTCTACAGTTTTTTTTCAACCAAAGAAGATCTGGTCGTCTCAGCCATGTCGTGTGCAATGGAAAAGCTTATCGACTTTATCGAGTCTCACCCGCCTGAGCAACCCCCACTCGAGCGGCTGATCACGATATTCCGCACGGCGGTACAACATCGCCTGGACGAAATGGGCAGCCTACCCCGAACATGGCCGCCTGACCTGTCCCGTCTACTGCATGAACACCCGCGTGCCCTTGGCTACCTGCGTCGCCTGGATGCAGAAGTCGTCTCACTGGTACATGCGGCTGTAGCCGCGAACGAGATCGACCCCATGCTAGAACCAGCGACAATTATCTGGACTGTATATGCCTTGCTGGGTGTGCCCTACCTGGCCCAGTTCAGCAGTGGCGGTATTCCCGACCCGGTCAATGCGGCTACAACCCTGGCCAGAATTCTGGAGCGGGGCATTGGCAACCATGGGTAGGGGCACTACGCCCCTACTCGTTTTACACATTAAACAGAAAATGGCAGACATCGCCATCCTGAACGATATACTGCTTGCCTTCAAAGCGCACCGTTCCAGCCTTTTTGGCCTCATTCATACCGCCGGCGGCAATCAGGTCGGTATAAGCTACAATCTCGGCTCGGATAAAACCACGCTGAATGTCAGAATGGATCGCACCAGCCGCCTCAACGGCGGGCGTATTGCGCAAAATCGTCCAGGCACGCACTTCATCGGGGCCAGCCGTCAGAAAGCTGATCAAGCCGAGCAAATCATACGAAAAACGGATCACCCGTTCACGAGCTGGCGCTTGAATGCCCAGATCGTCCATAAATACACGCGCATCTTCATCGTCTAACTGGGCCAGTTCCGCCTCGATTTTACCGCACAGTGGCACGATAGCACTCTGACGATGGGGATAGGCCAGGTCAGGCGGAGATGCCAACTGCTCCTCGCCGATATTTAAGACAACCAGCATCGGCTTGGCGGTCAAAAATTGGTAGCCGCGCAGAGAACGCTCTTCTTCGGCAGTCAGATCCAGGTCACGTATAGGAATTTCTTGCTCTAGTGCATGCTGGATGCGCTCGAGCAGATCGCGCTCGGCGATACGTGCTTCGCGTTCACGAGCGGCCATTTTGCTAATTTCCGTATTCAGGCGTACCAGTCGCCGCTCAATAATTGCCAGATCCGAAAATGCCAACTCCAGATCAATACTGGCAATATCGCGTACGGCATTGACTGTCTCTTCAGGATGTGGCACACTGACATCCTCGAATGCACGCACCACATGCAACAGCGCATCGGCCCCGCTGATATAGTTGAGCAATGCTGGCGGCAGACCTTCGCCCTGACGCTGCGTGCTACTTATGCCCGCCACATCGACATACTGAACCTCGGCGGATGTCGTTTTGCGCGGGTTAAACATACGCGTCAGTACATCAAGGCGTGCATCCGGTACTTTTACCGTTGCCAGATTTGGCTCAAGCTGACCGGACGAAAATGCAGCCGTTTCGGCTGTAGCACGTGTCAGGGCATTAAAGACCGTCGTTTTGCCACTGTTCGACAGTCCGATAATTGCAATACGCATATTCTAGTTCCAACACTACTCTAACCTGATCAGGCACATTTTGAGCGACCGGCCGGTCGCCCCTGCCTGAACAAGTCTTAAACAAGGTTCAGGGTTACTTTACAGTTTGGTTGGACGATACGCCCTCTCCTCACAGGGGTAGGTTTTTTCCGTAGGGGCAGGCACGGGGCCTGCCCATGGCGTCCTGATGCCAGAAACGCCGCCTGGGGCAACCACGGGGGGG
>RRYU01009503.1_pt1 | contig 38009 bp, 26 predicted proteins | sample 2162651 | NCBI WGS metagenome assembly RRYU01 (sample SAMN10267283, study PRJNA491782) | microbial mat metagenome | isolation source: biomat in the production well | place: Japan: Minami-Kanto gas field, natural gas well KTG3 | collected 2017-06
CTTCACGAAGAGGTTCATATCAATGTGCTCCCAGGTCGGGCTAGCGATGGTAAAGCCCTGCACTTCACCATTCGCAGCGGCCTCAAGCACCGTCTCAACCTCCGCACCGGCACCCAAAGTCTCGGTGCCCAGCACGTCCACCTCACCGGTCAGCAACTGGGCCACAGCCTGCTGCGTATCGGCGATGAACTTGATGACGATCTTCTTCACCGCCGGCTCACCACCGTAGTAGTTGGGGTTAGCAACGAAGGTCATGCTCTGACCCTTCTCCCAACTCTCCAGGATGTACGGGCCAACGCTGAGCGGATCTTCGGTGATCTCCGTCAGGCTCTCCCACTCGCTCGCAGGCACATCAGCCAGGGTACGGCCATCAGCCAGAACCTGGTGCGACGGATAGGCGCCCAGCGCGTAGATCATGTACTCTGGCCACTGCACGCCCGGCAGGTAGGTGATGGTGTAGGAGGTGTCGTTGGTGAACTCCACTTCCTGCCGTGACTCACAGATGCTCAGGCTAACCGAACCCGACTCAGGATCGCAGTCAATCTTGTGGCTCAGCTCGAAGTCGGCCGCCTTGAGTGGCTCACCATCTTCCCACTTGATACCATCCTTGTAGGTGAAGGTAACAACCAACTGCTTCATTGTCACCGTGCCACTCTCGTAGGTCACGGTCTCGCCCGCAGCATTGACGATCTCGACGCCGGGAGCCAGTTCGACCGCCTCACCAGCGGTATCCCAGACCATATCACCAGCGGTAACTTCGATCTCATTATTGACCGCGCCACCATTCTCCAGCGTCGGCAACTCGGTCAGCGCCTTGGGCTGGTAGTCATAGCTATAGCTGGTGAAGGCCCAGCCCTGCCCGCCGTTATTGCCGGTCAGGTAGCCAGCCACACGCTGCACAGCGGAGCTCTCGATCAGCGTCCACATCGAGGCAGGCTCCTGGGTCAGACCGATAACGACCGTATCGCCATCGCTAACCGCCCACTCCTCGACATTACCGGTCTGGTACTCAGTCGGGTCGGGCTTAAAGTTACTCAGGCGATTAGCGGCCGCCGCAGCCTCACTGCGGTTAAAGAGGGGCAAGCTCACCATATCCTTGGTGAACTCCTGCTGGAAGATGCCATACTGCTTAATACGCTCCTCGACATCGAGGGTATTGTTGGCAGCAATAATCGCCGCACTAGCAGTATCGTTGCACCAACCCATGTAGTTCTGGCCTTCCCAGTTGTTGCTGGGCAGAGGAATCTGGTTACAGGCATAGAGCGTACCACCCTTAGGATCGGTCTCACCGACCCAGGCATACGCACCAAGCTCAAAGTCGCGGTGGGCCAAGCCAGTGCTGCTGCCGAACCACCACGAACCGGGGGCATATGTCGGAATAATCTGGATGCCACAGGCAGCCATCTGCTGAATAAAGACCGCCGACCAGGTCTGGCGGAACTGGGCATTGGTGGTGGTGAAGCTCAGCGAGAGCGGCTCGCCATCGGCATTCTCACGCACCTGGGCACCCTCTGCGAGAGTCCAACCCGCCTCATCCAGAAGTGTCGCACCCTGGGCAGGATCGAAGGGGTAGATCGTGATACCCTCGGTGGCCTCAGCCCAGTGCCCCTGGGGCAGGTTGGTATTCATCAACAACTCGGCCTGCTCATCCTCACTCAACCAGGGGTAGACCGAGGAGATCAGTTCGGGGCGATTGGTGCAGTAGGCAATTGCCTGCCGTACCTTCGCATCACCCAGGATGGGGTGCGGAGTACTAAAGGCTTCGCCCACAACCGGCCCAGTGGGGGCAGCATTGGGATCGGCGGTTGCCTCAACCACCACGGTCTGAACCTCAGGTGCAGTCGTCTGAATGACCACAACCGTCTCTTTGATCGGGGCGGCTGCCGGAGCACCGCCACACGCCGCCAGGATTGGGGTCAGCAACCCCAATGTCATCAACTTGGCGATGGAGCGTTTGGAGAACATACTCATCGTCGATCAATCCTCCTTAAGACAAACAGAAATTCGATAGGCGTACAGATGGAAACCCGGCGCATGGAGATGGCCGGTGGATGAGGGCACTACCTCCGGCGATCACCTCCCTTCTTACAGCATGAGGAGATGGCTCAGACCAGTATGCTGCATTGTAATTGCGCAAGATATAGACGAAAAAAGTATACGTTGGAAAAGAAGTGGTGTCAAATTTTCTGGGCAGTAAAATAGATGACTTTATGGCATTACAATGCCTTATATATGAAGTAGATCTGCATACACCCACAAGAGGGAACACACATCAAGGATAATCAAGCAATTGCCCAATGGCGCACATCCCGTCGCATAGAGATGCTATAATGCCCTGAAGACCCCAATGGTGGGCCATTCTGACTGTACACTCTTGCCAGGAGCATCACCGTGTCTGCTCCAACTCTGCCCACGACCGCAAAGCTGGCCCAGTGCCTCAGCGCCCTCTGTGCGCAGCCCACTGGCACCGGCCAACTTGATGATCTCCGGGCAGGAGCGGAGATGGTGGCCGTACAGTTACGCAGCATCGGGATGCATGTACGGCTCATTGGACACGAAACTGCCCCGCTGGTGGTTGGCTACCGCCCCGGACGTAGCCCGCGTACCCTCCTGCTCTACCACCACTACGATACTGCCCCGCCTGGCCCCTGGCGCGATTGGTCACACGAGCCGTTCCAACTTGCGGAACGTAGTGGATTCCTCTTTGGACGGGGGGTAGTTGCTGGTAAGGGGCCACTTGCAGCGCATATCCAAGCCATACACACCCTCATCCAGGAGGATGGGGATCTGCCATGTGGGGTGCGTATTGTTGTTGAAGGCCACGGGCTGAGTGGGAGTGCGAGCCTCAGCGATCTGATCGCTACCCATCGCGATCTCCTCGTCGCCGATGCATGTCTGGCCAGCCAGGGTGAACGCGATGCCCAGGGTGCGCCACTCTGCTATAGCGGAGCCAAGGGCTGGCTCCAGGTACGTTTGCAGGTGCAGGGTGCTCCCTACCCTTTGCCCGCTGGAATGGCCTCGATTCTGCGCAATCCGCTCTGGCGACTCATATGGGCACTCGGCTCGATCAAGGGGGATGATGAGGATATTCGCATCGAGGGCTTCTATGATAGTGTCGAAGGTCCCTCACGCGCCGAAAATGCCCTGCTGCGCCTCATTCGCGTGGATGAGGCGGGTCGCTTGCACGCATGGCAGAGTAAGGAATTCCTCTTTGGTATGAGCGGCGCAGCCCTTGTGCGCGCTGAAACGACCCTGCCAACCTGTAACCTGAATGCGATCTGCTACGATCCCCACGCTGATAGTGCCTTTATTCCGGCTCAGGCATCGGCAATGGTGGATTTTCAGTTGGTTCCTGACCAATCTCCAGATGTTATCTTCGATCTGCTCTGTCGCCACCTACGTGAACGTGGCTTTACCGATATTCTGGTTGAGCGTATGCCCGGTGGCTACCCGCCAACCCATATCCCCCCCGCTACCCCCTTTGTGCAACAGGTCGCCACGACTGGTGCGGTTCTCTATGGTAGCCCCCTCCATACCGTTCCGGCTGGCCCGTTCGCTGTTCCGCTGCACCTCTTTGCCCAACACCTCAACCTCCCATGTGCCTCGGTGGGTCTCAGCCGCCCCGATAGTGCCATCTATGGCCCTGATGAGCGAATCCCCTTTGAGGATCTTACTCGCCACGCGGCGCTGCTGAGTGAACTATTGTTACGATTTCCGTAAAGATCTTCGGGGGCGGCATAGCCACATAAGCATTCGGTTAAACCGGAAGGTAGCACCGGCTTCCAGCCGGTCACAATGCGCCGCCGACCGGCTGGAAGCCGGTGCTACCTTTCGGTTTGACGGGCTGTGTTACGGATGCTATGATGCCGCCCAATCGGTCATTGGTGTAGAAAGGGGCAGGGTTGCCACGTTATGGATCAAGAACAGGTTGTTGTCTTCCGTCAGATCTACTGGAATATTGATCACACGATTGGCCCAGCCTTCCTCTATGGGATCATCCTCATTACCTCTGTGGTGATGACGTGGGGTATCCTGCGCGATATTGCCCGCTGGCGCAAGGGTCGCCCTGAGGCACGCATCGGCCAGATCCCCGCTCGTGCAATGGAGTTCCTCTCCCAACTCTTCGGCCAGAAGAAGGTGCTGCGTGACCGCCGCCCCGGCATGATGCACGCGCTGATCTTCTTCGGTTTCCTCACGCTCTTCATCGGTACCGATGTGATTGCGGTGGAGGAGGATTTTACTATTCCGATGATGGGTGAGGATGCCGGACGCATTCTGGTGGGCGGTTTCTACCAGAGTTTTGAGCTGATCCTTGATACGCTCGGCCTCGCGTTTGTGGCTGGGTTGATCTGGGCCACATGGCGGCGCTATCGCACCCGCCCCGACCGCCTCGATAATCGGCGTACCGATGCCTGGGTGCTGGGGGTGATGCTCTTCCTCGGTATTGGTGGCTTTTTGGTCGAGGGGCTGCGTATTGCCAACCAGCAGTTTGATGGCCTTTGGGTCTATGACCAGAGTTGGGCGCGGCTCTCGTATATTGGGTTCACGCTGGCGACAATCTTCCGCGCTATTGGTTTGGGTGAAGGGAGCGCAGTGGGGCTGGGTCTGCATCAGGTGCTCTGGTATACCCACGCTACCGCCACATTTGCCTTTATTGGCACGCTGCCCTTCAGCAAGTTCCGCCACATCTTCTATACGCCGCTCAATACCTTCTTCCGCGACACGAGCCCCAAGGGGGCGCTCGATGACATCCCCGATCTGGAGGCGGAGATCGAGAAGGATGAGCCGCGCCTTGGTGTGGCGACACTGGGCGACCTGACCTGGAAGCGGCGTATGGATTTCGATGCCTGTATGCGCTGTGGCCGCTGCCAGAGTGTCTGCCCGGCGCATGCCAGTGGTGCGCCACTCTCGCCCAAGTACATCATCTCTAAGTTTGCCGATCTTCAGCGCAGTGAGCCGATCCACTTTAAGGATGGCTCGGTCAAACTCGTCGCTGATCTCGAACCGGCGGAAGAGGCGAAGCTGGATATTGAGACCCTGCCGCTCTATGGCAACCTCTTCAGCGAACACGAACTGTGGGCCTGTACCACCTGTTATGCCTGTGTCCACGAGTGCCCGGCGATGATCGAGCATGTGGACGATATTGTGGATATGCGCCGCAACCTGACGATGATCGCCAGTGATGTGCCGCAGGGCGTCAAGCGCGTGCTGGAGGGTATTGAGCGTCAGGGCAACCCGTGGCGCTTGCCCGCCCGCGAGCGTACCGCCTGGGCCGATGGCCTCGATGTGCCGGTGATGGCCGAGAAGGAAGAGGCCGAGGTGCTCTACTGGGTTGGCTGTGCCCCCAGTTATGATGAGCGATCCAAGCGGGTGGCACGAGCCATGGTGCAACTGCTCCAGTCCGCCGGGGTGGATTTCGCCATCCTCGGTGAAGAGGAGACCTGTAACGGTGACCCGGCGCGGCGTATGGGTGAGGAGATGCTCTTCCAGGCTCAGGCGCAGCAGAATATCGAGACGATGAAGCAGTACAAGTTCAAGCAACTTGTAACCACGTGTCCCCACTGCTACAACACCTTCAAGAACGAGTACCCGCAACTGGGCGGGGGGGCTGGGGTGGATTACGAGGTGATCCACCACACCGAGATGCTGGCCGGCCTGATCCGAGCCGGTAAGCTCAAGCCGGTGCGCGAACTGGACGAGAAGGTGGTCTACCACGATCCCTGCTACATCGGTCGCTATAACGATGTCTACGCGGCTCCACGTAGCGCCCTGCGCGCTATCCCCGGCATTACGCTGCTTGAAGCCCCGGAGCGTAACCGCGAACGTGCGATGTGCTGTGGTGGTGGTGGCGGTAATGTCTGGTTGGAGGGCGAGGGCGAGCGCGACATCAACGCCATCCGCCTCGATCAACTTGCCACCGATGAACCAGATACGCTGGCGCTCTCCTGCCCCTTCTGTATGGTGATGTTCGAGGACGCAGCCAAGAATAGCGGCCGCGATGAGACGCTCAAGCGGCGTGATATTGCCGAGTTGCTGCTGGATGCGATTACGCCAGTGGAGTAGCGACGCATCATTGGGTTGGTGGGTTTTGGTAGAGACGGCCCGGCGGGCCGTCTCTACGGCTACGTTTACCCCAAGCATTACTATATTGGTAATACGGTGGTGTATAGTATAAAAGAGGTTTGCACGTCATGGGCTAAGGATGATCATCTATGAACGAAACACCCACCGACATACCCGATCAACCCCTTGGGCATGACCTCTGGGCTGATCCTCTACCAGATCTGATACCGAGGCAGATCGATTCCCATCCGCCCCACCATATCACGATCCTCTTGGTAGATGACGAGCCAGATCTACGCAGCCTCTTGGCGCGTGTGTTGCGCCGCGAAGGCTACCAGATCGTTGATGCCGCTGATGGCCTCGAAGCCCTTGACCTCTTTGCTACCCCCTCTGATCACCCCATCCACCTACTCATCACCGACCTAGATATGCCGCGCCTCGGTGGCCTCGATCTCGCCCGCCACCTGCGCGAAACCAACCGGGTGCAGCGAGTCATCTTTATGACCGGCGATATGCACCGATTTGGCTCGCAAGCCCCTGAACACCACGCCCTCTTGCAGAAGCCCTTCCCACCACGACTCTTAACCCAGGTGGTCAGTCAGGTCTTGTCCCAAGTGCAGCCAACGGCAACTACTGGCTATACACCTCCGGCTTGAGGACACCAATGTAGGGTAGGTTGCGGTAGCGTTCCGCATAGTCCAGCCCATAGCCCACCACAAACTCATTGGGGATATCGAAGCCCAAATACTCTACCGGTACATCAGCCTTGCGCCGCTCCGGCTTATTCAACAGGGTGCAGATGCGTAGGCTGGCCGGGTTGCGACGTAGCAACTGGCTGCGCAGGTAGGCTAGGGTCAAGCCGCTATCAATGATGTCCTCAACAATCAGCACGTGCCGCCCGGCAATATCGGTCTCAAGATCCTTGAGCATGCGCACCACCCCACTCGATTCGGTACTGGCACCATAACTGGCCACCGCAATAAAGTCGAAGGTGAGCGGCAGATTGATCGCCCGCGCCAGATCCATCATGAACATGGTGCAACCCTTTAATACCCCAACCAACAAGAGGTCACATTGGCTACCATAGTCCATACTGATCTGCACACCCAACATCTGTACCCGAGCCTGGATCTGCTGCTGGTCAATCAGCACCTTGGCAATGTCGTCATGCATCGTCGTGCTCCTCTTCGCGTACACATCCAATCCAGAAACGCTCCTCATCAGCGTGCAGCGCCGTCGTGGTCGCCGCACGCAACCCAACAACCCACAGGATCGCATCACCCCGCACCAGAATCGGCCACGCATCACGCAGATGTTGGTCTACTTTGCGATCCACAAAAAAGTCCTGGAGCCGCCGACTACCCTGCCCCCCCAGGGGACGGAAGCGGTCGCCGGGACGACGAGGCCGTAAGGCCAGCCCGGACGCCAAGCGGGTAGGCAGGGGCAGCCACCAGGCACTCGGCACTTCGGGTGGGGTCGTGCGCAGCACACACACCCAGCCCGCACCGAGCGAGTGGTGTCCCGGCAGGCTCAGATCGAGCCGGGGCACGGTGAGTTGGGGGACATCAGCAGGTGGGGCTTGCCCAACAACCCAGAGGCGAGCGTGGGTTGACGTAGTGGTCAGGCGCAGCCCTTGGGCAAGATCGAGTTGGGTTGGCAGAGCAGCATCGAGGCATGCGCGGGCAGACTCAACCTGAGCAAAGCTGAGCTCGGCCACCCCCAAGGTAGCAGCGGCTCGCCGCAGGGCATAGCGACGCATGGCGGGGTGCAACGTCTGCCAGACATCCAGGTCAACCTCGATCTGGGTAGGGGCAATACGCACAAGGCGTGGCCAGCAGGTATCGAGTGCGGCCTGCATGTAGGCATAATCCTCAGCGCAGATCTGGGCGGTACGGCTGAGGGCAGCCACAATCTGGGGATTATCGCGAGCCAGAACGGGCATAATCTGGTGGCGCACGCGGCTACGCGCATAGTGGAGCGCACGGTTACTGGGATCGTCGGCTGGTTGGAGGTGGTGCGCGGCGCAATAGTCCAGGATCTCGGTACGGGTCGTGGTAAGCAAGGGACGGATGAGATCTGCACCATGCATCTGGGTTGCGTCAACCTGCCACTCGTGTGCCGCGACCCGCTCGCGCATCCCACGTAGCCCCGCCGGGCCAGCCCCGCGCAGCACATGGAGCAGCACCGTCTCGGCCTGGTCATCGGCGGTATGCGCCACCGCGAGGGCGTGGGCATGGTGTTGGTATGCGAGATCGGTGAGAAAGGCGTAGCGTGCATGGCGCGCAGCGGCCATCTTTCCCTGGCGCAAGCGGCGCGCCAGAGCGGGGCCATCCACCCGCCCGACACTGATCGGGACGCCCCACTCCGCGCAGATGCGCGCCACCTCTGCCGCCTCGGCTGCGGACTGGGGGCCGCGAAAGCCATGATCGAGGTGGGCTACGTGGATGCGCGGGCCACCTTGGGCTTGGAGCCGCACCAATACGTGCAGCAGGCAGAGCGAATCGGGGCCGCCCGATACTGCTACCAACACCCGACTCTGGGGGGCAAAGAGTTGCTGTGCCTGCAAGAAGGCTCGCACCCGGTTGAGTAGCAGATCATCCATAGCATAAAAAAAGAGCGTTGAGTGTTGAGCCTTGCATCACTCAACACCCAACACCCATAGACTGGTGCCGAAGGCGGGATTCGAACCCGCGACCTAACGATTATGAGCCGTTTGCTCTACCACTGAGCTACCTCGGCGAACGGGGTATATACTACCATGCAGGGGGGGATGCGTCAAATTTGTGTGCAAATCCCCCAGGGCATGTGCAAAGTCACCTCCGGTGGGGGGTTGGGGGCGGCTTCGCCGCCCCCGAAAATCTTTTTTTGTTGTGTTTTGGCGGCGTAGCCGCCAAAACACAACAAAAATTGGGGTTTGGGGCGCAGCCCCAAGGACTTTGCACATGCCCTGGCAGATCCCCCCTCACCCTTCTGTTAGCATCCGGGTTTTGACTACCCGATCTCTTTACGCAACCGCTCCAACCCGGCATCAATATCCGCGAAGCCCTGTTGCAGATCGCTCAACTGGCTGCGCTGGGAGCGTACAAAGCGCGTGAAGGGGGCGTTGCGCTCGTGTACCTGGTTGATGGAACGTTCCACCTCCCGCTCAAACTGGGTCATCACGCTGCTGCGCAACTGCTCACGCAGCACTCCCACTCGGTCGCGCAGCGCCTTTTTGGCCTGACGTCGCTTGGCCGGTAGGAGCGCGAATCCACCCACCGCCACCAGCGTCGCCGCCATAATCCCGGTGACATCCAACAGTGTACCGTGTAAGAGCGCCACGAGGAGGGTTCCCAAACCCACCGCCCCCACCTCAGCCAGCGCGGTGGCCGCCACCGAGGCGCGTACATCATCGGCGAGAAGCTGCGACTCCGCCTCTTTGTCGTAGGTCGCCACCACCTCGCTCGCCGCACGCCCCACGGTCTCCAACATCGTGCGCCGGTTGTAGTCGAAGTTGCCACCCACCGAGCCGATGATCTTATTGCTGTGCTGCGAGGCGCGCCGTTTGATATACTCGTCGTTGCTCTGTTGCAGGCGTAGGTTCTTCTCCACCATCCAGTCAATCAACGTGTGCATCTTCTGGTCAATCTGCTCGGTCACATTACCCACCACCTCGCGCTCAAAAGCGGTGCGCAGCAGATCACCCCGCATCAGGTCGCGTAGACGGCTAATGCGGATATGCTCCTCAAAGAAGTAGTCGCCACGATCTACCAGATCGCGCAGAATCACGTCAATCTCGTTGAGGTAGTACTGCACATCATTCTTCAGATCCTCGCGGTAGAGCGTCATCTGCTGCTCGATATTCTCGATGGTGACGAGATCCTCGCGCAGGGTTTCGAGCAACCCCTCGGTGGCTTGCAGGTACTTCCCCGTCAGGCGTTGAGCGACACCCAGCGGCGAGAGCAACTTCAGCCGCACCCGCGTCTCCTCATCCAGATGATCAACCACATACTCCTCAACCGCACTGAAGCGGCTGTTGACCCACAGCGCCTCGCCCTCCTCGCCGCCAGTGCTGCGCGAACGCAGCGCCTCGCGTGCCGAGACCGGGAAGATGTCCGGGGTGATCCCCAACAGGTCACGCGCATTCTCGCGGATGAAACTCAAGACCTGCTCCAACTCCGGGGGACTGAGAATATCAATTTTATTCAGAATGATGACAATCTTCTTGCCCCACTCTTTAATCAGCGCCAGAAAGTTGCGTTCACTCTCGGTAAAGGGGCGATCTGCCGAGGTCGCAAAGAGCACAATATCGGCACGCGGAATAAACTCACGGGTCAGTTGCTCATGTTGGCGGATCACCGCGTTGGTGCCGGGGGTATCAACGATATTCAACTGGCGCAGCACTTCAGCCGGGTAAGTATGGATACGCAGCCCATTGGTGCGGATCTCGCTCCCCACCTCTTCCCCATACTGCAACAGCGTGATCGTATCGGTGGTAGGCGTTACCCCTTCGGGCAGTACCTGCGTACCGAGCAGGGCATTCAGAAAACTCGACTTCCCAGCATTAAACTCCCCTGCCACCACAATCAGGAACAGCTCATCAAGATGCTCCAGGATGTCGTTGAGGGTACGCACATCACTCGGGTCGGTATCGGCACCGAAACGCTCAAAGGCAGCTCGCAGGCGCATGATCAAACCACGCAACTCGTTGAGCAACTCCTCCTGCTGTTCGGTAATCAGGCGTTTACGCTGAAAGAGGCCACTGGTGATCATCATTGTCCGCCTTGGCAATCAGGAATCAAGCCATGTGATCTAGCATACACACATCATACAGAGAAGATGTTATACTCTGCACATCTCCTTCTCCTCTCGTCGTAGGGGGTGGTATCCGCTGGTATCACCCCCCGCGAGCAGGTCAGATCCCAGATCGTTCCAGCACCACCACCAGAGCTGCGGCCACCAGCGCCAACCCGATCAGCGCATAGGTAATCGCTGCCCATATGTCCGCCCCGATCCTACGCGGCAGGGGGCGTCCGGGCATCTCGATGCGCTGCCCACGCCAATAGGTGACACGCCCACCCCCAGCGCCAATCCGGCTCCATCCAGCCGCACGCCACGCCAGCACCAGGAGGGCTATTCCGCTGCCCCCAAGGGTAAGCGTGATGATTGGCCATGGCAGGCTGCGCCCATTCGCCAGGACGACGAGGAAGCCAATGATGATGATCCAGTATTTGAAGGAGAGATTCTGCATACGGGGTGTATCATACCATACTGATTTGTGGATACGAACATGTTGGGTAACTGTTCACATTTCTCCTGGGAGCGAGGGCATCTTGCCCTCGGTGGCGCATCCAAGGGCGGGACGTCCTCGCTCCCAGGATGCTATCTTCTCTGCGTTCTTTGGGGCAAAAAGATGCACACAATAAGTGCAAGAGCCAGATGCGGTTGAGCCGAGCAGCCGATAGCCAAGGTAAAGGATAAAGGCGTGCCAGGGGCAGACGAGTCCATTCAGATGATGGTGCAGATCCTCACAACATCTGGATGGAACATTGAAAACAGGAATGAGTTTATCGGGTCATCAAGCGGCTCAGCCGGCTTCGACAGGCTCAGCCACCGCCACCGCGCCGCTGGCTATGCGGCTCATCCCCCAGCTTCAAGATACGTGCAACTGCCCAGCCAAGGGTGAATACCGGAATGGGCTGAGTGAAGGGAATAAAGGCTTCGAGTGCGGCTTTGTTGCGCAAACCGCGCAGCCCCATGCGATCCAACACGACCCAACTGATCGGTGCAGCCAACACATCCAGACCAAAGTCGAGCAGATCGAGCAGGATGACCAGGATGATCGGGATGTAGTGCATGGTGGTGAAGAAGTCGGCGTCCTCCGGCACATCCAGATCACGGATCTTGCGGAAGATCAGCACCAGCCCGATGCATGCGATCAGCAACGCCACCCCCATGAGGGCTAGTAAGATCCAGATGATTTCGGTGAGGCCATCCGGGAGAAGTTGGATCATGGTAGTCTCCGCCGCAACACCCCGGCGAGGAGTGCCAGCACCCCCACCAACACCAGCGTCGAGAACTCCAACACCGCCCCGAAGCGTGGTTGGTGCAGATCGAGCCACATCAGCGGGGCGACGAGGGGCGCAGTGAGGTTGTAGAGCAGCGTAAATGCGGGGCTATCGGGGCGGGCGGCCAAGATGCGTGCCACCAAGCGAGCCAGTAGGAGCGCCTCGATAGCCCCCAGGATGAAGAGCATAGTGCGTAGATACATCGTCCGAGTATCCTAAACCTTCTGCTTCTTACCCGCCTGCCAATCCCCCCAATCACGCTCCTCGGCCGCACGGATGGCGCGCCGCTTGGCGGCGCGCCGCGAGATCGGCACAACCTCACTCAGCACAGCCCAGAGCGCCTCTTCTAGGTGTGGGTACTCCTGCAAGGCTTCGTTGATCGTCGCGTAGTCCAACCCGCGTTGGTGGAGGCTCCGCGCAATCTCGCGTGCGCCCTCGTGATCACCGGCGAGGAGCGCGTCTACCAGATCAAATTCGGGGGGGAGTTCTTCGCTCATAGGGGGTTCCTGTCTTCACGCCGTCAAAATGATCGGCCCTTCCTCGGTAATGGCCAGGGTATGCTCAAACTGCACCGAACGCCGCCCATCGCCGGTGCGCACCGTCCAACCATCACGGTCAAGTTTGGTATTGGCGACACCGGCATTCACCATGGGCTCAATCGTAAAGACCATACCCACCATAATCTTCTGGGTATTGCGCGGATCGTCATAGTGGAGTACCGATGGCTCCTCGTGGAGATTGCGCCCTAGCCCGTGGCCGGTATACTCACGCACCACCGAAAAGCCATTGGCCTCGGCATGCTGCTGGATCACCGCACCGATCTTGCGCAGCGTGTTGCCAGCACGGGCCTGCTCGATACCCAACGCCAGACACTGCTTGGTGACTTCGATCAGGTGGTGGGTAGCATCATCCACATCGCCCACCGGGTAGGTCTCGCATGCGTCACCGATCCAGCCATTCAGGCGCAGGCCAATATCCACCCCAATGACATCACCCTGGCGCAGGCGCTCCTTCTTGTTGGGGATACCGTGGCAGATGACATCATTGACCGAGGCGCAGATGGTGCCCGGAAAGGGCGGGATCTTGGAAGGTCCGCGCCGTCCGGCGGGGACATAGCCCTTATAGACCGGATCGGCGCCGTGGCTGCGGATAAACTCCTCGGCGATGGCGTCCAGTTCGGCGGTGGTGACACCGGGGCGGACATGGTCGCGGAGCAGATCGAAGGTAGCTCGTACCAGTTGGCCAGCCTCACGCAAGAGGGCGATCTGTTTGGCTGATTTGAGTGTGATGGGCATAGAGATCTTCTTGATATTGATGTAGGTCATCCTAGAACGAAATCGCCTGTTCACCCAGGTGGGTACCGGGCCAAATGCGAATGCCGCGTTCGAGGCGATTCTCACCGCCGAGGCTGCACGCATCGCTGATGATCGCGCCGTCGCTGATCTGGGTTTTGGGGCCAATCTGGTTGTTGCGACCCAAGACACAGTTGCGCAGCACTGCGCCTTCGGCGATCTGGTTGCCTTCCCAGAGTACCACACCCTCGATGGAGACATCGGGGCCAATCGTGCAGTTGGGGCCGATCACCGAAGGCCCGATGATGCGCGCCCCGCGCCCGATACTCACCCCATGCCCGATGACCAGTGGCCCCACGATCTGTGCCGAGGGGTGGATGTCGGCGTCACCCTCCAGCCAGACCCGATCCGCAATCTGTTGGCCCTGGAAGTTGTAGCGCACTTTACCGATGAGGATGTCGTGGTGGACATCGAGGTAGGTTTGGGGCTTGCCGATGTCGGTCCAGTAGGCGCGGGAAGGAAAGCCGAACATGGGGTCGCCGGTTTGGAGGATAACCGGGAAGAGGCCGCGCTCGAACATATAGAACTGAGCCGGGGGCACATAGCGCAGTACCTCTGGCTCGATAATGTAGGTACCAGCATTGATCAGATCGGTGGTAATATCCTCGGCACGCGGCTTCTCCAGGAAGCGGCTGACACGGTTATCGCGCTCCATCTCGACCAGACCAAACTGGGTTGGATCATCAACAGGAGTGAGCGAGATCGTCACCTTACTCTGCTTCTCGCGGTGGTAAGCGAGCATTGCTTGGAGATCGAGGTCAGTCATCACATCGCCATTAAAGACAAAGGTCGTGCCATCGAGCAGATGCTCGACATTCTTCACCGCACCGGCGGTACCGCGTGGTTCCGGCTCCTCGATGATATGCAGCTTCATATTCAGGCGCGAACCATCCCCTAGTGCCGCGACAAACCGCTCGGCCAGGTATTGCACCGCCAGCACCACCTCATCAATCCCCTGGTCGCGCAGACGCAGGAGCATCGCCTCAATAAAGGGCTGATTGACCAGCGGGATCATCGGCTTGGGCGTATTGCATGTCAGCGGGCGCAGGCGAGTACCGAGGCCCCCGACGAGGATAACGGCTTTCATGGATCTCCCTTATGCTTGGGTGGCGCGTTCGTATTCGCGCCAGGAATTGAGAATATCGGACAGTGTAGCTTCTATTGCATAGTGCGGTTGCCAACCAGTAGCGGCGTGCAGTCTACTCGCATCACAGCTAATGATCGGAATATCTATTGGCCGCATCAGACTAGGATCAGGCTCAACCGCGATCTGGATCGAACTCTGGGCAAGCAAGGCATCAAGGATGTCACGGATCATGATCGCCCGCCCGCTGCCCAGATTATAGACCTCCCCGGCCTGACCGTGTTGGGCGAGGAGGAGGTAGCCACGCACAATATCGCGCACATCGGTAAAATCGCGAGCAGCGGTAAGATTGCCCACCCGCATCACCGGCTCTTGCAACCCCAGTTCGATACGGGCGATCTGGCGGGCAAAGGCCGCAGTGACAAAGCGGTCGCTCTGGCGCGGGCCAATATGGGTAAAGGGGCGCACGCGGATGAGATCGAGCTGGTGGCTGAGGTGGTACTGGAGCGCGAGCAGACTCTGGGCTACCTTACTCACCCCATAGGGGCTAGTGGGGCGCAGGGGGGCATCTTCGCGCAGGGGCAGATCCTCTGGGCGGATCTGGCCATACTCCTCACTTGTACCAACCACCACCACTCGGCTAGGCATCTTCTCGGCGATGAGCGTGAGGAAGATATGCAGAGCACCGAGCGTATTGGTAGCCAGAGTCGCCGCCGGGTCACGGAACGACTCGGGTACTGCTGCCTGCCCGGCGAGGTGGAAGATGACCTCCGGGCGTACCGTGCGCAACGCATCGGCTGTTGCTTCTGCATCGGCGAGATCGGCAGAGACAAGCTGTACCTGGCCATGCAGGCTGGCCAGATTCAGGTTGGAAGAACGGTCAAGCCCCCAGACCTCCCAACCACCTACTTGGAGCAGGTGTTCGGCCAGGTGGCCGCCAACAAATCCGTTGATACCAGTAATAAGTGCGCGCATAGGAGAGTGGGCCGTTTTGTTCCCTTCAGACCTGTGCATGGTGCCATGCGAACAGGTGCAGCATTCAGGGTTAAAACGGCGTTTAGCGCATTAGAATGCGCGAGACATATGTGCATTACATTGACACTATTTGTGCATCGTGGTACAATACGAGTATCATTGTAGCACGCTCTGCAACCTCCGTGATGAGGTTGGACACAGTTCGTGGAGAAGGCGACCGGCATGGCACAGCAGCATTTTCTGACCCAATTCTCTGACAAGCCGCGCTATAATACCAAAGCAGTGGCACAAGAGACAGGTGTACCCGCCGATACCTTCCGCGCCTGGGAGCGGCGCTACGGGGTGCCCCGCCCGCAACGTACCGAAGGAGGGCATCGGCTCTACTCAGAGCGTGACATTGCGACAATTCGCTGGCTACGGGATCGGACAGCCGAGGGATTGACGATCAGCCAAGCGATTGCGCTCATGACCGACGGCAACGAGTCGAGTCTGGGCTGGTTGAATACAGCAGTAGACACCGAGCCACACACCTGGGATCGGCTAAATAGTCGGCTCTACGCGGCGCTGATAGACTTTGATGCCACGCGAGCGGAACAGATCTTGGGTGAGGCATTTGCGATCTATCCGTTGGAAGATGTCTTTCTTAAGCTGGTACAGCCGATGATGATCGAGATCGGTGAGCAGTGGCATAGTGGTAAAATCAGTGTCACTGCCGAACATTTTGCCACCCAGTTCATCCGGCGCAAGTTATCGGGGCTATTCAACACCTACAACATCACCGATGGGCGAGGGTTAGTGATGATCGGATGTGCGCCGAGCGAGCAGCATGATCTCGGCGCCCTGATGATCGCCGTCTTCCTGGTGCGCCACGGCTGGCAGGTGGTCTACCTCGGATCTGAAGTACCGATGCGCGACCTGATCGAGACGATTCGCCAACTCCAGCCCGATCTGGTCTGTATGGCAGCTTCGACCACCGAGACGGCGATTCAGTTACTTGAGATTGGGCGTGCGGTACTCTCCATGCCCGCTCCGGCGCCGGCCTTTGGCTACGGGGGGCGCGCATTCAATATGAACCCGCAACTAACCAATCGGATGCCAGGAACCTTCTTAGGGCGCGATGCCCAAGAGGTTGTGGATGTCGTAGCAGATATTCTCAGCGGCAGATAAGCCAGACATAGGGAGTAGGAGGCAGGGTATGCGACCAGGGGTCTCATCTATCGTCCATCCACTGCCCGCCGAAGAACAGCTCGCGTTGCTCTTTCATCTGACTGAATTGCCGCCACTGGTTGGGGCAGATGATCACCCATCACATCCGCCCCAGCGTATTGCAGAGGCGTACCACCACTGCGATCAGGTGATTCGCGAACATTCGAAGAGTTTCTTTCTCAGTACGCAGTTCTTACCGCTCGCCAAGCGGCGGGCGGTGCGCGCCTTCTATGCCTTCTGCCGCGTTACTGATGATACGGTAGATCAGGCAACAGAAGACCCGGTGCGGACACTCGCCGAGTGGGTGCAGCGGGTACGGTCGCCCCACATGATCGCCGATGACCCGGTCTTGTTGGCATGGCACGATACGCGGAGTACCTACAGCCTCTCTTCGGCCTGGGTTGACGAGTTGCTGGCGGGGATGGCGATGGATCTGACGATCAACCGTTACGCCAGTTTTGCCGATCTGTGGCTCTACTGCTACCGAGTCGCCTCGGTGGTGGGTCTGATCAGTATGCAGGTGACGGGAGCCGCGCCGGGGGCGACTCCCTATGCAATCAAGCTGGGTGTAGCCCTACAGATGACCAACATCCTGCGCGATGTGGGTGAGGATGTGAAGCGTGGGCGGATCTACTTGCCCTTGGAGGATCTGGAACGCTTTGGCCTGAACTATGATGACATCCTCAATCGGGTCTATGATGATCGCTTCCGGGCGATGATGCGCTTTCAGGTTGAGCGTACCTACCAGTTGTATGATGAGAGTTGGGCCGGGATTGGTCTGCTCCCACCTGATAGCCGCTTCTCGGTAGCGGCAGCGGCACGGGTCTATCGCGGTATCTTGGATAATCTGGTGGCTAATGACTACGATTCGTATAGTCGGCGGGCCTACCTGACCTTCCATGAGAAGTTGGCGCGCTTGCCACGGCTCTGGTTTGATGTGCGGAAGTTTTAGGTGTGTTGGCTTCGACAGGCTCAGCCAACGAGCGTTGGCTTCGACAGGCTCAGCCAACGCTTTTGCGATAGGTACCCTTATGCGGCCTTTTCTGCTCCTCCTGACCATATTCGCCCTCGCTGGTTGTAGCATTGCGCCTGCTGCCACTGGCCCTGAGCCAACCATTGCCGCCATTCAGACCGAAGTTGCGGCCATGCAGGCCACGAGTGCCCCACCATCCACGCGGACGCCCACCCCAACCGGCCCGCAGCCGACCGATGCGCCGCTGCCGATCCTGCCCACGTCTATGCCGATTGATCCGGCGCTTGGTTCGAGCTTGCGGACTCAGGAGCAGTTACTGACCACCATCTACCAGCGGGCGAGTGCGGCGGTGGTGAGTATTGAGGTGGTGACGACGCCTAGTGCGGATCTGCCCGAAGGCCACCCGCCGCTGGGGATGTTTCCTGATGGGCCGAGTGGGCAAGGCTCTGGCTTTCTGTATGATGACCAGGGCTATATTGTCACTAACAACCATGTGGTGGATGGTGCGGATACGCTCCAGGTGCGTTTCTATGATGGTACGACGAGCATGGCGCGGCTGATCGGTACCGACCCGGATAGTGACCTGGCGGTGATCAAAGTTGCCGAATTGCCCCCCGGTGTGGCTCCGTTGACCCTGGGCGATTCGCGGATTCTGGCGGTTGGGCAGACGGCGGTAGCGATAGGGAACCCTTTTGGTGAGCAGAATACGCTTACTGTGGGGGTGATCAGTGGGTTGGGACGTAGCCTGACTGGGCCGAGCCGCGAGATTGGCCGCTTCAGTATCCCTAATATCATTCAGACCGATGCGGCGATCAATCCGGGCAATTCGGGTGGGCCGTTGCTCAACATCAATGGCGAGGTGATCGGGGTGAATACCGCGATTGCGGTGAGTTTGGGGAGTAGTAGTTTTGAAGGCGTAGGCTATGCTGTCCCCTCAGCAACGGTAGCCAAAGTAGTGCCGGCCCTGATCACGGAGGGGCGCTATGATCACCCGTGGATGGGGATCAGTATGTTTGCACTTGATGCTCTGACTGCCCAGCGATTTGGGCTAGAGACCACCAAGGGTGTGCTGATCACCAGTGTACAGCCCAACAGCCCCGCTGAGCGGGCGGGCATACAGGTGGGTGAGCGTCTCGAACGCTACAATGGATCGCAGATCCCGGTTGATGGCGATGTGATCCTCGCCATTGGGGGCAACCCGATTGCCAGCAATGATGATCTGGTGGGGTATTTGGATGCTGATTACCAAGTGGGGGACACGATCACCCTCAGCATCCTACGCGCTGGTCAGTTGCTGGATGTTGAGTTGGTGCTAGAGCCACGTCCGTAGGATGTAGCTGATAGAGCTTCCGGGAAGCTTGAAGTTTCTCGGAAGTTAGGTATGAAATAGACATATGGCAATTGCAGCCCCACCCGCCGTGTTGCACGGCACCTGGCTGCCCGCTGAGGGCCGTCTCTTTGTTTGGGGGGAATTAGCGGAACGGATGTCGCGCCGCTCGCGCCACCGCCGCCGCCCTGGCCATCCTCCCCACCCGGCCCAAGCACACACCGACGCACTTCAGGCGCGGGTGGCCGATCTGCTGGCGAGTACGCGCATGCCGCCCTTCGCCGAGCGCACGATCTGGTTGCCATCGGTGTTGGGGCGGCCCTTACCACTACGCGAGTTGCGCCAAACCGGTGTCGAGGTTCCGGAGGGAGCGCCGACGCTTGCACCATGGCGCGTGCGTGGCTTGCTACTCACTGCGTCCCAGGCGCTCGATCTGCTCCTGCCGCCGGTTTCTGACCATGGTTTTGGCATTGACCTGCGGGTGTGGCGGGTCGCTGCGCTGTTAGCAGTAGAGTTGGTCGCGGGGCAGCAGATCCTCCCCGCGCTGACCCGTGATGGGGGAGGGCTGCGAGCCTGTTGGGAGCCGCGCCCGGTGCCTGCCGTGGCACGTAAGATCGCCGCGTTGCGCAGTGCGATGCCGCCGCTCTGTCGGGCGGTGGTGGAGAATCTCGATGCGGCACCGATGCCCCGGATGTTGCTCGATTCCTTCTTGGTGGCGAGTGTGGATGCTCTGGTGCGCCAGGTGGCAATGAATGACCCCGCCGCTTCTGCGCAACTGGCCGCGTGGCGCAGCCTGCCGCCATCGCCCGGTTCGGCATGGATGGTCGCGTTGCTTGACCGTGATGCGAGCCTGCATCTGCGTGGCCGCGAGGCGGACGAACTGTTCCGGGCATGGAAGGCGTGGGCGGGTCAGGAGCAGGCGTCCGGGGATGAAACCTTCCGTATCACCTTCCGCCTAGAGCCGCCGCGTGAGCCGCATATGCCGTGGGCGTTGCGCTATATGCTCCAGGCAATTGATGATCCGAGCCTGTTGATTCCGGCTACCCAGATCTGGCGCGAACGTGGCCAGCACTTTATCTACCTGGATCGCCGCTTTACCCACCCCCAGGAACGCATGCTGCGTGGCCTTGCCTTTGCCGCCCGACTTGTCCCGGCGATTGAGCGCAGTCTGCGCGATAAGGCTCCTGAACAGGCCAGCCTGAGTATTGAGGAGGCGTTCGCGTTCCTCAAGGATGGAGCACCGCTGCTTGAACAGAGCGGCTTTGGGGTACTCGTGCCCTCTTGGTGGGGGGATGCGGGGCGGCTCAAGGCACGTGCGAAGGCTACGCCGCGCAAGGTGAAGCGCCAGAACGGGCGCGGGCCGAGTCGGCTCAGTTTCCAGAGTATGGTAGATTTCCACTGGGAATTGAGTGTGGGTGAACAGCCGATAGACCGGGAGGAGTTTGAGCGCCTCGTAGCCCTCAAACAACCACTGGTACAGGTACGCGGTGAGTGGGTGGTCTTTGATCCCGATCAGACCCGCAAGGCGCTCGATCTCTTTGCCAAGGGCGGTGGTGAACTAACCATGGCCGAGCTTCTGCGCATGGGTCTAGCCGGGGTGGCTGATGATCTGCCGCCGGGACTCGCCTTTGGTGGTGTGGATGCCGAGGGCGATCTGGGCGATCTGTTACGCTCGTTGGCCAATACCGAGACGATTGAGCAACTCCCGCAGCCCACCGATTTTAGCGGCACGCTGCGCCCCTACCAGCTACGCGGCCTCTCTTGGATGGCCTTCATGCGCCGCTTTGGGATGGGTGCATGTTTGGCGGATGATATGGGTCTGGGCAAGACCGCCGAGGCGATTGCGCTACTGCTCCATGATCGCCGCGTTGCCCCCAAGGCCGGCCCGACCCTGTTGGTCTGCCCGACCTCGGTGATGGGGAACTGGCAGCGCGAATTAGCCCGCTTCGCCCCCTCGCTGCGCGTGCATCTGCACCAGGGAGCCGAGCGCCACCGGGGGGAGCGGTTGGAAGAGGTGGCTGCTGCGCATGATGTGGTGGTGACCAGTTACCCCTTGCTGGCGCGTGACCGAGAGAGCCTGACGGCGCTTGATTGGCGCATGGCCATCCTCGACGAAGCCCAGAACATCAAGAATAGCGATACCCGCCAATCCCAGGCCGCCCGCGCCATCCGCGCCGATGCACGGCTGGCGCTCACCGGCACCCCGGTTGAGAACCGGCTGGCTGAGTTGTGGAGCATTATGGCCTTCCTCAACCCCGGCTACTTGGGGGGCGAGACCGAATTTCGGCGCAACTTCGCTCGGCCTATCGAGCGCACCGGCGATGCTGAGGTTGCTGCACAGCTACGCCACCTCACCGCACCCTTCATCCTGCGCCGCCTCAAGACAGATCGCACGATCATCAGCGACCTGCCAGAAAAGCTGGAGATGAAGGTCTTTGTGCCGCTAACCCAGGAGCAGGCCACGCTCTACGAAGCGACGGTGCGCGAGGCGCTGAGCGAGATCGTTGATGCCGAGAATGAAGAGGAACAAGCGCGACGTCGCGGGTTGGTGTTGGCGATGCTCACCAAACTGAAGCAGATCTGCAACCACCCGGTTCATTTCCTCAAGGATGGCTCGCCGTTGGCCGAGCGTTCTGGCAAGTTGGCGCGCCTCGATGAGATGCTGGAAGAGGTGGTTGCCGCTGAAGATCGCGCCCTCATCTTCACCCAGTTTGCTGAGATGGGCATGTTGCTCCAGGCTCACCTGAGCCAACGCTTAGGCCAAGAGGTACTCTTCCTGCATGGCAGAACCCCGACCAAGTCGCGTGATGGGATGGTGCGCCGCTTCCAAGCCCCAGAGGGGCCACCGATCTTCATCCTCTCGCTCAAGGCGGGCGGGGTAGGACTCAACCTCACGCGGGCCTCGCACGTCTTCCACTTTGATCGCTGGTGGAACCCGGCGGTGGAGGATCAGGCCACTGATCGTTCATTCCGCATCGGCCAGACGCGCAACGTGCAGGTGCATAAGTTCGTGAGTAGTGGTACGCTTGAAGAGAAGATTGACGAAATGATCGAGGGCAAACGCGCCCTGGCGGCGCAGGTTCTGGGGGCGGGCGAAGCATGGCTGACCGAGTTGAGTACCGATCAGTTGCGTGAACTGGTAGCGTTGCGCCGCGAGGCGGAGTAGAGAGGTGACATATGCCGCGACGCAGAGGTAGCCGAACCAGTGAGAACCGCCCCGAACGTCGTCCGGAGCGCCGTGTTGAGCGCCGTCCGGAGCGTCGCCCGCGCATCCCGGCCAATGGCATCCGTGCCAAGAGCCAACGCGGCGACTTTGGTGAATCGTGGTGGGCGAAGCGGTGGATCGGGATCTTAGAGGGCTTCGGGTATGGTACGCGCCTGACCCGTGGGCGGAGCTATGCCCGTAATGGTGCGGTGCTGAACATTGATATTACCCCCGGACGGGTGACGGCGCGGGTGCAGGGAACCCAGCGTACTCCCTATAAGGTGGTACTGGCGATTGCACCGCTGAGTGATGCGCAGTGGCGTCAGGTGATTAAAGCGATGGCCGAACAGGCCATCTTTACCGCCAAGTTGCTGGCCGGTGAGATGCCCCGCGAGATTGAAGAAGCCTTCGCAACGGCGCGTGTCTCCCTCTTCCCGACCCGTTCGGGCGATCTGGAGACGAGTTGCTCCTGCCCCGATTTCGCCAACCCGTGCAAGCATATCGCGGCGGTCTACTTTTTGCTGGGCGAGCGTTTCGACGAAGATCCGTTCCTGATCTTCGAACTACGCGGACGCACCAAAGAGCAGATCATTGCCGCACTACGGGCACGTCGCGCCGAAGCCACCGGGCCGATCAAAACGCCACTGGCTCGCGTTGATCCAGTGCCCACCCTGGCCGACCAGATCGCGACGTTTGATGAGCCAAGCACGGAGCTATCTGCAATTGTGCCACATATCGTTGCCCCCGAAGTGGAACTGGCGCTTATGCGGCGCTATGGTTCGCCCCCTGCCGATAGCGAGTTGGCGCTGCGCAACATCTACCGTGCCCTGAGCCGCGCCGCGATTGAACGCATCTTCCGTGAGGAGGAGGAGCAACCAAAAGATGACCAGGGGGGAGTAGAAAGCTCATTGTGAGGTTGGCTTGCTAGGTGCTATGCTATAATCGCTATACTCTTTCGGCAATCGTGTATACCTCTGGAGGAATCCGTGAATCTTATTGATGTCCTCTTCCTGCTGCTCTTTATCGGCAGTGTGGTAGCCGGCTACTTCCAGGGAATGATCCGGCTCGCAATTCTGCTCGTCACCCTCTACCTCAGTTTGGTGTTGGCAAGCCTCTACTACACCTCTGTTGGTCTGTTCCTGGTCAGAACCTTCAATGCGGATCGGTTCGTGGGGCAGTATGTTGGCTTTACGCTCGTACTCTTCTTCTGCTTCGTGGCACTCGCAGCCGCCGGGATATACACCTTCCGCTATGCGCACCTGCCTGGTGGTTTGCGTTACCTCGATCATGCCGGAGGGATGCTCTTGGGCATGATCCTGGGCACCTTCGTTATTGGTACCTTTGCGGCGGTGCTCTACAACCTGATGATTGTTCGTGGTGGTGCGCGGATTGATCTGCCGCTTATGCGTTCGCTAGGCGACGCGGTGGCGACCTCGTTTGTGTTGCAGTATTTTGCCCGCGAGTTGTTAGGCTTGGTCTACTCAATTCTCGATCCGATCTTGCCTCAGGCTGCCCAGATCATCTTTTTGGCGCAGTAGCGGATCATTCTTGCGGTGGATGGGGAATGGGGGGAGATGTGTTATGGTTCGTAGGGGCGCGTCACGACGCGCCCCTACGAACGTGGCGCAGCCGCCAAAATCAGCACAATAAGAGATCTCTATGCCCATTGCATCCCAAACCCTGCATACGCTCGAATTCCCCAAGATCTGCGAGCAGTTAGCCCGCCATACCGCCTTCTCCGCCTCACGCGAGTTGGCGCTCGATCTGCAACCCAGTACCGATATTCATGAGGTGCGCCAGCGCCAAGAACTGACTGGCGAGGCACGGACTCTGATTGACGATGTGCCTGATCTCACGATTGGTGGGGCGCGGGATGTGCGGCGGGCGGCACGCCACGCGGATCGGGGTGGAATCCTGGATGGCCAGAGTCTCTTGGAGATTGCGGCTACGCTCACCGCTACCCATGCGCTACGGGCACGCCTGACACGCCTCGATCCGACCCTCTTCCCGCTGCTGGTGGAACAGGCCACCTTTTTGCCCAATCTGCCCCACCTAGAGGCCGAGATTACCCGTGCTATTGGGGATGATGGCGAGGTGCTGGATAGTGCCAGTAGCGAACTGGCGCACCTGCGGCGCGAAATTCGGATCGCCTTTGGGCGTCTGCAAGAGAAGTTGCAGAACCTGATCTCCTCGTCAACCTATGCCAGCGCACTTCAAGAACCGATCATTACGGTGCGCAATGGGCGCTATGTCATCCCGGTGAAGGCCAGCCACCGCAAGGATGTGCGTGGCCTTGTCCATGATCAGTCGAGCAGCGGGGCTACGCTCTATATCGAGCCGATGGCAGTGCTGGAACTCAACAACCGCTGGCGCGAGATGCAGGCAGCCGAGGCCGAAGAGGTGCAGCGCATTCTTGCCGCCCTCTCGCAGTTGGTGGCCAGCAATGCACCCCAGATCGTGGCTGCCGTAGAGACCTTGGCCAGCATAGATTTGGCGCTGGCAGCGGCGCGCTACGCCTGCGCCCTGCGTGCCGTGCGCCCAGAGATCGTGGAGATCGGGGCGGGTATGGATGCCCCGCTCTTCCTCACTGAAGCCCGTCACCCCCTACTCGACTCGCGCACCGTCGTGCCGACCTCGATCTGGTTGGGGGGCGACTTCCGGCTGCTGCTCATCACCGGGCCAAATACCGGGGGGAAAACCGTCGCCCTCAAAACTACCGGCCTCCTCGCCCTGATGGCGCAGGCGGGTTTGCAGGTTCCGGCCAGTCTGCCCGCCCGCATTCCCGTCTTTGGGCATATCTTCGCCGATATTGGCGATGAGCAGAGTATTGAACAGAGCCTGAGTACCTTCTCCTCGCACATGAGCAACATCATCCGTGTCTTGCGGGCGTTGGAGGAACCAGAGGATTGGGCTGCCCAACCGCCCCTTGCACTGGTCTTGTTGGACGAGCTAGGCGCGGGGACTGACCCGGTGGAAGGGGCGGCGCTGGCACGGGCGATTATCGAGCGCCTGTTGGAGTTGCAGGTCTTTGGGGTGGCGACCACCCACTACGCCGAACTGAAGGCATTCGCGTACAACACGCCCGGCGTGCAGAATGCCTCGGTCGAGTTTGATATTGAGACCCTCGCCCCCACCTACCGCCTGAGTATCGGCCTGCCGGGGCGCTCCAACGCCTTGGCGATTGCCAGCCGTCTGGGCTTAAGTGCCGAGTTGGTCGAGCGGGCGCGCAGCACGATCACCCGCGAGGCGGCGCAGATCGAGGATCTATTGGCCGGGATTCACCATGAGCGCGAGGCGGCAGCGGCGGAGATCCGGCGTGCCGAGGAGCTACGCGCCGATAGTGAGAAGTATCGGGATCGCCTTGCTGCGGAGTTGCGCGAGTTTGAAGCGCAGCGCGAGGCCGAAATCGAAGCTGCGCACCAGGAGCTTGAGGATGAGTTGCGCGAGGTGCGCGGCCAACTGCGGCGGCTGCGTGACGAGTTCCGCAGTGTGTCGCTTTCGCGCCAGTGGCTCGAAGAGGCCGAGCAGCGCATGGCTGAAGCGGGTAGTCAGGCCAAGGCGGTGATGGCCAAACAGGCCAAACCGAAACCGGCACAACCCGCGCAGACCGGGCCGCGCCCGCTGCAACCCGGTGATACAGTCATGGTGCGCTCGGTAGGGCTGAAGGGCGAGATTGTCTCGATTGATGCCGAGGAGGGAATTGCGACGGTACAGTGCGGCGGTTTCCGGATGAATGTCTCCCTACGCGAACTGAGCCGTGAGAAGGGCAACCCAAACCAATCCGCACAACGCACCTACACCCCGGCAGCACGCAGCGTCAACATCCCCCCCGCCCATGATGTGGCGATGACCTTCGACATGCGCGGGTGGCGCGCCCATGACGTGGCCGACAAACTGGATCGCTACCTCAATGATGCCTACCTGGCTGGGTTACACCAAGTACGCCTGTTGCACGGCAAAGGCACCGGGGCATTACGCCAGGTGGTGCGCGATGTGCTCCAAGGCCACCCGCTGATCGCCTCGTTCCATTCGGCGGCTGGGCGCGACGGCGGGGATGGTGTCACCGTGGCCAATCTGGTCGAGCGGTAGGGAAGCTGCGCTCTAGCTGTGATACACCTTAGGTTGTTGACCGCAGAGGACGCAGAGGGATGGGTTTCGCGTTGCCTGCGCTCCTCTGCGTCCTCTGTGGTTGATATGGTTTATCAGCGAGGACGCCACCCTACGTATGTGGTGTCGAGAAGGGAAAGACCGGCGGCTCATTATCGGTGAGTTGCAGATCAATCTCATACAACCCCGACGTATAATGCCCACTGTAGGGCAAGCCCAGCTTGTGGACAATCCCGATCATACCCAGGTTATCGGCGTGGGTGAGCAGCACCATGTGGTGGATACCGTGGGCCAATGCCACCTGCACCAGCAGATCAAAGACCTGCACCCCAATCCCGCCACTCTGATAATCATCGCGTACCACAATCGAAGCTTCCGCACATGTCGGATCATCACCGATGCGCCCGTAGCGCGCCACTGCCACCGCCTCCTCGTGCCCCTCCTCGATCACCGTCGCGATCAGCGCCGCTGCCCGTTCTGGATCGATCTTCGCAAGGTTGCGCGCCTCACGCTGCACCTGCTCCGGCGAGACGTTGTCCAAGGGAACAAAAAAGCGTCGCCAGCGTGTCTCGGACGAGAGTTTGTAGAACATGCGCTCCAACAACGGCGCATCCTCGCGACGCATATGGCGCACATGGACACTCTGCCCGCTGCGTGCCATGATACCAATCGTAGCATGCAGGTCTGGATGAGGTTGGGTAGGGATCTGTGCAACCATGGTCGTTTCCTATTCGCTAGGTGGTGGGTTATCTCGCATCGTAGAGATGCTATTTCCTGTAAAGTAGTGTACCATGAGCGTGTTACAGGCTGTAGGTACATTTGGCAAGTCGAACACGAAAATTCCTCATTAGGAAGCCATAAAACACGATAATGCAGTGCGTCAAATTGAACCAACCTAGCCTCACCGCAATTGTTGGGCCAACAGCGGTGGGCAAAACCGCCTTCGCGGTAGCTATAGCGCAGCAGATTGGTGGTGAGATTATCTCCGCCGATTCGCGCCAGATCTACCGGGGGATGGAGATCGGCACAGCTAAGCCGACCCCCGCCGAGCAGGCGGCGGTGCCACACCACCTGATTGATCTCTGCGATCCCGATGCGGACTTCTCGTTGGCCATGTACCAGGATCTGGCGATGGCTGCGATTGCGGACGTACATGCGCGGGGGCTAGTACCGTTGTTGGTGGGAGGAACCGGCCAATACCTCGCAGCGATACTGGAAGGCTGGCAGATCCCGTGTGTCCCGCCCCACCCGGAGATTCGCGCCGACCTCGAACGCCAAGCGGCGCAGCGCGGGAGTGCGGCACTGCACGCATGGTTGGCTGCGGTTGATCCGGCTGCTGCCCAACAGATCGCGCCTACGAACCTACGCCGCATCGTGCGCGCCCTGGAGGTCTACCTGGTCAGTGGACAGCCCATCTCTGCGCAACAGACTCGCCAGCCGCCGCCCTACACCATCCGCACCATCTGGCTGCAACGCGAGCGGGAGGAACTCTACCGCCGCGCCGATGCCAGGGTAGATGCGATGATCAGTGCGGGTTTGGTGGAGGAGGTGGCACGGCTGCATGCCCAGGGCTATGGATGGGAACTCCCGGCCATGTCCAGCTTGGGCTATATTCAACTGCGCCCGTACCTTGAAGGCCACACCAGCCTTGAGGCATGTGTTGAACGCCTCAAATTCGATACCCATAACTTCATCCGCCGCCAAGGTTCCTGGTTCCGGCGGCTGCCCCATCTTGAGCCGATGATCCTGGATGATGCAGCAGCATCCCAGATTGATCGCCTCGTCGCAACGTTCATCCAGACCGACTAGCCAGTACCAAAGGAGCTACTATGACCACCACCCCCGACGGCGTTATCACCATTGACGACATGCATCTTGGACGTCCTGAGGTTATCGCGACCTACCTGCTCACCGGAAATGAGCCGACCTTGGTTGATCCCGGCCCCGATAGTACCCTCTCGGCTCTTGAAGCGGGCCTCGCTGCCCAGGGCTTGGCCATCACCGACATCCGCAACATCCTGTTGACCCACATCCACCTCGATCACGCCGGGGCTACCGGCTCGATCCTGGCGCGCAATCCGCACGTCAAGATCTATGTGCATAATGTCGGTGCGCAGCACATTATTGACCCCTCGCGCCTGATTAAGAGCGCCACCCAGCTTTATGGCTCGCTCATGGAGACGCTCTGGGGCAATACGATTCCAGTCCCCTCCGAGTCGATCATCACGCTTGATGGTGGTGAGATGCTCGATCTGGGCGGGCGCACCATCCACGTTTTTGACGGCCCTGGCCATGCCAAGCACCACCTGATCTACCTCGATCAGCAGAGTGGTGGAGCCTTCATTGGCGATAACGGTGGTGTACGCTTGCCCAATCTGCCCTTTGTGCGCCCCGCTACCCCACCCCCAGATATTGACCTAGAAGCATGGGACGGTACGCTACTCATGCTCGATGAGTTAATGCCGAGTTGGCTCATGCTGACCCACTTTGGTGCCTACAACGACCCCGGCTTCCACATCAGCCAGTACCGCGAGCGGCTTGCCCAGTGGGGCGAGTTTGTGCGTCAGACGTTGGAGCGTGGCGATTCCGAGGCCGAACAACTAGCCGCCTTCGAGGCTATGGTTGCCGCCGAGGCTGCCAGCCTCACTGAACCCCAGCGCCAAGCCCTCATCTATCAGACCGGCTCGCTCGAACTGAGTTGGCGGGGGTTGGTGCGCTACTGGCGTAAGCGCGCCGAGGCGGCGTAGGGGTGGATCGTTTTTTGTGGTGTTTGGCGGCTACGCCGCCAAACACCACAAATTATTCCACTCGCACCCAATCATCCCCCAACACACCGCGCAGATCGGCGAGCAGATTGGGCGTACAATCCACCCTATGCGCCGACTCTAAGACCACGATCCCCACCCCGTTGGGGGTGTAGAGGCGCACCCGATCCGCACCACGGCTCGTATCAAGGATGTCACGCACGCTCTGCATGATGTTCACATTGGCTTCGTGATCGCTGGTACGCGGCAGATTGATGCGTAGGGTGCGCCCACTAAAGTCGGATGTGGCACTACTACTCTCCGCCGTGGCCGGAATGGGCGCACTGCGCTCCTTCGGAGGGGCGGCTTTGCCGTTACCGTTGCCGTGGCCATGACCATTCCCGTTGCTCTTCAGCGTTACCGCCTCGCGGTGCGGTATGACCGAGATCGGGGTGACAGGTGTGGCCACGGGTTGCGGTGGCTCCTCGCGCTTCACCGGGGGGGGCGCCGCATGCACCACCACGGCTGGCTCCTCTAGGTGCTCCGTCACCCCGTCCAGATCCATCTCTACCGCTACTGCCTCCGGCGCTGCATCTACATCCACCGCTTCTACACTATCCACGACCAACTGGGTTGTATCGCGGCGGTTATCCACCTTGGCCGTCAACTTCACCACTGCATCGTTCTGTAATAGGTCGCCACTCTTGCTCAGTATCTTAGGGAAGACCACCATCTCTATCGTGCCGGTGGCATCATCCACTACGCCCACCAGCATGGCATCGCCCTTCTTGGTGCTGATGTGGCGCACACCACTCAGCAGGCCAATAAAGCTGAAGCTCTTGTTGATATGCTCCTCGGTGATCTCATTCAGCCGGGTGATGCCCGTCCAGTTCACACCCTCCAGGGCTTGTGCCACGGGATCATTGGTGATGTTCAACCCCAACAACTCGCGTTCCCACAGCAACTCCTCCTTCATGTCGGCGGGGGTAGTGGTGATGGGGGGCAAGGTGATGCGCTCCACATGGACGCTACTCTCATTCCCACTCCCCTCGTCCATCATATCGAAGAGGCTCACCTGCCCGACATCACGCGCCTTCTGGGCTTCTGCCGCCGCACTGATCGCCTGATCGAGGACTGCCAACTTCTGCCGCCGCGTACCGGGCAGGCTATCGAGCGCCCCGGCCTTGATCAGGCTCTCGAGCACGCGCTTGTTGAGCGCATTGCGATCTACCCGCGCACACAGATCTTCGAGCGTACTAAACGTCCCGCCCTCTTCACGTGCCGCCAGGATCGTATCAAGTGGCCCCTCACCCACATTCTTGATCGCCGCGAGACCAAAGCGGATGGCATTCTGGTAACGCACTCCGGGGGGGAGTTGCCCCTGGATCGGCTCGATCTCAAAACCCTTCTGCGAATGGTTCACATCGGGTGGGAGTAGCGCCACCCCCAACCGGCGCGTCTCCAACGCCGCCTTCGACACATCCTCGATCACCCCACCCGCGCCGGTTAGTACCGCTGCCATATACTCGACCGGGTAGTTCACCTTGAGCCACGCGGTCTGGTAGCTGAGTAGGCCGTAGAGCGTCGCGTGCGGGCGGTTGAAGGAGTAGCCCGCGAAGGGCAGAATGAGTTCCCAGAGTTGATCCGCAACCTCTGCACTAATCCCCTTCTTCAGACATCCTTCCTTAAATTTAGCCCCATTTTCGGCCATCAGTTCTTTATTCTTCTTACTGATGGCCTTGATGACGATATAGGCTTGGCCCAAGGTATAGTCGGCGACAGTCTGGAGCAGTTGCATGATCTGCTCTTGGTAGACGATCACACCGTAGGTGTCCTCAAGGATCGGCTTGAGGATGGGATGCAGGTAGGTGATATTGGCAGGGTCATTCTTCCCCTGGATGTAGTACGGAATCTGCTCCAGCGGGCCAGGGCGATAGAGCGCCACCATCGCATAGAGATCATCCACCCGTGTGGGCTTGAGCTGCTTGAGGTAGCGGGTCATCCCCGTAGATTCCAACTGGAAGACGTTCTTGGTCTCGCCGCGTCCTAACGCCTCAAACGTCCTCTTATCATCCTGTGGAATATCGGCCAACTCCATCTTGATGCCGGTGGATCGCTCGATATAGTTGAGCGCCTCGGCCACCACCGAGAGGTTGGTCAGCCCCAGAATATCCATCTTGAGCAGACCCATCTTGGCCAGGGTCGGCCCCTCAAACGAGGCCATAACGGCATCTTCGTCTTTGGTGGTGCGCTGGAGCGGCACCATCTCTTCGAGCGGGGTACGGCTCACCACCACGCCACAGGCGTGGGTGCCGACGTTGCGCATGCGCCCTTCGACCTTCTTGGCCCAATCTATCACCTCGGCCAGGTGGGGTTGGGTATCATAGATCTGCTTGAGTTCGGGGACGCGCTCCAACGCCTGGTTGATCGTGACCCCCACCGGTAGGGGCGGAATCAGCTTAGCGACCCGATCCACCTCGGAGAGCTCCACGCCCAAGACGCGGCCCATATCGCGTAGTGCCGCCTTGGCGCCCAGCGTGCCATAGGTGATGATCTGGGCCACATTCTCACGCCCATACTTCCCGGCGATATAGTCGAGGATCTCACCGCGCCGCGAGTCGGCAAAATCGGTATCAATATCGGGCATCTCCAACCGCTCGCGGGAGAGGAAACGCTCGAAGAGCAGCTTATTCTGCACCGGGTCTACATCGGTGATACCCAGGCAGTAGAGCACCAGCGACGCCCCCGCCGAGCCACGCGGCAGACACGGGATGCCGCGTGAGCGCGCATACTTCACGTAGTCCCAGACAATGAGCATATAGTCGGGGAAGCCGGTGGCATTGATCACATCGAGTTCATCATCAAGGCGGGCGATGTAGTTGGCGGGTGGATTGCCGTTACAACGCTTCATCAGCCCCTCTTCACACACCAACCGCAGGTACGAAGAGGCATCGTGGCCTTCGGGCAGATCAAACTGTGGCAACTGCACGCGCCCAAAATCGAGCTTCAGATTGCACATATCGGCAATCCGGCGCGTATTTTCCATGGGCGCTGTGCCATAACGCTTGAACTTAGCCCACATCTCCTCGCCCGACATGATGTGGTAACTCTCATCCATCTTGAAGCCCTTGTTACAGAACTCCTGATGGGTCATGTTCATGCCCATGGCCATCACCCGATGCTGCGTCTCCACGTCTTCCGCACGCACAAAGTGGGTGTCGTTGGTCACCACCAAGGGGATGCCCAGTTCCTCACCGATACGCACCAACTCGTCGTTAATCCCCTCCAACTCCGGGGTATTCTCGTGCAGTTGCAGTTCGAGGAAGAAGTTCTCCGCACCGAGCAGATCGCGGTAGTATGCCGCCGTCTCCACCGCCTGATTGCGCTGCTGCGCCTTGAGTTGCTGGATCACCTCACCAGCGATACAGGCCGATGTCACCACCAGACCCTCGTGGTACTGTTCAAGCAGTTCGCGGTCAATGCGTGGGCGCGCAAAGACCCCCTTGCTCATCCCGTCCAGGTGGGCGCGGGTCGTCAGGCGCACCAGATTGCGGTAGCCCACTTCATTCTTCGCCAACAAGAGCAGGTGGAAGTAGTTCTTCCCGCCACGTGTGATCGCCTCGCTACGTGAACCGGGAGCCATGTAGGCTTCCACACCAATAATCGGCTTGATCCCGGCCTTCTTGGCCGCATCATAAAACTCCATCGCCCCATACATAACCCCGTGGTCAGTTAGGGCGATGCTGTCCATCCCCAACTCAGCCGCCCGCCCAGCAATCGCCTTGGTCGAAGCATAGCCATCCAGCAGGCTGTATTCGGAATGGACATGGAGATGTATGAAGTCTTTCATAGCCGTTGTATGCCCTGGAGCCACCCGCTCCATTCATAAAACACTTTACACCATAAGGGAACACATCAGGCATTAGCCTGATGAGAAGAGAACGTTATCCACAATCTATTTGTCAGATCTCGTGCTTCAGGGAGCGAAGAATCTACATAATGTGGGGAATAGACGGGGCCATCACGGCCGCGCTGCTATTATAGCACAGCCGCGCCGGGTGTGGGAAGTGTAAGGAGTTGGGTAACTATTTACACTTAGGATACGAGAACTGGTATTGTTCACGCGGAGGCGCGAAGACACGAAGGTTGTATTGCAGGCTTTGCGCCTTGGCGTCTTTGCGTCACAACCTAGAGGCTAGGAGAAGTGTGAACAATTACCCATGTCCGTAGGAGTTAAGTAAAGAATCGGACGTTGCTCACGCTCTGGTATGATACAATGGGGCGCTTGACGAGATACCCAGCTTTCCCAAAGAGGAAGCGTAACCATAACGACATAATGCTCTCCAAACGATTATTGATCGGCGCGACCCTGGTTTCGATTCTGGTCGGAATGCTGGGGGTGCTGATCTTCACGCAACAGCGGATCGCCCGCTGTTCCCCTGTGCCGCTCCTCGCCGCTGAGTTGCTGCTCAACCACAATTTCGCCCGCCCCGGCGAGGTAGAGGGCATGCCTGCTGGCTGGAGCCGCGCCGCTGGTGGTGTGCAACTGCGTGGCCCGGCGGTGGATGGCGAGGGCTTCGATCTTGATGGCGATGGCCGCGCACTGCAACTGATCGGCATTGCCAATGCGGTACATACCCCGATCACCCCGGTGCAACCGGGGCAACGCTACTGTTTCAGTGGCTTCGCGCTGACCGACTCGCCGCTCGGTTCGCCCACCCGCGCCCGCTTGGTCTTTGTGTGGCACAACGCCGATGGTAGCCCCATCGCCGAAGCAACAACGATCTGGCAGCCGGTGCGCCTCTGGACACCCGATCTGCGCGGCTGGTCGCCGTTGCAGGGAAGTTTCGTTGCCCCCGCTGATGCGCGTAACCTGCGGGTGCGTATCGAGGCTGCCTCGGATGATCGCCTCTACCTCGATCTGATGCACCTGCAACGCGGCGGGCAGGATCTGGCCGATCTGGCCGCGCAAACGCCCCCCATCCCCCAAATCGCCGCGCGGCGCCACGGGGGCCGCGCGGCGGTCGCCTTCACCTTCGATTGGGAAACCACCATGGGCGGGCTGATCCACTCGCGCTCGCTCGGCGACCCCAACGCCGACCAAGACCCGCTGGCACGCGGGCTGCGCATGCGCGAGGGTGTCACCACCACCATGCAGATCTTTGCCCGCTATGATGTGCGGGCAACCTATTTTGCCACCGGCTACAATTTCTTACTGGGGAATGTGGAACGGCGGCAGTTCATGAATAACCCCACCTTCATATGGGCCACGCCGGAAAATGGCTGGTTGGCCGAGCGTTGGCGTGATACCCCCTGGTTTGCCGATGACCCGTATGGGACGGTGCAGAGCGATCCGACCTGGTACTTTGGCGATCTGGTGCCGATCCTGCACGGGGCGGGCCACGAGATCCAGAGCCACACCTTCAGCCACTTTTTTGGTGGCTATGTGGATGCGGCCACTTGGCAGAGCGATCTCCAAACCTGGAACCAGGTTGCTAGTGAGGCGGGCGTAGCTGCGGCACAGGCGCTGGCCTTCCCGTGGAGCAGCAGCGCCGGGATGAGCGAGCGATCTTGGGATGCGCTGGAGCAAGCCGGGATGAGCGCCGTCACCCGGCTGAGTGACCAGGCGCAGTACAACCTCTTCCCGCTTGATGCACAGGGCTTGGTGCAAGAATCGCGCTGCCGCTGGTTGCCGGGGCGCGAGGGGCGCATGCTGGCATGCCCCGACTTCTACTTGCAGCCGGAGCGTACCGATCTGGCGCTGGCGCAGATCGAACGGGCAGTGGAGCAGGGGGGCATGATTGACATCTGGGCGCATACCGAGGAGGTGATCAGCCCCGAACAGATCGCCGCCTGGGAGCGAGTTGTAGAATCCGCCGCCACCAACCCGGCGGTGTGGGTGGCTCCCTTCAGCGAGATCGCCGCGTGGCAACGCGCTGTAGCCCAGGTACAGATTGAACCACTGGGGGCGGGGCGTTACCGCCTGCATAATCCGAGTGATCTGGCGCTGCCGGGGCTGACGCTCCAGCTTGGCGACCAGCGCGTGCTGGTGGATCTGGGCGCGGGCGAGATGTTAGAGATTGGGGGTGTTGGCTTCGACAAGCTCAGCCAACGCCATGCGGTGCAGCCCAGAACTTCTTCGTGCTAACAAGACGTTACATTCTTTACGTTCTTTTGCAGCCTACGACACATTCCGATGACAGGAACATCATGACCGGCCTGAAGTCTATTGTTGGCAACCTGCGCTTCTACCACTGGATCTGGATGCTTTTGACTATCGTCGGGGCATTAGCCGTGGCCATGCCGCGCATTCTCTCCCAACCCGAAATCTACTACGCCACCGCGCAGACCCAGTTTGAGATGGATCGCTACGGCGGGATCTATAGCCTCGTCGGGCCGGCGCGTACCGGGCTAGATGTAGCCATCAGTGATGCGTCCGAAACCCTGCGCCAGAACGCGCTGGCCCGGCGTGAGCTACGCCTGGGCCTGCCCACCTTTGCTGTCAGCTTCATCCCCGGCGAAACGCCCGGTACGGTGCTGGTGCGCGGGGTGGCCCCGACGGCGATGGAGGCGCAGGCGTTGGCCAACGAGGGGGCGGCGGAGCTGGCGCGCCAGATTCGGGCTGCTGGTGGACGCGAGATCCTGCGCAATATGCTGGGCTGGGAACTCTGGATGGCGCTCGATCAGCAGGCGGTCATCCTAAATGAGTTTGATCTCCTGCTGCGCGAGATCGTGCGTACCCAGGCATTCCCCATGTCGCGTGATCTCGAACCCTTCTCCGAGCCGCGTAGCTTAGAGAGCATGCCGCGTGAGGAGATCCTCGATATTGCACGTGCGCTCGAATCGCGCTATGACCTGTGGCGTTTTGCGATCAACACGCGCAATGCCACGCTCGATGCCTGGTGTAGCAGTGCCGAGCATCCCACCCGCGAGGTTGCGTTGCTTACCTGTGCCGCCAATGATCCCAAGGTCAATACCGAACTGATCGAGCGCAACCGTGAGATTGCGCGTATGCGGGCGATTGAGGCCACCCTGCGCTACCTCCTGCGTACCCATGACGCCGCCTTCCTGGTGGATCAGCCCGGTGCGGTACAGCGCATTGCCGCCACGCTGCCCACCAGCCCCGAACCGCGCTACACCCTGCAACTGATCGGCCTTGCACTCGGCTTCGGCCTGCTCTTTGGGGTAGCCGGAGTGGCCGTGGATCGCACGGCGCACCTGACCGAAAAGGTGCAGGAGATCTGGGCCTACCGCGAACTGATCCGCAACCTCGTCATGCGCGACATGCGCACGCGCTACAAGGGCAGCGCCCTGGGCTACCTGTGGACCCAACTGGCTCCGCTGGGGATGATGCTGGTCTATGTGGTGGTCTTTAGCGTCCTGATGCCGGGCGGCATCGCCCAATTCCCGGTCTTCATTATTGTCGGCTTGCTGCCCTGGAACTATACCGCCGAGGCGATCATCGGGGGTACGCGCAGCATCATAGACAGCGCCGCGCTGCTCAAGAAGGTCTACTTCCCGCGAGAGGTACTGCCCCTGGTCAGCGTCTTCTCTAGCCTGGTCAACTTCATCCTCTCGCTGCCGATGATGTTTCTGGTGATCGCCTATGTGCAGTGGAGCAGCCTAGGCTACCTCAACCTGAGTTGGAGCATCACCTACCTGCCGATTCTGATCATCATGCAGACCGCGCTCTTAGCCGGGATCGCCATGTTCCTGAGTGCTGTCGCGGTCTTCTTCCGCGACGTAGTGCATCTGGTGGGGATCGTGATCAACATCTGGTTCTTCCTGACCCCGGTAATCTACCCATTGAGCAACTTCGGTGATGGGATGGGGGTACGCCTAGTACGCTGGCTCAACCCGATGGCCTCGCTGATCGAGTTCTACCGCGAGACCATCTATGGCGCGGCGGTAGCGGTGGGGCAGATCCCGACACCAGCGGTTCCTGCTCTCACCAGTATGTTGCGCGTGGGTGTTACTGCCCTGATCATATTAGTGGTGGGCTACTGGGTCTTTGAGCGCACTAGCGGCAAATTTGGGGAAGAGATCTAAATGGCACCAGTGATCGAGTTCAACAACGTCTCGAAGCGTTTCATCCTGCACCGGGATCGCCGCGACACGATACAGGAGCGCGTGGCGGGGTTACTCAGCCGCCGCCCCCCCGGCGAAGAGTTCTGGGCCACGCGCAATGTGAGTTTCAGTGTTGAAGAGGGGCAAAGCCTGGGGCTCGTGGGCCACAACGGGGCGGGCAAGAGCACCATCCTCAAGCTGATGACGCGCATTCTCGAACCAACCAGTGGCAGCGTGCAGACTCGTGGGCGTATCGCGGCGCTGCTCGAACTGGGCAGCGGCTTCCACCCGGAGCTCTCCGGGCGCGAGAATGTCTTCCTTTATGGCTCGCTCATGGGTCTACGCCGCGAGCAGATGGAAGCACGTCTACCGGAGATCATCGCCTTTGCCGATATTGGTGATTTCATTGACACCGCGATCAAACACTACTCATCGGGCATGTACACCCGCCTGGCCTTTGCCGTGGCCACAGCGGTAGACCCCGACATCCTGATTACCGATGAGGTGCTGGCCGTCGGTGACGAGGCATTCCAGCGTAAGTGTATGGAGCGCATCTACAGCTTCCGGCGCGCCGGTAAGACGATCATCTTCGTCTCGCACGCGCTCGAAGTGGTGCGCTCGCTGTGTGATGTGGCAGTTTGGCTGGATCACGGCGAGATGCGGGCGAGTGGAGCCGCCGGCGAGGTGATTGATGCCTACTTGGCCAACGTCAACCGCCAAGAGGAAGAGCGGCTAGCCGCAGAGCGCAACACCACCCGTCCGGCCAATGATAATCCTTTACGCCACGGAACCCGCGAGGTGGAGATTACGCATGTTGAATTACTCGACGATGCGGGTGTTGAACGCGCCTCGTTCCACA
>RRYU01021591.1_pt1 | contig 37973 bp, 34 predicted proteins | sample 2162651 | NCBI WGS metagenome assembly RRYU01 (sample SAMN10267283, study PRJNA491782) | microbial mat metagenome | isolation source: biomat in the production well | place: Japan: Minami-Kanto gas field, natural gas well KTG3 | collected 2017-06
CAGAGAGGTGCGGACTCATGATCAAAACGTTGACCAAGCATGGAAACAGTATGGCACTGGTGATTGAAAAGCCTGTTTTGGAATTGTTAGGGGTCAATGCGGAAACACCCTTTGATATTTCCACCGATGGGCAGGTTCTCATTCTTGCTCCAGTCAGGGATATCAACCGTCAAGATTCATTCAGGGCAGCTCTAGATAAAGTCAATGCCCGGTATCCAAAAGCGTTGAAGAAATTGTCGGAGTAGGGCATTGGAACCAAATTTTCTTACATTGCCGGAAGTTTTGGAGATTCACCAAAACCAGACAAGTCTATATGGAGGTGATCCGGGAATCAGAGATATGGATCTGCTTAAATCCGCTATCGGGATGCCTTCCGCTACGTATGGGGGAGAATTTCTTCATACCGATATCTTTGAAATGGCGGCAGCATATCTGTTTCACCTCGTGAAAAATCACCCTTTTGTGGATGGCAACAAACGTGTCGGAGCAGTATCCGCCCTCGTTTTTCTCGTCCTGAACGGTTTTGAACTTGATGTGCCTGAAGACGACTTTGCAGATATTGTTTTGGATGTTGCACAAGGAAAAATTGACAAGGCTCAGGTGGCTGTCTTTTTGAAACAATACTCAAAGGAAATTTGAATCACAGCTACCCCCGTGTCAGGACAGATGCATGAGTGTCCCACAATTGCCGCATTACCAGAAAAACCCGTTCAGATCTCCAGGGGGGGGGGTCGTGTTCAAAAAGTCGTGAGTTTTAGGATCTTTTAGTCGGCAGCAAACATATCTAATATTTTGGTGTGCGCTCAATAAATACTATTAGTTGTAAGACGACATTCCGTCCAGGATGTTTTCCAAATTGGTGCCACGCCGTAATAAATCATCAAATTCTGCTGCCGGTAGTGGTTTGCTGAACAGATACCCCTGCATGGCATCACACTCGTTGGCGATCAGAAAAGCCAACTGTTCTTGTGTTTCAACCCCTTCTGCTATCGCTGTAAGCTGCAGATTATGAGCAATATGTATAATGCTGGAGACAACTGCTGTGCGTGCATCCGATGTGCCGATAGCGCGTATAAACCCCATATCAATTTTCAGGTGATCCACCGGGAAGCGGCTTAGATAGTTCAAACTCGAATAGCCGGTACCAAAATCATCCAGGCTCAAGGATACACCGAGATTTTTCAGCTCTATCAGGGCAACTTCGGCTCCTTGTGGATCATCCATGATCATGCTTTCGGTTAGTTCAAGTTCAAGTAGGCTTGGGTCGAGCCCGGTTTGGGATAAAATGGAGCTGACCGTTGTTACCAGATCCCCTTGGCGGAACTGACGGGCGGACAGGTTAACGGCTATCCGCACGGGAGGATGGCCTTCTTTCTGCCAGGAAAGGCTCTGTCGACAGGCTTCTTCAATCACCCACGTGCCGATCGGTACGATCAGCCCGGTTTCTTCGGCCAGGGGAATAAACTGTCCCGGAGACACCATTCCCAGTTCCGGGTGTTGCCAGCGCAACAGGGCTTCACAGCCGCTGATAGTGCCGGTTACAAGGTTTACTTTCGGTTGATAATAAAGGCAAAATTCATGACGCTCCAAGGCGCCATGAAGATCATGTTCCAGATCAAGTATACCTACATCAAAGGGGTCTATCTTGACCTCGTAAAGAGAATAAGCCATGCCGGATTTTTTAGACTCATACATGGCAATATCCGCAAAACGAATCAAGGTTTCAGGATCATGACTGTGCTGTGGATAGGAACTAACCCCGAGACTTGCAGACAGCTTTAGTTGACGCTGTTCCACCTGATAAGGATCCTTAAATACCTGTAAAATTTTCTGAATGACCGGTTCCAGATCCTGCACAACAGCAATTTCCGTCAACAAAATCATAAATTCATCGCCACCGAAGCGGGCCACTGTATCCGTCTCACGCACAACATTTTGGAGCCGGTCAGCAATCTGACACAACAGTACGTCCCCTGTAGCATGTCCCAGAGTATCGTTGATGACCTTGAAGCGATCAAGATTAAGCTGAACAATAGCAACGATACGCTTGGAACGCTGGGCGTAATGAATCGCCTGGGCCAGACGATCTTTCAGTAAGGCTCGGTTTGCCAGACCGGTCAGAATGTCGTGGGTTGCTTGATATTCCAGTTCCTTTTCATAGGTCTTCTGGGTAGTAATATCTTCTTTGATCCCGACATAATGAGTGATTTGGCCCTGTTCATCCCGCAAGGGAGAAATCAGGGCGCGTTCCCAAAACAGACGCCCGGACTTGTGCTTGTTGAGAAACTCCCCCTGCCATTGTTCACCCGCCAACAGGTGTGACCAGAGCTGCTGGTAGTCTTCCTGCGTTTTGTCACCCGACTGCAGAATGCGTGGGTTCTGACCGAGAACCTCATCATAACTATAGCCAGTCATCTCGGTGAACTTGGGGTTGACGTACTCTATATCCCCATCAAGATTGGTGATTACGACAGAAGCCGGGCTCTGTTCCATCGCCAGGCTCAACTTACGTAACAGTATTTCATCACACTTGCGTTTCGTAATATCCACAAAAGAGACAACCAGCCCGACGTTTTTACCATCCTGATGAATAGGATACGACCAGTATTCTACGGGAAAGCAGCTGCCATCAGTTCGCCAAAACACTTCACTGTCAGAATGAGTTTGCTGATTCATCCCTTTTAACAGTTTACACTCTGTGGCTGGCATTGATGTGCCGTCGGCATGGGAATGATGAATCAGATCATGCATCTTGTGTCCAAGAATCTGCTCTGCGTTATCAAAACCAAGAATGCGTACGCTGGTCGCATTACAAAAAGTGCAGACACCCTGAGGATCAAGTCCGTAAATTCCTTCGGCAGTGGAATCCAGCAACAAGCGAATCATGCTGTTGCTTTTTTGTAATTCGTGGGTTGCTCTATTCACCCGATGACGCAGCAGCACAATAAACACCAGTCCACTGAAAAACACCAAGGCAGTTACGGCCGCCAGCCTTATCACCCAGTCAGGAATAAAAGCTTGGGGGTCCTGTACTGCGCCCCATGCGAGTCGGGACTGGTAATAGACCGACGTGCTGTCATTGCGCCAGGCATAAAGGTAATCGTCCAGTAAATTCAGTAATTCGGCATGCTGGCCTTTGGCGGTCGCAAAATAAATATCAAAGGGATTAAAGGCGATGCCACTGGAGTGCACCTCATATTGTTTCGCTGCAGCATCACCAAAAACCGAGTTAACGACTCCGCCAATAACCTTTTTTTCTTTGATCGCAGTGAACACCTCATCAAAATCGCGATACTCGATAAATTGACTGCTGATACCAAACTTATCTAGGTGTTCCTTAAGAGAACGGGCATTATGATCTCCCCGCATAACCGCTATCGGCTGATCCTGCAGTTCTCTGATCGGAATAGTCGGTACGTCCTGCGGTATATAGAGTTCGCCCCAGACAGTGAGTAGAGCCTGTTGACCAAAATCCATGTAGGTGGCACGCTCTTCGGTATAGGCGACACTGGTGATCAGATCGACACCGCCTGTGCGCAAGCGTTCCAGTCCCTCATTCCAGGAACCGAAGACATACTCGAAACGGATCTGCTCACGTTCAGCAATTTCGCTGAGCATGTCGACATAAAATCCCCGGACCTGGTTGTCAGTGTCGAGAAAAATGGCAGGGTAATAGTTAAAGGCAGCGATACGAACGGTTGGTACGTCTTTGCCCCACAGAACAGCTGGAAGGAGAGCTATCAGAAGCCCTGTGGTCAGAATCAGCTTTGAGAAAATCCGTACCATGTTCCCTCCATTCGATCAAATACGTGTAGCTGATCAGCTCAATCTTTACCGCCGGTAGCGACTTTCAGCTCTGAATCCCATCATCAGGCAGCCAGGCTACCTTATTGCGACCCCTATCTTTTGCCAGATACAGTGCCTGATCAGCTCGATTTAATACTGCCTCAATATCGTTATCCCCAGCCTTCATGGTGGCAACACCAAAACTGACGGTCACAGCAAGATCTCCGGTCGTTTCGATACGGCACTTCTCAACCGCTGTGCGCATCCGCTCAGCTATGTGGACGGCCTGATGGAAATTTGTTTCGGGGAGCATCGCCACAAATTCCTCCCCTCCATATCGTCCGAGACGATCATATTCACGCAGTTGATCTTTCATGGTTGCTGCCACCTGCTTTAGTACCTGATCTCCGGCTTGGTGTCCGTAGGTGTCATTGATGGTCTTGAACTTATCGATATCTCCCATAATTAAACTGAACACGGAAGCATTGTCTTGTTGATGGCGACGATTGAGGCGTATCGCTTCATTTTCAATGCAGTGCATGATTTCCCTGCGGTTGAAAATACCGGTCAGCATATCCTGAGTCGCCAAATGATGTAATCTTTCCTGCGCTTGATTTAAAGCAATTGCTGCCCTTCTGACGACCAGTACTGTCGTGCAAAAGGCGATGGTCAGGATCAAACCGAGAAGCACTAATGAATTGGTGACTCCCGATCTGATAGCTTGCCTATGGTTCGTCATGTCCTGGTATATTTCAAAGGCACCAATGATCTGCTGTTGAGGAGAATAGATCGGCACATAGGTTTCAACAACATCCACGTCGAACCTTCGCTCTTCTTCCAGGTCACTGATCTCATCCTTGCGCTCAAGTTCCGAGGAACTAATGCCAGTCAAGGCAGAGAATAAATTGGGATTGTCTTGATCTCTGATACCGATTAAGGCCGATTCAGAACTGAAAACAATCGTTGCATCATCAGAGAAAACTTTTATTTTGACAACATCGAATGGAGCCATGAGTTGCACCAGTCTTTTGTCTAGCAGGGCATGATCTTGCGGGGCTGCAGCAACAACAATATTTCCCAACGAATCTTCCTTGAGCAGCAGATCGCTTGCAACTGCAGAAAAAGATTCCGCCAGTTGGATGGCATGTCTCCTGGCTGATTCAATGACGTAAATCTGGTAAATTTTAGCTATTCCGATCCATGCGACCAGCAGGATGAATAAGGTTGAAATCAGAGCTGCCTTGAAGAGTAACCGGTAGAGCTTTTGTGGTGTATAGATCATGACTGACGGGCCTTTAAACAGTAGAACAGCGACCGACATCGCGATGTGTTGAGGTATTTTAGGTGCCGGGCGTTATATGCCGGAGCCGGCAACTATAGTGTTGTCGGCTCCGGGAAGAAGGGGTTTTTGTCAAAGTTACCAGTTGTCAGTACTTGCCAAACTCATCATCGTCAAGAGCAATGGGCTTTTTGGCGGCAATCTTTTTCGGTGGCTGCGCCTCTGATTCTTCCCACCCTGACTGGGTTTGTAATTTGGTTTTCTGGTGCACGGCCCGTACGTTGCTGTGGGCGCTGTTGCCACCTTTAAGGGTAAAGCGCATCAGCATCTCGCGCATCTGTGCCGCCTGACTGGAGAGTTCTTCAGAGGCAGCGGCGCTTTCTTCGGCACTGGCGGTGTTCTGCTGGGTCACCTGATCGATCTGGGTAACACCCTGATTGATCTGGCTGACCCCTTGGGCCTGTTCGGAACTGGCAGCGGCAATCTCGGCAACCAGGTCGGTGACCTTGCCGATACCGCTGACGATGGACTGCAGGGCTTCGGCGGTCTGGTCGGCGATGGCGGTGCCGTTGGCGGTCTTCTGGACCGATCCCTCGATCAGTTCGCTGGTCTCCTGAGCGGCCTTGGCGCTGCGGGCAGCGAGATTCCGTACTTCTTCGGCAACCACAGCAAAACCCTTGCCGTGCTGACCGGCACGGGCGGCTTCGACGGCGGCATTCAGGGCCAGCAGGTTGGTCTGGAAGGCGATCTCGTCAATGACCTTGATGATCTTGGAGATACTCTGGCCGGCCTCATTGATCTCGGTCATGGCCGCCACCATGTCCTGCATCTTGCGGCTGCCCTGTTCGGCAGCATTGCGGGCTTCAGCAGACAGCTGGTTGGCAGTGTTGGCGTTTTCGGCGTTGGTGCCGGTTTGGGACGAGAGTTGGTTGAGCGATGCGGAAATCTCTTCCAGGGAACTGGCGGATTCAGTGGCGCCTTGCGACAGGGCCTGACTGGAATCGGCCACCTGACCGGAACCAGAAGCGATCTGCTCCCCGGCGACCTGGATCTGCCCGAGGATATCATTCAGATTAAGGACCATGGTCTGCAAAGCCAGGCCGAGCTGATCTTTTTCCGAGGCCAGCTGCACCTCGACATTCAAATTGCCATCGGCGATCTGTTCAGCGACATCGGCGTTACGTGAGAGATTCTCGGCCATATCATCCAGGGACTTTGCCAGGATGCCGATCTCATCACCACGATCCATGTTCAGGCGCATGCTGAAATCACCCTTGGCGATCTCCCGGGCGAGTTCAACACCCTTGACGACCGGTACGCTGATACTGCGTGACAGAAAAAAGCCCAGTGTCAACGCCAAAACGACGCCGATCGCACTGCCACCAATAGAAAAGGATTCAGCCATAAATGTGGCTGCGTGGGCTTCTTCAACGGCATTTTTGGCAATGTTCTCATTGATATGGGTCAGCTCTTTGAGCACCTCCATGGCTTCTTCAGCTTCCGTGTACATGGGTCCCATGACCATCGCTGTCATCTCATTGCGCATACTATTGGCCTGTTCAGCCACCTTGATCATCTGATCAAAGGCGGCAAAGGACTTCTCGGCGGCCGGCTGCATCACATCCGAGAACAGACGCCGGGATTCAAGTCGGTTGACATCTTGAACGGCCTGGCGAATATCGATCACCGCATGGTGAAAGATGTCATGGTTGGTGCGAACATCAGTAAGGATCCGATTGAAATCTGGATTTTGCGTAGTATAGCTGGCCAGCCAGCGACCAAAATTACAGGTTGTCGGATTATCTCCCCCATCGAAAGGCTGTCCATTTAAAATCAAACCGGCAACACTGAGTTGGACATTATAATGATCGCCACGAAATTGTTGCAGCTTGGAGACCAGGTCTGCCGGGTCAAGAACATCCAGGGCTTCAAAGCGCTGGTTGTGTTGGCGCCATTGCTCATCCAGACGACGCCAGTCCGCTAATTGCGCCTCAAAGGCGCTACTCAGGCGTTCTTCTTCAGCGGTCGCCGGTAACTCCATAAAACGGGCCCAGGTTTGATCAAGCTCCTGCCAGCTCTCATTGGTTTGGGCCAGATACTGTTGGCGTTGTTCTATACTGATGCGTTCCGTCATCATGGTACGGTGAACCAGCATGATTCCTTCCATAACCAGTTCGGTCTCCATCAGCCGTTCAATACTCGGTAGACGGACATCACCGACCTCTACCAGGTGGCCGTCCAGATCATTTACGCCCCACCAACCGATTGCACCTACAACCAACGTGATCAGGGCAACAATCAGAAATCCTCCAATCAGTTTGACGCCAATTTTCAGGTTTTTCATTTCTCTCCTCCTTAGCTTTTCGTACGTGGCAGGTTTGCGGTTACACCGTTTCGATCGTTTCCAGTTCCTCATCTTCCAGAAGGGCTTCGATATCCAGCAGGATCTTGACCTGCTGGCCGATCTTGCCCATGCCGGCGATATAATGTCTGCGAGAGCGACCGGTGGCAGGCGGTGGCTCGATTTCGTTGGCCGGGATGGTGATGACTTCACTGACCTTGTCGACCACCAGGCCAACGGAATTTTCATTGACATTGACGACAACGATGCAGGTACGTTCATCATGGTCGCGATGGGACAAGCCAAAGCGGCGACGCACATCGATGATCGGAATCACCTTGCCGCGCAGGTTCAATACCCCAATCACATGCTCGGGCAGGTCGGGAACAGCTGTAATCGGCTGAATACCGATAATCTCAATCACGTGGCGGATTTCAAGGCCATAGCCTTCGCTGGCCAGATCAAAGGTTAAGTACATTCCTTCCATGGAATCCTCATCCATCGCAAACAAGCGATCATCGTTTGATTCTTCGACGGTGGTCATGTGAGGCTCCTTTCTCATGCGCTAAAAAGATGAACGATTGGTTTTAAAAAGGGTTTTCAACACCTCTATACATTACCAGAATGGTTTGCAATAAACCTTGAAAACCACAGCGACAAGATGAACAATAACTAACAAAACAAGGTTTTTCAATAATTAAATTAAATAAAATCAAGAAAATAATCTAATTTTGTCTTATGTGATCAAAAGAAGGTCTGATTAAGCAAACAAATTTGGCCGGAAGACGCTCGAATGGGGGGAGGGATTCAGGTATGTCTTATTAATCATCCTGCATTATTTGGAAGATAGAAATGAGTCTGGATTACTAGTTATTGGATATGCTCATAAATGAGGCGTTGCAGACCGGAAGCCACCAAGACTGTTCAAAAAAGTGCATGACAAAAAAAGCCTTCGATCCGATGATTAAAGGCTTTTGGTAGTGGCAGGCGAATAAGCCTTTTGTTTAGTTAACGGCAACCTTCAGCTGCTGGCCGGGTTTGAACTTGGCGGTTTTGGACGCAGGGATGGCAATGGCCTCGCCAGTTTGGGGATTTTTTCCGGTCCGTGCAGCACGCTCTGAAACACTGAACGTACCAAAGCCGATCAATGACACCTTGTCTCCAGCCTTCAGGGCATCAGAAATGACTTCCAGTGTGGCAGTCAATGCCTTGGACGCATCGCTTTTGTTTAATCCTGATTTTTCTGCTAGTGCATTTACCAGTTCTGTTTTTGTCATCGATTTTCTCCATCCCTTTTATAAGTTAGTGTTGCCAGGTAAGCCCTCGACGTATGACAGCTAAACGTACAGGGGAAATCCTTTATAATCAAGCCACTGGGTTGAAATATTATTGCCGTTCCTAAGGCCCTCTCCCATGACTTTTCAGAAAACCCCACCAATCTTGTTATAAGAAGGTAAGATCCAAACCATAGCTCCGCCCCAACCCAGCACAAACCAAGCATCGCCCCACAGCCGGCAGCCTCCCAACCAGGAGCTGCCGGTTTTTTTTGTGCCTAGAAACCCCCTCAAACACTATCAAAGGAGACCCATTATGGACAAACAGCAGCTCGAATCCCTACAAACCCCCTTTAGCCCCTCAGATATCCGCCAGAGAGAAGGCAGCTTCGGCAAAACCCTGGACTACATTGAAGCCCATTCCGTCATTGCCAGGCTGAATGAAGCGTTGGACGGCGACTGGTCTTTTGAAGTCGTCAGCTGGGAAGTTAACGAAGAGGCTGACGAGGTCATTGTCCTGGGGAAGCTAAGCGCTGGCGGTATTACCAAGATGCAGATCGGTGGCAGCAAGCGCAAACGCCAAAAACAGACCGGCAACCTGGTCAGCCTCGGTGATGACATAAAGGCTGCGGCTAGTGATGCACTGAAGAAATGTGCAACGTTACTCGGTGTTGGTTTGCATCTGTACCGATCGGAAGAAGCGGTAACGCATCAAGCAGGACAGCACCCAGAACCACCGGCACACCAACTCCAACCATCATCCCCGCGTCAACCATCGCAATCATCAACCACCACCACCGGCAATCGCCTTACCGCAAAGCAGAAATCCCTGATTATGAAGTTAGCAGTCGAGGCAGGACTAAGCCACCCGGAGATAACCCAGCACTGCCAGAACGTCTATGGCCGCACTGTTGATTTTTTGAGTAAAGCCGACGCCTCCAAGCTGATCGAAAACCTCTTCTCCGGCCAGGTTAAGGCCGCGTAAAAAGGAGGGCAACCCACTATGACACCCACACAGTCCCTGCGCGTTCTACGCCACCAGCTTCACCTCAGCTATAGTCAGATCAATGCTTATCTGACCTGCTCCCTGCGATACTTTTTCAAGTACGTCAAAGGCTTTGCGCCAGAGCATACCAGTAGCGCCCTGATCCTTGGTAGCGCCATCCACGCCAGTCTGGCTAGGTACTACGACGGCATCAAACACAAGGGCGAAGCTGAAAGCCCGGACTCGCTCATGGAATTTTACCGCGACTCCATAATCACCGAGCTGGCAAATCCCCGTGCGCCAGTGATGTTCGGCACCGATGCGACCAACGCCGGTGAGCTGCTGGCTCTGGGTGAGAGGCTGCTGCGTGCCTACATGGACAATCCCGGCTTTGCCGGCATGGAAGTGGTGGCGACAGAGCTGCCCTTAAGTATGCCGCTAGTCACACCGGATGGCAGGTTGACAGACTTTGCTTTGGTCGGAGCAGTGGACTTACTGCTGAAGGATCAGCTGGGCAGATTGCTCGCGGTAGATCATAAAACGGCGCGCAATGCTCTTACCCAGGAAACGATCGACCAGGATCTACAACTCAGCGCCTACACGCTGCTATTGCAGCACAATGGCTACGTGGAGCCGGAGCAGACCTTGCATTGCTGCTACAACGTTATCCGTAAGCTAAAAACCCCTAAGGTCGAGAAGCACCCGACCACCAGAACCGCAGCGGACACCAAGCGCTTTACCCGCATTGCTAATGCCGTACTGTCTGGGATTGAGGCAGAAGTGTTTCTGCCGTGTACCGGCTGGCAGTGCAGTGGCTGCGTATACCAGGAGCAATGCCGAGGCTGGTAGGAGCGCTACCTGCTTTTCACAAATCATTCACCCCGCCCCGCATCTCATACAGAAGATAGCGGGGTTTTGTTTTCACACACCACCAAAATGAAAGGTTTTCCCCTTATGAGTACTGAACGAGATGTTCTGCACGTTGCCTTTGAAGTAGGGCAAAAAATAATGATGTCTGCCCAAGGCGATCCCGCCCGTACCCTCGCTTACGGAGTGGCAGCAGCCGTAGCTACCGCAGGGGTAGCTGTCGGCTATGGAACCTATAAGTATGGCAGGCAGGCCATTAACTGGCTTGCCAGCTGACGTATAACATATTGAACAACACATAGATATGAATAGCCGAACCTCACATTAGTGTTTTGGCTGTTTCTTTTGTCAGGAGAATGACTATGGTTATCCCCATTACAGAAGCCAAGAACCGGCGTAGAAAATATGCGCCAACATCAACAAAACCCTCACCTGCTAAGTCCTCAGCCCTTATCAACTACCGGATCAGAGAAATCGTCCCCAAGTACCGCGATGTCGAGATCCGCTGCAGTGTTTCTGAGATGCTGCGTAGCACCGGCACCATCCGTTTCTGTGAAGATGTGGTAGCTCTGTTCGGGTTCCTGGCCTTCGAGAGCCGGGAGCATTTCTACGCCCTGCACCTGGATACCAAACACAAGATTCTCTGCCTCGACCAAGTGAGTCTGGGGAGTCTTAATAGCAGTGTTGTCCATCCCAGAGAGGTCTTTAAATCGGTACTGGTGTCATCAGCTGCGGCCGCCATCTTCGTCCACAATCACCCTTCCGGTGATCCGACACCCAGCCCGGAGGACAAGGAAATTCATGAGCGCTTGACGAAAGCCGGGGAGCTGCTCGGTATCCGGGTTCTTGACCATCTGATCATCGGCAAGGACGGACAACATTTTTCTCTGCGTTATCCGCCGACCCCACAGGAAGAATTTTCAGAGCCTTTATTTGTCTAATACCACCCAAAGGAGACCTATTATCATGACCGATTCGACACAGACATCCCTGACAAACCTGCTCACCGCCCCAGAACCGGTACCAGCCACCTATACCGTCCAGGAGATTTTCGGATTTCCGAGCCTAATGCCATTGCCTGGATATAAGCCTGGACATCCCTTGGTACCGCAAGCCATGGACAATTACGTCTGGAGTCCGGGTTTGGCCAAAGACTGCATTGAGTGGTTGTGTGACCCCGATCCAGAACCGCTGTGGGTGAGCGGACCGACCGGCTGTGGGAAGACAGAAGCTCTGAAGCAGTTATTTGCGAAACTGAACATTCCAACGGTGATTGTTTCTGCAAAAAAGAGTACCGAGCCCGACGATATTCTCGGAAGAGTCCAGCTGGTTAATGGCAATACCGTCTTTACTCCAGGCCCGTTACTGGAAGCCTACGCTCGGGGCTATGCCATCGTCTTTGATGAAATTGACGGCTACAACCCGGAAGTTCTTATGGCCTGTCACCGACTGCTGGAGAAGGCACCGGTCACCCTAGATGATGGCACTATTATTACACCGGCCAAGCGGGTGTTGCTGGCTGCTACAGCGAACACCAGGGGTGACGGCCAGGGCGGGGACGTTTACGCTGCCACCAGTGTCTTTAATCTGGCCACCCTCAATCGCTTCGAGAAGTGGAGCATGGATTACCCAACCCCTGAGGTGGAAGAACAGATCCTGTCCGGGGCTTTGCCCAGCCTTGACGATAAAGCCATCAGGGCCATGGTCAAAGTCGCCACTGATATCCGTATCAGTTGGAATCAAGGCAGCTGCCCCGGCCCGATCTCAATCCGGGATCTGAAGCGCTGGGGACGCAAGTTGTTGCTGGGTGCCAACCGGACCGATGTACCTGTTGTTTATCACTCGTTCGATAAGGCCTTCGGTCATGGGGTGGATGAGCATGTCAGAGCGATGCTCCATAAACTCATCCAGACCCACTTCAATATTCCCGCGCCGGAGATGAGTGAACGACAGGGAGGGAAGCCATGAGCCACCCTATACCAGCCGATGCGTTGATCGGCTTCCACCTACGCTCACCTTCTTCGTCCGGCGGCAAGGACTGGGTTGGTTGCCTGACGAACGATGGTATCTTCCATCGCTATTGGGGCAAGGTTGGCCAGGTGAACCAGCACCAACAAGGACAAGGCAACCACCGTGAGCTGCAACAGCTGGTAAAGCAGAAGCAGGTTAAGGGTTACCAGGTGATTGACACCTACCACAACCCTGCGGGGTGGCAGTCCCAGCAGGGGCTAAGGGGTTCCTCAGGTAAACCGAAGAAAGAATCTAAGCCGCTGACCCCGACCGTCGTGGCTGATCCGATTGAGATCAAGTCCTCATCCCGGCACACCCTTGCTTGGGATTTCTAGCAGCCCCCTGTCATTTCTCAGTATCAACCCAACAACCATCAAACTCAACGATTCTATTGATATAAGGAGTCCACCATGCACCTCACAGTTTTGGAGGAAATTGTCCTCTTCATTCTCGATATCCGGTTATGGACCGGACGCAAGAAACTTCGGGAAGAAGACCTTGCTGTTAACGGCATCGATATAACTCAGCTTCCACCAGGCACCCTGGCTTCTCTCGGCAGCAAAAAAATCATCAGCACCGAGGCTCTATCGCCGTTCCAATCAATGAAGCGGGAGGCAGAAAAACTGCTGCTCGCAACGGGCGTGAGATTTCTTGGTGGCTACGCCGTCCCTGCCGAGAAGGCACCGGAGATAAGTGTGCAGCTGAGGGAATTACAGACCAGCTTCCAGACTGCAAAGACAACGCTACTCCAGGAATATGACCAGAAAGTCCGGGAGTGGATTACCGCTAACCCGCCCGAGTGGGCACCGATTATCCAGGCGTCTGTTGACTCGGTAACCACCGTTGATAAAGCCCTGCAGTTTGGATTTACTCCGGTGACCATCCAGCCACCCCAAACCATGTCCGACAGCGATCCCCTGGAAGAGCAAGCAGAAGGTCTCTACGGTCAGCTCTGCCATGAGGTTCGGCAGATGGCCAAAACCGCCTTCGATGCCTCCTACGTTGGGAAACAGAGTGTCACCCGGAAAGCTCTACGCCCGATCAATGCCATCAGAGAAAAACTGGTGGCCTTGGCCTTTCTGGATCAGCAAGTCCCTCCATTGATCTACAGCATTGACGACACCCTGAACCAACTCCCCCTATCCGGCCCCATCGAGGGCCAATACCTCAATCTGCTGGCAGGGTTGCTTAGTCGCCAGCTCATGCGGATGGGGCTGCCGGTGGAGCAGCAGGTCGATGAAGAACTACCTGATGCGGTTGATGATGAGATAGACATTCCGTTAGCAGCCTTGGCCGCCATGTCCGAAACACGGGTGCCGGCTACTGCACTCCAGTGGGACTTTTAACAACCAAAGGGCACAAACAAAACCACAACAACAGCGCCAATATCCTTACAGGGACTGGCGCTGTTGTTATTTGAAAGGAAGCACACCATGTTACGAGACACAGAGCTGGCTGGTCTTGCCAGAACCCTGGGTAACGATACCAACCTTTCTATCACTGTCGGCGGAGATAACTCCTACTGCAGCAGTGACGGTAACAATATCAACATTGCCAGAATACCTTCTACATCTCTTGGTCGAATGTTAATGGCCGGTCTGGTGTTCCACGAAGTTGCCCACAAGAAACACACGCAAGGCGGTCGTCCTCAGGGTCTTCTGGGAGATTTAACCAACATCATAGAAGACGTGCGTATCGAGGCGCTGACCATCCAGGATCGACCAGGCACCCGCTATGATCTGGAAGCAGTGACCACCTACTATGCCGGCAAGGGCGACCTCACCCCGACCGACACCACCACAGCACTTCTGGGTCTGGTGCTTGCCTATGGCTACGGTGAGATACTCCAGCACCATGCCGTGAAGGAACTGCACGCTACCTGCCTGACAATGCTTGAGTCAGCGCTGGGTTCAGCCTTTGTGGCTGATCTTGAAATTCTGCTGAAACAAGACTTTACGATGCTGGCATCAACGCTGGATTCTCAGTCGCTGGCTGAGCGGATTATCGACCGACTCAAGAAAGTACCGGAGGAGGAAGATCCATCTCCAGCACAAGGGGACGAAGACTCGGAAGAGGGTACTGAAACTGACACGTCTTCTGGGTGTCAGCAGCAACAACAGCCGCAGCAAAGCGAACCATCCTCCAGTAACCCTACCGAAGACGACTCCTCCCCGGAAGGCCAACAGCAGCAACAGCAAAGTAACCCGACACCAGACGATTGTTCCGGCTCTGACTCTCCCACTGATAAATCGCCTGCCACTTCTCCAGCACCCAGACCCACAGAGCAGGAGATTAACCAGATCATCAGCGCCGGCAGTGGTGGTTACGGTGACCGTTCATCCGCTCTGATAGAGGACCTGAACGAGATTGCCAGTCAAACACCCCAAGAAGTCATGCATGCCTTGCCCCTATTGCCGGCAGCAGAGCGCGTTACGCAGCCTGACAGGTACGCAGAGCCCATCAATGAGTCTGAAACCATTGCTACGTCATCGCGGCTCCGGTCAAGGCTCCTGACCCTACTGCAAGGCAAGCAGCGCCGAGCCCATGCCGCTGGCAGTTCAGGCCGAAGGATAGATCAGCGTCGCCTGGTCAAAATGGCTTTTGGTGATCCTAAGATCTTTCGCAGGAAGGAGGAGGTGACTGGGCTCAACACGGCGGTCGTGATCCTGATCGACGGCTCCGGCAGTATGCTGGCAACAGGTGGTGGCGGCACCAGAACCTTGAGCAGTATCGCCAACGCCAGTGCCTTTGCTCTGCACAGGACATTGCACAACTTGGCAGGAGTATCAGCAGCCACCGCAGTCTTCGCCGGTAAGGAAGACACCAATATCCGAATAACGGCTGAATTTGGGGAGAAGCCGGCAGCGCCGTTGTTCCAAGTCAGGCCCTCAGGCAGCACACCTACGGATGTCGGTCTTTGGTACGCGCGTGTAGCATTGCTGGGCAGACCCGAATCCAGGAAGCTCGTTCTGCTGATTACAGATGGCAGCCCGGACGATACAAATGCCACCAAGGCCGCTACTGACCGCCTGTTGCGAGACGGTATTGAAATTGTCGCGGTCGGTATCCAGACCGATGCCGTGAAGTACATCTGGGAGCAGTACTGCGTTGTTCAGGATGTGGGGGATCTTCCTAGGGCGCTGTTTGGATGTTTGGAAAACTCACTAATATAACAAAAAGATTAAAAACTTACTTCAAAAACCCACCAAAAATACCCACTTTTTAATATACGAGGCAGAAACAAGCCATCTGCCAAAAACACTTACAACAATAGACAACGGAGGAAAACCATGCTTGAAAAACAAAATCATATTGCCGCATCAATACCCCATCAAAACCACGAAGGTCGCTCTAGGCTCATTCCCGTCCCTAAGTGGAATGACTTTCATGTTTGGCCGCCCATTGGGGGTCTTCGTCATTTAATTTTTAACGAAGGTACCAATGGTTTTTCTGGGTGCTTAGTGCGCGTCGGCCGCCGGGTACTGATAGATGAGGATAAGTTTTTCCAGTGGGCTCGACTGGATCAGCGTAACGCTTCTTAACCATCCAAATTGCGATCCTCGGCAGACTATGCCGAGGATCTTTTTTTAGCGTTCCACCAAATGATTTTAAGCGATTTATTGATACCTTGATCAAGCGGTTGCTAGTCTCTTCCAGCAAGCCTCCAATCTACAATGGCATCTTAGACTTGATACTGTCTGGAAATTCTACCCCCGCTGGTTACCAAAGATTTTTTCATTCATCCTGCCAACAATATTTGCCGTGTGGTTATCGGTAAGGTGAGTGTAGCGTTTCACCATCTGCAGGGTTTTGTGCCCCAAAATTTCAGAGAGTTCGGTAATCGTTGCCCCATTCATAGCCAAATAAGACGCTGCAGTGTGCCTTAAGTCGTGGAATCTGAAATCTTCAATTTGAGCTTCATTGAGTGCCCTGATCCAAGCTTTGCGTATCTCAAATGGTTTTTTGGGATTTGATCCCGGAAAGAGGAGGGTGGTGTTTAGTCTTCTGACTTTGTTTAAGTCTTTTAAAAGATCTAAGGCCAGACCTTGAAGCGGAAGACTTCTCATTTCACGGTTTTTGGTAAAATGGAGGCGAATTGCCTGTTGGTTAAAATCAATCTCTTTCCATTGGAGGCCCATCACTTCCATTTTTCTTGCCCCCGTAGAGAGCGCCAAAACAACGATGGTGTAGAGTGGTTTGTAGGTACTGTTTTCGCAGGCTTCCAACAGACGGATGCGCTCTTCCTCAGATAGAAAGCGGACTCTTCCTTTGCTCTCCCTCATTTTGTTGACTTTACGTATCGGGTTTTCGTCCAGCCATCCCCATTCCTTAAAGGCAATTGTTAGCGCATGTGAAAAAGCTGCCATGTAACGATTGACAGACGCCGGTGAGCGTTTCTTATCGAAGATGGTGCGGGTTCTAAATAGAATGTCTCGCTGTTGGCCGATAACGGCTGGGGACAGATCCGCAAGAATGAGATAGCCGATTTGTTTTTTCCACCACTGCAGCTGATATTTCTGCTTAATCATGATGGCACTTTTTTGAGGAAGGATCTCCTCAATATAGCGATCAACCAAATCACTAACAGTTCGTTTTTTTGACTCCCTGGTTTTAAAATATCTTCCTTCGCGGATGGCTGCCTCGGTTGCCGCCGCCCACTTTTTCGCATCTGTTTTTCTTTTGAATGTTGCCGTTTCTGTCGGGTGCCCCTTCAACCTTATAGTGACTTTGTAGGTTTCATTGCCATCGTTGCTGGTGCGTGCTTGAATTGTAGCCATTGCTTGTCTCCGTTATTCATCAGTTTTAGAGTGTCATAGTTTACTGATATATATTGGTGCTCAAGGTGGCTTTTTTGAAGGAAATATCTCTGTAAAATAGATAGTTAAGTGGTTTTTCCTGGAGTAAATCTGCGAATTTTGCGAGGGGCCTTGATTTGCTACTGTACCATCAGTGTACCAAACCAAAAAAAGGGCTACGCCGAATCGACGTAACCCTTTGATTTTACTGGTGCCCAGAGACAGAATCGAACTGCCGACACGAGGATTTTCAGGAAAAACGTTATTTAAAAATCCTTATTTTACAATAATTTACAAGCATAAATTGCCGGTGTGCAAGCTAGTGTGTAAGCAATAGTTTGCTGCGCCAGCTTTGCAAACAAGACAGCAAACTATTACTTAAGTAACACTTTTGCTTGGCTTAAAGCTACTTTTTGCCCTTGCTTGTAGCAGCCAAGCTAGCGTCAATCAACTTATCAAACTCACCAGCATTTACAGCTTCTTTCACCTTAAGCAAAGTAGCAGCAACCTGCTCCTCGCTGTCCAGCTCAATAGCGTTTTTGCCTTTTGCAAACTCGATTGGCTTGCTACCGTAACGTACAGTTAGGTTGACCTTGCCGTCAGCAGTTGCACTCCACCAACGTTTAATGCGTTTTGCTACTTCAACTTTTTCGACGTTACCATCAGCGTCTTTTACACGCTTGATTGTCGTTGGCTGGTAGTCAGCGTTAGCAGCAAGCGCAAGCTGCTCTTCAATCTTAGCAACAAGTTTGCGCCTGCGTGTTGCCTCTGTTGTGTTGTTGTTAGCCGGTGAAAACGATACAAGTTTAAGCGAATTCAGAACTGTCATAACGACCTCCTTCGTGTTTAAAAGCATAATACTTTCAGCCACTTGGGATGGTCTACCGAAATTCAATATGTGCCGCACCAGCTATATTGAAAGGCATTGCGTATCATGTTGCCAAGAATAATGCGTGCAGCAGCTTCAGATACGATGACCTCATATGGGGTCTTGTGCGGACGAACTTGCAAAATGCAAGTTGGCTCAGCAACTGCACTGCTGCACTCAGCCGATTTTGCTATACAAAATCACCTGCCAACGCACCCGCGTATAGAGCTTCGGCGCTCCTTGCCTCCATCACTGCTTGGCGAACATCGGCACGGGTCAGGTCAAGAAAGCGCAGCTTGTCACCAGTTTTCGCTACAGCTTCAATTCGGCGGTAAGCCTTAGAATGGGTTTCCGCGTAATGAGCTAGTCCCTGTAGCTTCGGTAAAGCGTCGGCCAAGTGAAAACCATGAGGGTCAATGATATCCGCAACAATATCGCCATTCTCCTCAGCAAGGAAAATAAAATCCGGCCTGATGATCTTAGTGTCATCCTCTACCTTGTAAGCAATCCCCAGTGAGTCCTGACTTGGGCGGTCGGGGTTACGATACCAAAACTTGAAGCCGTTGCGTTCCATTTCCGCCTTGAGCACTGCTTTCTCCCAAGTTCCCAATTCGGCGGGATACTGATTCTGCTCATCACAGAGCAAATGATGTGCGTAAGTCGGAATGTCGACATCCACCCCATCTTTCTCACGCGCCTTTGTTGGCTCAAAACGCGACATAGGTCGCGCTAGATCAACGTCCTGGGGATCGGTGCTCAACGCGGTGATCTGCCGATAGGCATCCTGTCGGTCATGCGGTAATTGTTTGATGTCCTTGCGATAGTCAGAAAACCATTTATCAGCCAGCTTTTTGGCTTCGGCATCAAACAAAACCTGTAGGTTCTCCATCAGGTGTAGAGCTGCTACCTCCTCACGTGACTCAAGCAATGCGACTTCAAGATCATCCTCTGCCTCGGGATGGCGTTTCGCCCGTTCCATTGTGTAGGTGCGGGCAATATCCGGGCTAATGATTCGAGCCGTGCGACGATAGGCATCTCCAATCACCACATCATCTGCATCGGCCTGAAAGGTGGTGTCGTTTGTGTTGCCTGTTTGCATGTCCGCAAGGATGGTGCGTCCTTCTACCGTCACCACAGATTTTCGTTGCTTTGCAAAATCCTTGGCGTTCTTAGCAATAAAATCGTCCAGCACCTTGTGCATTGCCGCGTGCGCTTTTCCACCTGCACCCGGTAGCAGACCGTCAGACGCCAGTTCATGTGCCAAAGCGGTCAGACGAATGGCGGGTTTCGCCCCGCGTTGAGGTCGGGTTTGTGAAGGGAGAGAAACAAATTTTTCCCAAACAGCTTCCGACACTGCTGGATTGGGCTTCATCTCCACCGGATTGATGAGAATCCGACCAGTCGGTGGTGAATCGCCGCCACCATCACGTAGTGCCTTGACTACAGCCTCCACCGTTTCCTTGTCAAACTTCGGCAATAGACAGTCCACTGTATTGAGTTTGTCGTTGCCGGGGATTCGTCGTGCTAGAGGGGTGCGCACCATGCGTCCGAGCAATTGCGCAATGTATGTTTGGTCTTGCGCGGGCCGGAATGAAACCATGACCTCTGCGCGGGGGCAATCCCAGCCGGTGCTAATGGCGTCTTTAGCGATCAGAATGCGCACCCATGTATCGTCCTGTATTCGCTGGGGCTCGATGTAGGGAACCGAATAGTTGCCGAATTTCTGTGTCGTGTGTTCGCCGAACACATGTGCGACGGAGGTTTCCTTCACTTCCGGCCATTGCTGAAAGATCGTATGAAGGGCACGACCGATGTCGTTGTGATTTGGTTTATTCGGAACCTGCAACACCATTAGAGGGTGAACAGATTCGCCACTATTCTGTTGCTTGGTATAGGTTGCCCATTCTTCGGTCGATTCGCGCAACTTATCGGCGGCGCGGCGCACTAGCACGGTGTCAAAGTCACCCGTCGCCTCATCGGGAATATCTAGGGCGATAGTGTCCTTTAACAGACCGGATTCCTGCACTCGCGTTGCGTCAACGGTAACTGGTGGCAGGGTAGTGCGTCCCTTTGCGACTTCCATCGCTTTATTGAAACGTTCCACCGTGGCCGAAATGCCCCACACAACGGGAATGCCCGGCACACCATTTTCTCCATTGATGAGGCGTTTGACGATTGTGGACTTTTCGCGGTTCTGGGTGCCCATGCCACGGTGCGCCTCGTCCAGCACTAGATAGAGCGATAGCGCCGGGTCCTCTATGGTGTTGCGGATCGTATCCCAGATTGTATAACTTCGCAGGTCGGGGCGCATTGTGGGAAAGATGTCTTCCTCGTCGCCATCGAATCCACGTACCAACAGGCTCTTCTTGCCCAGCTTCTGGGTGTTGAGGAAGTAAATTTTACCCGCATCGAATTTAGGGCGATTGAAAGTATTCTCCACCACCACCAAGTCCGTGTGCCGCAGGCGGTCAGAGGATTCCATCAATCGGAAACGAGTTTGTTCGTTGAGTGATGGGTCGTCGCTAAACCAGATCACCACTGCGCCGGGGTCACGGTCAAAGTCGAAGCCATCATCACCGTGGAAAAGTGCTTCAAACGCGGCCGCGGCCATGACAGTTTTGCCTGCACCGGTGGCGGCGGTCAAAGAAAAGGCGTGGCGGTCCTTATCCTCGTGCCAGCGTTTTCGTGATTTCCTTAAGTTGCCCAGCACATCAACGACCGCTTCATTCTGGTAATCTTTCAGCGTAAACTTCATGCGTCATCTCCGTTGGCGAAGGCAAAGTTGGTCAGGTAAGATTCGTAGAGTCGGATTGCCTCCACACCTTCGGGTAGGCGACGGGCCAGCGCTTGGAAGCGGCGCTCATCGTCGGTAACAATGTAGGCGATTCGCAGCCCCTCGGTATTGTGAGCAGTTTTAAGAAAATCGGATGCCGAGTCCAAATCTACCAGAAGGCCGTAAGTATCTGCCACATCCCAACCATCGGCTGGGAGTTTGTCAATGCGACGGCCTGTGCTACCGGCGCGCATCCACAGCAGCGGAGCGATGCGGGCAAAGGCGGTTTGGTAGCTGACAGCGAGAGGAGTTTCGTAGGTAAGGGTAAAGAACTCGGCGCTTTCCTCAAACCCATCGGCCATTGGGAACTCATCCGTAAATTTGTAGTCGCCTTTGATGGGCTTCCCTTCCGGTGTTTTCCCTGTGATAGCAGCCTCTACACGAGGCTTAGTGATGTAATCGCAGATACCCAGCTTCTCCCAATCAGCATCTCCGGGACGTAAACTTTCTTCGCGAAGTGCGTTTTGTTCGTCCGCGCTAACTTCGTTATTGGTCACGCTGATACATTGACGTTTACCGCCATCCTGTTTGTTGAGTCGCATCACAGCGTGGGCGGTCGTTCCGGAACCGGAAAAGAAGTCTAGCACGATGGCTTGTGGCTTATCGCCAATCGCAAGTCGTAGGCAGTCTTCTGTAGCATAGAGAGATTTTGCGAAAGGAAACTTCCTGCCCTCTAACAGCGAAGTTAATAGTCCGGTCCCATTTGATTGTGCGTTGTGGGCCTCAATATCCCACTGCGTTGTAGGCAATGCTGCTTTGCCAGTAACAAATTCAACAATCACTGAGCCATCGTGGTCTTGACCGGTGACCAACAATTCTCCGTTTTTTACTTCTTCTACCTGACCACTTGTAAGGTAGTAGAGTGTCGGAGGCTTGCCATTTCTTCCTGGTTGGACCTTTACAAATCCCTTTGCCAAACGCTTCTTCAAGGTTGCTGGTGTAAGTCCCCATATCATCTCTGTCCCATCTGGCTTCAGAGGCCACACTGTTTTGCAGCCAGGTTTGTCTGGTACTGTAGATCGGTCAATATCCACGGATATTGAAGGGCCAATGGAGTCGATACGGCCAGAGTCAACATTTATGTAGATGGGGTAGAACTGGTCAGGTCGAGGTTGAGGCCCCTTTCGTCTTGAAGAATTTTCAAAACGCCTCAGGCTCGCCCATCGAACTTTCTTTTCGTCTTTTTTTCGCTCTGCTACAAGTTTCGCCGATCCAAATTTCACGAAGAAAATGAATTCATTTGTTCGCGTCAATTCGTTAGTTCGAACGACACCCTTGCGATTGATAACTGAAGACACCATTTGAGTAGCGCCATCCGGAAACACTTGCTCCAGCAATAATCCCAGGCGCAGATACTCCTTTTCGTCAATCGTAACGATCAGTACTGAGTCTGCAGGATTCAGCAAATCCTTAGCCACGAGCAAACGCCGCTCCATCATTGCTAGCCATTTACTGTGTCGATAAAGGTCCTCAGCCTCGACATAATCGTTGTTGTATTTCCAGTCTTTGGCTCCGGTGTTGTAAGGTGGGTCAATATAGATAGCATCAACCTTGCCCCTATGCGTCCATGTCAGAGCTTTTAGGGCGTGGTAATTCTCGCCGTTGATAACAGTGTGCCATGGTTTGCCTTCACCCCGCGAAACCTTCCCCGTAGCGACAAGACCCGGATAGATAGTATCGCCGAATTCAGCAACGACAACCAGATCGTCCAGCGCAATGGTCTGCGATTCAGTTTCGGCAGCGCCCAGTAATTCCAGATCAGCTACTTTTTTGATTTTCTGAATGGCTTTCACCTGCCAGAGACGCTGGTCTCCCTTAGTGGTTGCACCGCGTGGAGGAAGCACCCGCACCTTGTCACCTTTGCGAATCGGACGATGCGGTAACTCTACAGCTTCCGGCCTGTGGCGTTCAAAATTCAACCCGAATGGCAGCCTCGATGAAAGTGCGCGGAACTCTCGCTCCATGTCAGTCCCAAGCTGTGGGTCTATGGCTTTTGCTTTTGAAATCAAATCAGTCAATCGGGACATATGGTTCCTTTAAACATGTTATTTTTGGACATCTTATACACGGAATTCGTTAACGACCGCATTTTCCATGTCATTGAATTGATTCTGTTTTATACCACCTAAGTAGCGTGGTTTACACAATTTAATTTTCATGAGCTTCGTGTTTTCTGCAAAAGCATTTAAACCATGCACAGCTATACCCGTTAGCCGCGTCAGCATATTTCTCCGGCTACTATACGAAAGTTGGGTCTAGTGAGTCATTAGGCCCAATTTTTTGTTTTTGCTGTTAATTTAGGGCGTCGCTAGGTGTCGTTGATAGATAATCTTCCTTCTGCTCAGATCAATTAAAAGACCACTTTTTTCAGCCATTTCTTTTCAATCGGCATAAATAACATTATGCAGAGACGAAAGAAGAAAACCAATTTACACTGGTACGATGAAAAAAGACTTGAGTGGCGGGATAAGAAGCACGAGAAGATGACAGAAAAGTGGCTGAAGGAGAACGGTCTGAAAGTAGAAGCTTTTCTGTCCTCGCCGCTGGAGCAGGTTCAAGCCGCCAGCATTGCCCATCACTTGCTGACTGACTTTTCTCATTTGCTTAACGAGGCACAAGCAGAGGCACTGAGAAAATATTCAGAATCATTCAATAATAAAAAGCTGCGGAAGAAGATCACGCAAACGCAAGCGTATCGCATTTTGAATATTGGCAAAAAGGTTAATCGCAAATTGTTCAGGCAATACAGGCAACAGGCATAATCAGGCAGCAACAGGCATAAGAGCAGATAAGCCACTGCATTAACAAAGGGCAAAAACGCGGGGTGAAATATGACGGCTAATGCCCCCGCACCCGTCAGCAGATTGCTGCGAAGGTCGCTGACATTATGGGTGGGTGCCGCAGAGCGACTACGGCTACACGTGGTTAGGAAGTTTGAATACGACCGTCTTCCTTTAAATGGCTCTTCTCGCAGTCGTGTTTGTGGTGAGGCTTTTGACAATCAGATCAAACACGATGACGACGGTAGTTCTGTTTTTTTAATGGAAGCAGGACATAGCCGTCGTCTTGAGTTCAGCATTCCCAATCAGTCTCGTCCCGCTTCGCTGCTTAAAAAAAGAAAGTAGCGATGAGCGCAAGCGAAGAGCAGGCGAACGCAGTTTCGCCTTACATTACCCCACAAGTAAAATGATAGAAGTGGCAATGTGTTTGCTGCTGAGGTGGCGTAGGTCAAAAATCACCAGTTCAAAACGATAAGTACTTCATACAGAAAAAACGCAGCAGCGAAATCGACACAGCACAAACCCGCTTGGGTTCTAAATGACCTTATAGCACATGATCTCTGAGCAACGAAGGGTCACAGCTATATCAGACAGAGCAAAGTGGATTATGTGTTGTTCGGGTTTACTGACAACTCCAAAGAAAACTACACAATTAATATCTGTATCAATGAAAACAATAACTTAAGCATGAATATTTTCAGGTAGGAATCATACATCAAAGAAAATAGTATTAAATATATAAATTAATTGGTTGAAAGGAGAATAAGCAATGGCAAAAGCAAAAGCACTTACACAAGCAGAAATTGATCAGGTCCTGCGTTATGTGGCAACCACTCGTTACCCAGCTCGCAATAGACTGCTAATTCTAATCAGTGTGTGGAGTGGGATGCGTGTCGGAGAGATCGCTTCGCTTAAAATTAGCGATGTAATGAACGACGATGGCAACATCAAGCACGAGATTCGATTAACAGCCCAGCAGACAAAAGGGCGTCATGCGCGGGTAGTATTTTTAAATGAGAAATTGCGTGTAGAGTTGGCGACTTTTTTGTCAGAGCGCAATACGAAAAACAGGTCACTGCCGCTGTTTGCCACAGAACAGTCCAGCGGCTTTTCAGCTAACACACTTACGCAGTGGTATTACTGGACTTATAAAAAAGCGGGCATTAGCGGCGCAAGCAGCCACAGCGGCAGACGCACTTTCATTACCTCGCTGGCTAACAAGGGAATTGGTGTGCGGGTGCTGGCTAGTTTGGCGGGTCATCGATCCTTAGCGGTGACACAAGTTTACATCGACGTGAATGATGAAATGAAACGGCAGGCTGTTGAGCTAGTTTGATAAACAGCTAAATACGTGTGGAGGTATTATCCATGCGTATCGAAGAAGTCGTAACTGACGCTGAACAAAGAAGCGTCGATCTGAAAAAGAAAGCCGCCAAGCAAGCCGATCTCGCAGCCAAGAGAGCTGCCGCCAACCTCAAAATCCGCAAAACCCAAAAACAACTCCAAAAGCTAAACACTGCCACCTAATCACACTCGTAATTGCTTTCAGAGTGGGCATCAAACAACGCCTTATGCTTACCCAAGTACTTACGCCAATCACCCTTGCTGTAAGCAATGTCAAACACCTCCTCAATGGACCTAATGCAATTAACGAGGGTTGCAGGTGTATTAGCTTTAGCATCAGCACCAAATGCTGTGTCATTAGCCATTTCAATAGCCTTCAACGTTACCCATATGTCATGGTTCACAAGCAACATGAGGGATATGGAATCGTATTGCTTTCGCTGTCCAGCATCCGACACATTACTCACATTCAAATGCCCAAGTTCCAACCGCTTGCCAAGAGGTGAACAACTATGCGGGAAGGCTTCTTTGCTTCCAATGTAGTTAAAGCCTTGCGGGCTTTTTTCTTTTGGGTAAACCCATGTGCGCGGGTTAGTTGTTAATGTGGGTAAGTAGTACGCCTCTTCAAGCCTCATGCCGCTTTGAAACGGACTGCTCGTGTCAAAGCTAATTTGGAGATTTGGATTGCGCTTTCTCAAGCACCTCTGTATTGCTGTCAGTATCACTGCCCAATCGAGCGTTGAAACTCCCAACACATGCACCCAATCCAAGCCTTCTGCAAACGCATCATCTTCGTTCATCAGAAGTACAGCGTAGAGCAATTGGGCTAGGCCACCACGACTGCCAGCACCTCCAGCAAGTGCCCAGCCACTAAACCTATAATCCTTTACACCATTCCACCAAAACTCAGTTTCATCGTTGCTAATGCCTTGCACCACGTTCAACCACTTCGTGTTGCCTTGCTTGTTCACTTTGATGTAGCGCAAGTTTTCTTGTGTCATACGCAGCAACTGCTCAGGAGTGCAATCGGAAAACGGGGACTTGGTATCTTCAACAGCCGCCCACAACGGCATGTCAATCGTCATTGCGTATGTGGTGTAGCCCTCCAACCAGTTCAATATCCAGTCACGCACATTATCTGCAGCATCCCACGCAGCAATGGCTTCCATAGCAGGCATGTTGGCTTTGAAACCTTTCAATCCTTTCAGTGTGCCTTGACCAATTTGAAAGCCGCCGCTGTCACCCACTATTACTGCGGTGCCACGTTTGGTGCGAGATACTTCTGTATCGGCTACTGTTCCTACGCTGTAAAGACCAATTGAGTGCAGCAGGTAGGGATAGTTGAACAGTTTGTTCTGTTTCCAGTACACCAAGTCATCAAGAGTGATGCCAGCGGGAAAGGGACGACTACCTAACTTCGCATTCACTGTATGACTTGCAAATGTGTTGTTGATTGCAGGCAGGTAAACAGCTCGCCCAGCAGTATTGAAGTCGTTATTCATAATAATGCACTTGCTTGGAATCCAAATCATCCTCGAAGTTTTCAAGGTCGCCTGCGTAGTACCTCTCTACTGCAATGTCTATGCGCTCATCAGGCGTTAATGGCTGAGCAACAGGTGCGTACTCCACGAATGCTTCACTTGCCACACGCTTGCCTTTGTTGTCGCAGGTAGGCACTGCAACAACAAAGTCACTACCAGCAGTTGAAAACTTGAAGACTGCCACATTTGCATCAAGCAACACGTCCACATTTGTTGTCAGCTGCAATGCACCTAGTGCGCTAAGAACGGGGAACAGGTCAAGGCACACAAACTTCTGCGTGTACTTGGCTTGCGATTTAGTAGTGCTGGGTAATGGAAAGTCGAAACTCGCCAGTGCCTTTCCATCCTTGTAGTCAAAGTCAAGGCGCAACGACTTGCTGCTCAAAGTCAGCTGTGTGTATCGGTTTGTGCTACGGTTAGCGTGATTGCCTTTACCTGCTAGCCAGTTGTCAGCGCCGTTCTTTGCTACTGCATGTACGAACGTTCGTGGCAATTGGACTTTTGTTTTTATTTTCTTCTCGTACCCAACATCAAACAGCACTTGGCTGTAGTTAGTTGGCGCACTAGCTACAAACGGGTAGAAGTTTACAAAGTAAAAGTCACTCACGTCAGCAATGCTTGTGAGCTTAATGCGATGGCTGCAGGGTGGTTCGCTTGCTGCTGGAATGGCAGTTTTACTTAATGGGCGATAGCAGTTGATGTTGCCTGCGTTCAGCACCTGCCTTTCAAGCAAACCTTTGCTATACGGTAACAAGAAAACATCATGCTTGTGCTTTTCTAGTACGTCGCTGTTTGGGCGAGCAACAGTACACACGCCCACATCAGTTGCAATTGGGCTTAGAACGAACAGATTGTCATTGCCAGTATGCACAAGGCGAGGTATGGCTTTGACAGGTACTTGCTTAGAAACGTCTTTCTTGGTTTTTTTGTCAATCATCCAAGTCTGCTTCTTGACAATCCCGTCATCCCTCTTGCCAGTCATTTGCGCAGCAACGTTTTGCGGGTACAACTGCGTCTTCAGCGTCTCGTACATGCAGCGCAAACTATCTGGCAATGCTGCATATTGGGTTGCATAGGATGTTGTGAGCGCCTGCTTGATGATGTCTGGGTCAACAAAGCTATTAATGACCGAGACGCCACTTGCATCACGTTTTACTAAAGCAAGACCAATGTTGCTCGTGTCTGTTTCAAAGCCAAAATCACTTTCAATCAACCCAAGCCCACTGTTCTTTTCCCAGTACGCAGCAGCATCAGCAGCCAACTTTGCTTGCTTTAGCTCGGGTGTTAAACGAATTTTTGTAGGCAACTTTGGCTTGTGAATGAAAATGGCTCTGTGCCCAAATTCTTTTTCCAACTGTTCGAGCATTTCAGCTTCTCTTAATTCCGCATCAATCGCTTCATCTACAGCGTTTTGTTTGGCAACAGAAACTTCAAGGTCTGTTGGGAAATTCGTGTGTGCATCAGAGTCTTTACCTTGCTGCTTGGCTATCTTTTCAAGTTTTTTGAATGCTTGAGTGTCAATACTTTTCGCCACCAAGTTTGCAATCCCACCATTGGCACTAATATAGTTAGCCAGCTTGATTACGTCAGTGCCATATTTTTTTGGTGTCTTTTCGTACTCTGCATGAAGCAAGTTGAGCAATCGGTTCCGCTTTGAAATATCTGGGTCACTTATGCTGTTTCCGTAAACCAGTCGCAGCACAGGAGAAAAGTTGATGCCATGCGTTGATCCTTTCTTAAAAACACGGTTCATCTGCTTTATCTTTGCGTCAAGGTAGCCTTTTTGTGCATCAGCTTTTCGCCACCAGTAATAAACGTGTGCAATGCTCTCGTACAGCTTCTGCCATGCACCACGTAATTTCTGTTCTGCAGCATCACACTTGTCTTGCAGATCGTGCAATTCACTGTCAAGTTGTGCTGACTTACTGGCTTGCTTTGCTGTTTTAGTAGCCTTTTTTGCTGGTGTTTTCTTAGTCATCGCCCATCCAATTTATTTAATTTCCATCAGCCCTAGTAACGGGGTTAGTGCGGACGAACTTGCAAAATGCAAGTTGGCTGTTACTTAAGTAATAGTTGGCGTTTCAAGTTTTAGGTTGCTTCCCATTGTATTTGTAGTCAGAGTCTAGCACTCTGCCAGCTTGCAGCATTTTTTCTCGTTCACTGCTGCGTAATTGCTCTTTTGCCTGTATGACTTCAAGGTGCGAATAATGTTTCTCGATCATGCCAACACTTGTGCCCATTTGCTTAGCTAGAGTGTGTATCGGCACCTTGTCGTGTATCAGCGCCAGCGTTGCATATGTATGCCGCAGGCTATAAAAAACACGTTGCTGCTCGGTGTTCGGGTCAAAAAGCAGATTGTGTTCTTTTAAAAAAGTAGTGAACAGGCGTTGGAAGCTGGTTGGCGCATGCTGGTTTGAAATACGAAAAACGTAATCGTTATTGCTCTGTTTAGTAAGGTTGCCAAGCGGCTTAGATATACTTTTAGCAATGCCATAATTTCGTATTGCAATGCGTTGTAGGGCTCTTACTGTACGTCTTGCGCCTATTATCTCACGCCTGCCGGTCTTGCCACTCACAACCATAACAACGCCACGTTGAAGATCTGCAGTAACAACTTCATCGCCACTGTCGTCACTTTCATCAATCTTGCCAGTGTGTTCAGTGGTCGGTTCATTGCTGTATGTAATTTGTTTCCATTTCAAATCAAGTAATTCATTTCCAGGTCGCGCACCAGTATCAAGCATCACGTCAACATAGTCGCGCAACAAGGCTCGTAGTTCCTTGCTTTTCTCCGTCCTTGCTTTCTCTACCCAATCATCAAACCGAGCATCAATCGCACGTACTTCTTCTAGCGTAAATGCCGGTCTGCGCTCACTTTTTCTGCCTGCAAAACTTAAGGTTGGTCGAATCGCATCGGTTATTAGGCCGCGCATTTGTGCTTCATCAAATACCCTATTCAATGCAGCATTTTGAGTTTGCAATGTGCTTTTGCTCGGCTTTTTGCCCATCATTACAATGCGCTGTGCGTCAAGCTCGGTAAGCGCTTTGTAGTCGATGTTATCAATATTTCGTCTGCCTAAGATCGGAATCAAATAGTCGCGTATAACCCGAATATAGTCTTTGTATGTCGCTTTGCCATTGCCGCTGGCCAAGTCGTTTTCAAGTCGCTTAATGGCAAGCTTTGCTACGTCTTTGAATTTACGTGTGAGCACAGGTAGGTTGGATTGTTTGCGGATTTCTGCTTCGATGAGCAGCCTTTGTGCTACTTGTTCAGCTGCTTTGAAGTCCTGCTCTTTAGTCGATTTGCGCTGCCAAATACCACCTACCTTAAACCGGCATTGCCATACGCTACTGCGTTCGCGTCGATACAGTATCAGCTTGCGCTCCATAAGCGTATGTGTAGTGTCAATTTTATCAGCCATATTCTTAATATAGCTTCATTTAATACAATGAACAAGTAAAGTTGGTGTGTAAGCGATTTGAGAGGAGAAGAGTGTGTAAGCGGTGTGTAAGCAAAAAGGGCTACGCCAAAAATGACGTAACCCCTTAATATTGCTGGTGCCCAGAGACAGAATCGAACTGCCGACACGAGGATTTTCAGTCCTCTGCTCTACCGACTGAGCTATCTGGGCGAAATGAAGCCCGTTTATAACCAAAGGGCGCGGGACTGTCAAGAGAAAATGCGGGGTTTTGCGCTGCCGCAGGCATTGATTTTTCACTTGCTTGTGGTTGCGGGCTTGTGTAGTCTACGCCAAATCACGTGAGAGGATGGTTATGACAACCTTCGGTCTTTATCGCAGCTTTTTCTTTTTCTGGTTTTTCGGCTTTTTCAAGCCGTCTGCTGTGGAAGGGTGCGGGTAAAGCTCACCAGATATTCAACCCATGGCAGAATGGCTCACAGCGATTCTCCCACGGGTTTTTTACTTTGTAGATGTAAGGGCCGCCGGGAGATCTGGTGGCCTTTTTGCCTTCAAACGTCGCTGGCGACAAAAGGAGCGCAACAATGATTATCGTTATGAAAAAAGGTGCGGACAAGGAACAGTTGGCAGCGGTCGAAGCCAAAATCACTGAGCTGGGGTATCAGCCCCACGTGATTTACGGGGAAACCCGCAACGTGATCGGTGCGGTCGGCGAGGAGCGCGGCAAAGAGAAATTGCAGATTCTGCAGTCGATGGCGGGGGTGGAAAATGTGGTCCCGATCCTTAAGCCCTATAAGCTGGCGAGCCTGGAAGTTCAGCCGGAGCCGAGCACGATTGAGATTGTTCCCGGTCTGGCAATTGGCGGTAAGGAGTTTGTCGTCGGTGCCGGTCCCTGTGCGGTGGAGACCCGTGAACAGATCTGCGAAACCGCCATTGCCGTTAAAGCAGCGGGTGCACGGATGCTGCGTGGTGGGGCTTTTAAGCCGCGCACCAGTCCTTATTCTTTCCAGGGGATGGAAGAGGACGGGCTGAAGTTGCTGGCCGAAGCGCGTGAACTGACCGGCTTGCCGATTGTCACCGAGGTGGTGAACCCGCGTGATGTTGAACTGGTCGCCCGGTATGCTGATGTCATGCAGGTGGGAGCGCGCAATACCCAGAATTTTGCTCTGTTAAAGATGCTCGGCCAGCTTGACAAGCCGATTCTGCTGAAGCGAGGGATGGCGACCACCATCCAGGAGTTTCTGATGAGTGCCGAGTATATTCTGTCCGAAGGCAATCGCCGGGTGATTCTGTGTGAGCGCGGAATTCGCACCTTTGAAACGGCCACTCGCAATACCCTTGATCTGTCGGCGATCCCGGTACTCAAGCAGCAGACCCATCTGCCGGTGGTGATTGACCCGTCCCATGGTACCGGTCATTCGGCCCTGGTGCCGGCCATGTGTTATGCGGCGGCCGCGGCCGGTGCTGACGGATTGCTGGTTGAGGTTCATCCCTGTCCGGAAAATGCTACCAGTGACGGGCCGCAATCTTTGCGCCCGGAGGATTTTACCGCGATGATGAAAAAACTGCGTAAGTTCGTTGAGGTCTGCGAACGCACCATGGCTGATTAAGGAAGAGAGAAATAAATATGTATCTGGTTCCCCTGTCTCATCTTGAAAGTGTTGAACTGCTGATTCATTGTCTCAGAGCGGCTGGTGGGCAAGCCGATTGCACTATGTGTCCGGCTTATCGGGTATGTATGAAACAATGCCTGGCAGTTGCAAACTCGGTGGAGCAGATGCTGCAACAGGGCACCTTGCCGATGCTGGGGGGAGAATCGGCAGCGGAATCGGATCTTCCGGAAGACGAGCCGGATCCGCCGGGCAAGGGTGGCTTGCGGGTGGTCAAGTGATGAATACCATTTAATTTTAAAATGGCTTTTTTATCCACGGAAAGCACGGAAGACACGAAAAAATCTAGAAAAATAGAACATTATAGCTCTTGCCCTTTGATGATTGGATTGTGGGTTTTGCTATGGTGGTCTAGTTTTCCGTGCCTTTCCGTGGATTCCGTGGACCGCTGCTTAATCATTGTGGACGGTGATCTATGAAAGACAGAGTTTACAATTTCGGTGCCGGACCGGCGATGCTGCCTGAACCGGTGATGCGCAGGATTCAGGAAGAATGGCTCAATTATCGGGGCATGGGGGTGTCGATTATCGAAATCAGCCATCGCGCTGATGAGTTTATCGAGGTCCTCGAGGAAGCCAAAGCCCTGTTTCGTGAATTGACCGATCTGCCCGATAACTACCGGATTCTGTTTATGCATGGTGGCGCGCGGATGGTGTTTTCGGCGCTTCCGCTGAATCTTGCCGGTCGCTCCGCAACGCGTAAGTGCCTGTATGCCGAAACCGGTAATTTTGCCAAGGTAGCGGCGCAGGAGGCGCAGAAATTCTGCCAGGTGAAAACCGTGATCAGCAGTGCTGCCGGCGGTTACGATCATATCCCCGAGCTACCGCTGGAGTTGATCGACCAGGATGCCGCCTATCTGCACATCACCGGCAACAACACCATCTTCGGCACCCGCTGGAATCAGTTTCCCGCAACCGGCCAGGTGCCGTTGATTGCCGATATGACGTCTGAGTTGCTGTCGCGTCGGATAGATTACCATCGCTTTGGCGTGGTTTATGCCGGTCTGCAGAAGAACCTCGGCCCTTCCGGTATGGCCATGGTGATTATCCGGGATGATCTGCTCGGGTTTGCTGATACCGCGACGCCGACCCTGCTTGATTTTACCCAGGCCGACAGGGACAACTCCCTGACCAACACCACCAATACCTTTGCCGTTTATGTCATCAAGCTGGTGCTGGAATGGCTGAAAGAGCAGGGTGGGGTTGCCGCCATGGAGGAAATCAACGAAGCCAAAGCGGCACGACTCTACCAGGTGATTGATGGTAGCGATTTTTACCGTGGTATTGCCAGGAAAGAGCATCGTTCGATTATGAATGTGTCTTTCTTGCTCAACAGCGATGGACTGACCGCTGAATTTCTGCAACAGGCCGAAGAGCGTGGCCTCTATGCTCTCAAGGGCTACCGCAGTGTCGGCGGTGTGCGCGCCTCCATCTACAATCCGATGCCGATGGCCGGAGTGGAGAAACTGGCAAGTTATATGGAGGAATTTGCCACCCGGCACGGTTGAAGAATGGCTGTCGGAAAACTTAACACCAAAAGGCCGGTCGGTGTTGCTGATCGGCCTTTTGGTGTAAAAAAAACCGACAAATGGTTTTTTTTACAGCGTTGCGAGCCTTGTTTAACAAAAGAATAGATTAATCCGATCGGGATAACCAATTGATACTTTATAGGTAATCTATGTGGCATAAGAATAAATTAGTGATTTTGGTAGCTTAACATAGTTTTGGCCTGATATTTGCTATTTAAAAATGGTAAGTTTCAGAATCAAGTAATTTTTGGAGGATGTTATGAAAAATTTAGTGAAGATAATGATGGTTCTGGCAGCACTGTTGGTGTTGGGCGTTGGTCAGGTTTGGGCGTATCCGATCGAAAGTGGTGACCTTGTCTCGTTGAGGACTTCCTATCTAGGAGTTAACGGGGCATTTGCGGTTTATGATAAAGGTGGAGACCAAATATCATACCCAAATGGAGATCTGTTTCTGACATTCTGCGTTGAAAGGGATGTGTACTTCACGCCTAGCACGGAGAATAAAACAACTCTTTATAGGGCCACTATAGACAATGAGGTTCGGTTCGGGACTAATCCAGGTACATCTAAGAAAGCTCTGAGTGATGGTACCAAGTACCTATACTGGAATTTTGTTAACGGTACTCTTGCAGATTACAACAACGATGCTGCCAGCGCCAAAGCCTTGCAGTATGCCATCTGGGGCCTGCAGGGGTACAAATTAACGCTTGATGAATATAGTGTAGCTCAAATCTACTTAAGTCAGGTTCCGTCAATCGCTGATGATGTCGCCGGTCGTAACGTGAAAGTTATGAACCTCTGGACAGTTAATGGTGCTGCCCAGTCCCAACTCATCGCACAGGTTCCCGAGCCCGGCACCCTGCTCCTTTTTGGTTCCGGTCTGGCCGGTCTGGCCATGTACCGTCGTCGGATCCGCAAATAAAGCGACATCAGTCCCAAGATAAGTAAAAAAGCCCGTCCGTTTGGATGGGCTTTTTTTTACCATTGACACCCAAATAAGGGGTGACATCATGCCGATCAATTTAATCGGTATGATGTCCCCCCTTATTTCGAGTTAATGCGATGCTTCCTTCTGTTTATTGGCGATAGGCAGAGGCGCTTCCGTATAAAAACGGATAAAGGTCCGTAGTTTCTGCAATTGTTCCTTTGACAGAGGGGCAAAGTGAACACTACCGCGCCTGACGGGTACGAGGTTGTCGCGCAAACGATAGTCTGACACCGATTTGACCGGCAGCTTATCTACGATCAGTTCATGATTGTGGTAAAGGCTGAGTTCTTTGATGTCTGAGCGCCTGAGTTTCTGCCCCAGATAGCGAAAAGACAGTCCGCCTTCACTGATATCCATGATGTGGTAGGGAAGAGACTCGGGGCCGCGATCAATTAGAACCAGAGCCCGGTTCACGGCCTGAAAGCGCTGATTCTCTCTGACGGGACTGTACTGGTAACGACTTTCCATTATCGTCTCTTTATTGGCCGAGGGCAGTTCGGCCATGGAAAGGGGTTTTGGGCTTAAGGGCTTATCGCATGTCCCGCTGTATTCTCTCATTTTTTGTTCCCGGTTGCAATGAGTCCGAAATAACAAAAACGTTAAATATTTCATGCAATAATTATTCCCTGCACCATTCTTGGTTCTGCTGTTTACTATGATGAAAGAGGCCTTTCACGCATGATGCCGCCTTCTATGGCAATCCGTTTGTAAAAATGATCGCCGATTCTTCCTGGATCAGATATAGTCTGGATGCTAAACATCGTCTCAGCTTGATAGCTTTGTCGAATTTCTTTACAGGCGCCCATATATGTTCGGCTTGTCCCGCCTCCAGACTTTTTTACTTGTCCCGCCGGCACTGATCTGTGCTGTGTTGCTGTTTGTCGGCGGCCCCGGGCCCGATTCGTTACGGTCGGTTCGCCATGCCTGGGTCAGCGGGCATCTGGTGTGCTTTGGCCTGTGGGGTTACTTGTATTTGAGCTGGCGGGGCAACCGGTCGATTCGACGGTTGCTGATTGAAGTGATGCTGTTAAGTTTTCTGGTAGGGAGTATGACTGAAATTCTTCAGTCTTTGGTTGGACGTGAGCCGAGCTGGCGGGATGTGCTTAACGATGTGCTGGGGGGCTTGCTGGCGGTCCTCTTTTTTGCCCCCGGGCGGAACCAGCTTATGGCTCCGGTGCGTTATGCAACACAATTTCTATTGTTACTGATCGTGGCCTGGAGTTTGATTCCCTTTTCGCGGGCGCTGGCCGATGACATCATTAGTCGTCATCAGTTTCCCTTGTTGTCGGGTTTTGAGACTCCCTTTGAACCGACCCGTTGGGGCGGCAAGTCGCGTCGTAATATTGATGAGGAGATTGTTTACCGGGGCCGGAAAGCGTTGGAGGTGGAGCTGGTTGCCGGTTGGTATCCGGGAGTTTTTCTCAATTATTTTCCGGCCGACTGGCGAGACTACGCGGCATTGCAAATGTATGTTCATCATCCTTTGCCGGAACCGCTGGAGTTGCATCTACGAATTCATGATCAGCATCATCGCGCTACTGATCATCTGCATAGCGACCGATTCAATTCCTCGGTAATTCTGAATCAGGGCTGGAATCGCATCCGGGTGACGCTTGCCGAGGTCGCGAACGCCCCGCGCGAGCGTGAGCTTGATTTGCAACAGGTCGCCGGCGTCGGACTCTTTGCCGTTTCTCTTGAAGATCCCCAGGTTATTACGATTGATGACGTCAGATTGCTCAGTCACGAAGCGCTGCTTGAGGATGATTGACAAGAACCCGCGGTGCACATAGAATTCACGCTCCCACAGTCAGGAATGATGCTTGCTTTTCAGCGTAAAAAAAAGAGGTAGATTGATGAAGGTTCTGATTACTGATGAGATTTCCGACAGCGGCCTGCTACCCTTGACCAACGATCCCCGCATTACCGTCGATAAAAAAGTCGGCCTGGAGATTGACGAGTTGCACCGGTGTATCGGTGATTATGATGCAATTATTACTCGCAGTGGCACTCTGGTTGACGAGGAACTGTTGAACCATGCCCAACGTTTGAAGATCGTTGCCCGCGCCGGGGTCGGGATTGATAATGTTGATGTTGAAGCTGCCAGTCGCCGTGGGATTATTGTTGTTAACGCCCCCTACGGCAATGTCAATTCGGCCGCCGAACATACGATGGCGATTCTGCTGGCAAAATGTCGAAACGTTGGCGTTGCCAATATCAGTCTGAAAAATGGCGAATGGAAACGTGCACCATTCACCGGGCATGAACTCAAAGGCAAGACCGTCGGTATTATCGGCCTGGGCAAGGTTGGCGGACGGGTCGCTCTGCGCTGCCGCGCTTTTGAAGCTGATGTGCTGACTTACGACCCCTATATTTCTGAAAAGCGCGCCGAAGATTTCGGGGTCAAGTTGACCTCCCTCGAGGATGTGATTCGCTTTTCCGATATTATCAGCGTGCATACCCCCCTCAACGAAGAGACCCGTGACATGATCAATGCCGAGCACTTTGCCGGCATGCAGGATGGCGTTTATATCGTCAATTGCGCCCGTGGTGGGATCATTAACGAAGCGGCCATGTTAGCTGCTCTTGAGTCGGGCAAATGTGGCGGCGCGGCCTTTGATGTGTTCAGCGAAGAGCCCCCCCACAGTGAGGTGCTGAAGAAGTTGATCGCTCACCCCAATATGCTGGTCACCCCGCACCTGGGAGCCAACACTTTTGAGGCACAAAAGAATGTTGCCGTCGACGTCAGCAAGGAAATTGTCAACTATATTGATGGTCGTCCGTTAAGCAACGCGGTCAATATCCCCCGCTTTGATCCGGATCTGATGGAGCATATGAAGCCCTTTATGGAACTGGTGACGATTCTGGGTGAATTTATGTCACAGCTGGCACCCGCCAATCCCAGCAAGATTTCCTTTACCTATAACGGCAAGATTGCCCGTTATGACTGTGAGCCCCTGACCATTTGTGGCCTCGCCGCAATGCTCAATTTCAGTACCGAGCAGGATGTCAATATGGTGAACGCCAGCCTGGTGGCAAAAACCCGTGGCATAGCGGTCGAGTCAATCCGCTCCACCGAAACGGATTCTTTTTCCAGTCTCATTACCATTGATCTGGAAAGTCCGGAAGGCAAGCGACGAATTGCCGGAACCCTGTTTGAAGGTACCCCGAAAATTGTCAAGCTGCGCAATTTCCCCATCGATTTTCGCCCTGAGGAACATATGCTGGTCATCAATTATCAGGATCGCCCGGGGTTGATCGGCAAGATCGGCACTATTTTGGGGGAACATCAGGTGAATATCGGCAATATGAGCCTTGGTCGTCTGGAAAAAGCCGGAGAAGCGATGGTGGTTTTTTCTGTCGATTCGCAAGTTGAACCGGAGACCCTGGCCAAAGTCGGTGCGGCGGTTGAGGCGCGGTTTATCAAGGCGGTGCGGTTGGGAGTAAGATAATAACTAACTACCAGCTATGGCTTTGCGCCGGGTCGGTGATCCGGTGCTGAACAGATACGATAATAAGATATCAGATTGTCAGGGGCAGGTCGCTTTTAGCAATAATCCCGACCTGTTCTGCTTTTTCCAGCAGGCAGGAAACAGCTGCCAGTCCGTCTTCGCCCAGATCGATAGAGTAATCATTAACATACAGGCCGATATGCTGATTGATGACG
>RRYU01016748.1_pt1 | contig 37858 bp, 38 predicted proteins | sample 2162651 | NCBI WGS metagenome assembly RRYU01 (sample SAMN10267283, study PRJNA491782) | microbial mat metagenome | isolation source: biomat in the production well | place: Japan: Minami-Kanto gas field, natural gas well KTG3 | collected 2017-06
GGGGGGGGAATCCTGCTCCCCCCTGACAACAGACCTACTGCTGTGAATGCCATGGTGCAGAGGCTGCACCTCTTTTTGCCTTAACTGTCGAGGGATCCATATCGATAACCACCGATGCCGCATGCAGAACCATGAGATCCGGCTTCTCTTCTGCCGAAGAATTCTGCTCCTCTTCCTCGTCACGACTCCAGTGCTCTTCAAAGTTTTGCACTTTTTCGAATTCCGCCTTGAAAGCCGGCTCATAGAGTGATACAATATCCTTTTTTCTGAAAATTTTCAGAGCATTGAGGTCTTTGGTATATGCTGTGTACAGTGAATCCGCGGCAAGACGCTCAAGATAACGCTGGCGAAGCTGTTCGATAACCTCCATGCTCAGGTTCGAAGCAGGTTCATAGTCCGATCGGGAGATCTTGTCCCAGGGAAGACTGCTTGGATAGGTATCCTCTCCGACAACTTCACTATCGATAAATGACGGAAACACAAGATCAGGAGTGACCCCGAGATGCTGTGTGCTTTCTCCGGTAATCCTGTAGAATTTCGCAACGGTCAGCTTCAGCTGACCAAGGTCATCGCTCTTGTAAAAAAAGTTAAACGGACGGGTAATATTGAGAATACTCTGAACCGTTCCTTTGCCAAACGTTCTGCCGCCGATGACGATCCCTCTCCCGTAATCCTGAATAGCTGCCGCAAGAATCTCGGAAGCCGATGCACTGTATCGATTGACGAGAACCGCTAAAGGGCCAGTATAGAGTACCTCGGGGTCTTCATCCCGAAGAACAAGTTTCCCTCCTTGAGAATTTCGGATCTGCACAACCGGTCCGTCCGCGATAAAAAGCCCCGTAAGATTGACAGCCTCTTCGAGAGCCCCGCCGCCGTTGTTACGCAAATCGAGAATAATGCCCTGCACCCCTTCTGCTTTGAGTTCCTCGACAATTTTCCGGACATCTTTGCTGGTGCTCTTATAGTCAGGCTTGTTCTGTTTCTGGCCCTCGAAGTCGAGGTAAAATGCCGGCACAGTAATAAGCCCTATCTTTCGCCCGTCGCGCATAATGATGCTTTTCTGTGCGGACTGCTCTTCGAGCGTCACCTCGTCACGAACGATCTGAATAATTTTGGAAGGTCCTTTTCCTCCCTGGCTGACCGGGAGAATTTTCAGCCTGACAAGAGAACCTTTTTTCCCTCTGATAAGATGGACGACATCATTGATTCGCCAGCCGACAATATCGACGATCTCTCCTTTGGCCCCCTGTCCGACACCAATAATCTTGTCGCCTTTTTTAAGCAGCTTGCTCTTAAAGGCCGGACCACCGGGAATAACCTCATTGACCATTGTATACTCGTTCTCAATCTGAAGCTTTGCCCCGATACCTTCCAGAGAACGGCTCATATCGATCTGGAAATTTTCGAAATCCATGGGAGAAAAATAGCTTGTATGCGGATCGAACGATGTGGTGATCGCATTGGAAAAAACCCTGAAAGCATCTTCTGAATTCTGCTGATCGAGCAGGGAAAGACGGTTTCTGTAGCGTTTGATCAGCACACGGTTGCTGCTGTCGGCATCTTCACCGGAATACTTCATGTTCAACAGCTGATATTTAGCCTCTTTGCGCCACAACTGCCGCAATTCATTCATATCAGCCGGCCATGAAGCATTGTTTCGTTTCAGATCAAAACCCTGCTGAATCGAAAAATCAAATCTCGCGGTATCGAGCAGGGAGATCATGAACCTCATTTTCTTTCTGGCCTGTTCAAGAAAACGGTTATAGATCGCAAACCCGGCATCGGCATTTCCGGAAAGAAACTGATCATCGATAACGTTTCCATATCTGGTCCTGAATTCATCAATATCGGAAGCCAGAAAATACGTCCTGGCATTATCGAGCTCTTCCAGATAACGGGAAAGAATCTCCTGTGACAGGGAATCGTTGACGGCAACTCTGCGGAAATGATGCTGCCTGAGGTAGCGGCTGAGATATTTTTCGGCCTCCTCCTGAACCGGTGTCGACTTCAGCGGCGCCGGGGAAGGAGATTTCTCTGCCGGAACAGCATAGGCTCCGGTACTGAAAAGGACGCTCAATACGAAAAACAGAAAAAACAGCTTTCTCAGAATGGAAAACATGGAACTATGACCCTCAACGTTTATGGTATGGTAAAGCAGAAAAAACATAGCATTGAATGCAACAGCCAAATATATTATATTTATGCCCACATGTCGACAAATCCGCGGTAATCACACCTCAAAATACAACAGGGAGACTTTTTCATGCAACATCCTCATACCAGCTATAAGGAACTTGGCCTTCATAACAGCAAACAACTCTTTGCAAAAGCAGTCAAAGGCGGATATGCCATCCCTGCTTATAACTTTAATAATCTCGAACAGCTCCAGGCCATAATCATGGCATGTGTAGAAACCAGCTCTCCGGTAATCCTTCAGGTTTCGAAAGGAGCCAGAAACTATGCCAACCAGACCCTTCTGCGCAACCTTGCACGCGGAGCAGTCGAATATGCCGAAGAACTTGGCAACCCTGTTCCGATTGTTTTACACCTCGACCACGGCGACAGCTTCGAACTCTGCCGCGAGTGTATTGAAACCGGCTTCTCCTCAGTCATGATCGATGGATCTCATCTCAGTTATGAAGAGAATGTAAAGCTGACCACCCGGGTTGTGGAATACGCCCACCAGCATGACGTCACCGTTGAAGGTGAACTCGGCGTTCTGGCTGGCGTCGAAGATGAAGTCGCTTCCGAAACCCATACCTATACACAGCCTGAAGAGGTAGAGGATTTCGTCACAAGAACAGGAGTCGACAGTCTCGCCATCGCTATAGGAACATCACACGGCGCTTTTAAGTTCAAACCCGGTGAAGATCCGAAAATACGTCTGGACATTCTTGCAGAGATCGAGAAAAGAATACCGGGATTTCCTATCGTTCTTCACGGTTCGTCGTCCGTCCCCCAGGATCTCGTTAAAACCATCAATGAACATGGAGGCAAACTCAAAGATGCTATCGGCATCAGCGAAGAACAGCTTCGGAAAGCAGCACAATCAGCTGTCTGCAAAATCAATATCGACTCCGACGGAAGACTCGCGATGACTGCCGCAATCCGCAAGGTTCTGGACGAAAAACCTGAAGAGTTTGACCCCCGGAAATATCTCGGCCCGGCCAGAGACGCACTCAAGGAGCTCTACAAGCACAAAAACATCCACGTCCTCGGCTCCAACGACAAAGCCTGACCGCAAGGAAACGAAACTACAAAAAAAGCCGGCATCTGAAAGTGCCGGCTTTTTTGCGGTACACCAATCACCAATCACCAATCACCCTTCCCCTGAAACAACGGCAAGGGCTTTTATCGCGGTATAGCTCATAACTTCCATTCCGGTCCTCAGGGCGGTTTCATCCGGGTTGAAATAGGGTGAATGCAGCCAGTCCCCTTTGAGAGCCACATCCCGACCGGTTCCCAGCTGAATAAAGACTCCTGGACACTCCTGGAGGTACCATGCAAAATCCTCGGCTGTCATCAGCGGCTCGCTTTCCTCGACATGTTCCGCGCCGAGCATCTCGACGGCAGACTCATGGGCAACGGCAGAAACAGCGGCATCGTTTACAAGAACCGGATAGCCGTGAACAATCTCAAGTTCTGCTGAAACCCCGAAAGCATCGGCGATCTGCTCCACTGTTTTCCTGAGCCGGTGATGAAAGGTCGCCCGCAGCTCTTCATTCATCGTCCGCATGGTTCCCGACATGGATACCTTCTCGGGAATCACATTGGTCGCATGTCCTCCGGAAATCGAACTGATTGTGACCACTGCAGGGTCATAGGGTGAAGAGACTCTGCTGACAAGATGCTGAAGAGCGGTAATAATGTGAGCAGAAGCAAGAACAGGATCGGCAGACTTGTGGGGGGCTGAAGCATGCCCTCCCTCTCCATGCACGGTAATGTAGAGCTCATCGGCCGCTGCCATAAGACTGCCCTCCCGCAAGGCAACGTTACCGGAACGGATATGGGGAAAGCAGTGAAGCCCGAAAATCATCGCAGGATGATAATCCCTGAAAAGGCCCTTCTCGATCATTGGCTTGGCTCCCCCCGGGGCTTTTTCTTCTGCTGGCTGAAAAATAAAAAGAATATCGCCAGGAAGCTCGTCGCGAAGTCCGCTGAGGATTGATGCCGTCCCGAGCAGGATTGCTGTATGCATGTCGTGACCGCAGGCGTGCATGCACCCGGCAGCTCCTGAACAGAATTCGAAGCCGTTTTCCTCGTGCAAAGGAAGCGCATCGATATCAGCCCTCAGGACCACAACACGGTCGTGCTGTGCCAGAGGATGTGCTGAACGGAGAAGCGCCACGACACCGGTTTCAAGGTAACGCGGGCCGAAATCAAAACCCAGAGTTTCCAGATACTCCCTGATAAGCGCCGTTGTCCTGAATTCCTGATATGACAGCTCCGGATGACGATGAATATCGCGTCTTATATCCAGAACCGCAGGATACAACTCTTCTGCCCGCTCATGAATCCGGTCTCTGATACTGCTTGAGATTGCTGACATAAAAAAATGTTTCCCTTACTGAACATTACAAAAAAACCGGGACCGGGTCACAGACCGTATCGGGCCGTTCCCGTTACAAAGAAAAGACATATTCTCTACATATCGATATAGCGCATGAACTCGAGAGCCTTGTCGCGGAGTTCATCGCCGCTCTCAGTTGAAAATGGCGAATGATAGCGTATCAGATATCCGTATTTCTCAAGATTCTTGACCAGACGGAACAATGCGGATGTAAGAACCCTGAACGTAATCACCATGCCTGCCGCATCCGGTTCAGGGGGTCTTGTGCCAAAACTGAGCACCGTTGTGTCGTTCTTCTCTATTGAATGAACGATCTCCGATATCTTGACGCCCATCGATGGCACCTCGAGCTCGAGGGTTGCCTCCTCGCCGAGCAGATTGTAAACGGAAGCCACATCACGGTACAGTTCATCGCGCATAACAACGCCTTCATAACCTCCGTCATCCCCCGTCACGGCAATGACGGGAAGAGAAATACCGGCAATACGCCCGATCGAATCCAGAAGATGATCGCGGATATCGAGGAGGACCGGAGGTGCAGCCGGCAGCTGGGAAAGCTGCAGCGAAGAGGGGTCCTTTGCCGCATCGAGACCGGCCTGCAGTTCATGCAGACCGGCAACAGCGATGACGTTCCGTCCCTCCAGAACAGGCGCAGCATACAAGCCGGAGTGCAGAAGAGCCCTGACAACAGCTTCCACGCGTTCATCTCTCTGAAAAACGGGATATGAGGTATCGATATACTGTCGAATCAATGTCATGGTATCGGTTATCGATCAAGGCTCGATTTTCTGCACACGCCGTTCATGCCGGCCGCCTTCAAATTCGGCAGAAAACCAGTTGCCAAGACTGGTTGCAATAGTATCGGCATCGGTAAAACGAGCCGGAAAACAGATGATGTTTGCATTATTGTGCTGTCTGGCCAGAGAAGCGATCTCTGGATTAAAGGCAAGAGCAGCCCTTATTCCCCTGATTTTGTTGGCAGAAATCGACACACCGATCCCTGAACCGCACAAAAGGACCCCCTGCTCATACTGGCCATCGGCAACAGCCTGAGCGACCTTGCGGGCATAATCCGGATAATCAACAGACTCTTCGGAATACGGCCCCATATCGTTGACCTCATGTCCGTGATCCAGAAGCCATGACTTGACCGTTTTTTTCAGTTCATAACCCGCGTGATCGCTTCCAATAGCAATTCTCATAATCCGTTTACTTTAAATTTACTTATTGATTTTTTCATGGAGGCCTGCTTGAGAAAGACGCCCTGGCTGTTTACCTTTGGCATGTCATTGACAACCTTGGTGTACGTTCCATCGGAATTCATCTGCCATGCCTTGACATTATCACTGAGAATAAGTTCGAGTTCTGATTTAACGCCATCAATAAGCTCGCTGTCAAGAACAGGAAAAAGAACCTCAACCCGGTGATCAAGATTTCGAGGCATGATATCCGCACTTCCGAGAAACAGTTCATCCATTCCTCCGTTACGAAAATAATAAGCACGACTGTGTTCTAAAAATCTTCCGATCACGCTCATCACACGAATATTGTCGCTGACTCCCTCAATACCGGGAATAAGACAGCATATTCCGCGTACAATGAGATCAACATGCACACCCGCGCATGACGCCTCGTAGAGCGCATTGATGGTCCTGCGATCAACAAGGGCATTCATTTTCATCACAATTCTTCCGTTCCCCTCCTTCCTGTGCCATTCAATCTCCCGCTTGATCATGGAGATGATACGCTTACGGGTATTGAGGGGGGATACGATCAGTTTACGGTATGCAGTATGCTTGGAATAACCTGTCAGCGCATTGAAGAGTTCCGACACATCCTCTGCAAGGACTTCATTGGCCGTCAGAAAGCTGTAATCCGTATAAATTTTGGCTGTTGCCGGGTTGTAGTTGCCCGTACCGAGATGAAGATAGCGCTTCAGCTTCTCGTGCTCGCGCCGGACAATCATCGTAAGCTTGGCATGGGTCTTCAAACCCACAAGACCGTAGACGACATGAGCGCCGACATCTTCGAGAGCCCTTGCCCAGCCGATATTGTTTTCCTCGTCGAACCGTGCCTTCAGCTCTACGAGAACGGCAACCTGCTTGCCCTCTTCGACGGCGTTCATCAGCGCACGGACAATAGGGGACTTGCTGCCTACCCTGTAGAGCGTCTGCTTGATGGAAAGGACATGGGGATCGCGGGCCGCCTGATTGATCATATCGACAACCGGCTGAAAAGAATCGTAGGGGTGATATAAAAGCTGGTCGCCCTGCCGGATAGCAGCGAAAATATCACCCCCTACCCTATCCTCGAGCGGATTACTCGGAGCAAAAGGCTCATCTTTCAGTTCAGGCTTCTCGATGCGCATCAGTTCCATGAGACTGCTCATTCCCAAAGCGCCGGGAATTTCATAGACATTGCGAGCCTGGACTTCGAGATGCTTCATCAGAAGGAACCGTATAGACTCGGGCATATCGGGAGTCACGTCGAGACGCACCACCTTACCGTACCTGCGGGACCGGATTCCCTGCTCGATCGTTTCAAGAAGATCGCCGGCCTCATCTTCCTCGATTTCGATATCGGCATCACGAATAACGCGGAAAGGATAAGCCTGTACAATTCTCATGAGAGGAAAGAGCTGCTGAAGATGATGAGAAATGAAATCATCGAGCCAGAGCAACCGTATACGGTCGTCTCCGAAATCAAGCTCATCTATAAGATCCAGCCTGAGAATCCTGGGAAGAATGCTTGGAACCTTGACCCTTGCAAATTTCATTGACTGGGCTTCCAGATCCTCAAGCTCGATTGCAAGGTTAAGGGAAAGATTTGAAACAAACGGAAAGGGATGGCCCGTATCGAAAGCCAGCGGCGTCAGAACAGGAAAAATCTCGGAACGGAAATAGCGCTGCAAAACCTCCTTGTTCGGATCCGAAAGAGTACGATAATCGACAAACTCAATGCCGTAACGGTCCAGTTCAGGACAGATTTCACCGTAAAAACAGGCATCGCGCTGAGTAAACTGCGCAATGACACCCTCACGAATCTTTTCGAGCTGCTCTGCCGGAGTCATCCCGTCAATAGAACGATCCTGAACCCCCGCTTCAACCTGATCTTCGAGCCCTGCAACCCTGATCATGAAAAACTCATCAAGATTCGAGCTGAAAATCGAAATAAATTTCACCCGCTCGAGAAGCGGGTGTTCGTCTTTGCTCAGCGCTTCTTCAAGAACCCGCTGGTTGAAAGCCATCCAGCTGAGCTCCCTGTTGACATAATGCTCCGGGTTGTCGAAATCAGGCCTGGAATGTATCTCCCCGGTCTGTCCTGCATGATTATCCATCATGAAAAATTTAGTCCACGGTTATTGAATGTTTATCACGTCCTTATCGGTCACGATCATATCGAGTTTCACGTCCCAGGGATCGGACGGAAGAAGGTCGAGAACCTGAAAACTGAAACATATTCCTACAGCAGCAGCCTCCCGACCCGTCCGACGAAGTGTATGGAAAAAACGATCATAAAAGCCGGCTCCATACCCGATTCTGACTCCGGATCTGTCAGCCGCAACGACAGGAACGATCACAACGGACGGCATGCTCTGAGAAAAGACCGGATTCTTCGGCTCGGGCTGGCCAAATGTAGCGGCAGCAACAGGATCTCCTGCATGAAAAAGTGAAGGAACAAGGTCTCTGCCCCGAACCACAGGTACTGATACAATCTTGCCTGCTGCCTCGAGCCACGATAACAGCATCGATGTATCAACTTCCCTGCGCATCACGTAAGGCAGGTATATCATCACATGTTCAGCAAGAGCGATACAATCTAAACAAACCAGACGGCCGGTTAGTGCCCTGCTGCGGACCTCCCACTCCTCAGGCAAAAGCGAACTGCGTTCAGCAATCATCCTTTTGCGCACGTCCATCTTCGGAGCTGAAGCAGGATCATCAGGTCCCATAGTGAATTTCTCCTTGAAACATAACCCGGAACAAACAGGGTCATGGCTTACAACGCATTTATCTTAAAACATTCAAGATAAACAATTTCGTCGGCTTCCATCCTGTCTTGTAACAAAGATGTAACCTCTCTGGTGTGGTTTCATCTGGATTGATACATTAACAGTAAGCAGCCGGACCGTCACCGTTACTGACCGGATAGTCCGCACGAACCAGCGAAACCTTTAACGTTAACCACTTCAGAATATGCGCGTCATTCCAGCATCCGGACTTGCCCCCTCCTCGATCTTCTGTGCAGGAAAAAATTATGAAGACCATGCCAGAGAAATGCTGAACTGGGATGAGAAGAGAAAGCAGAGCCCCCTGCGGGAGGATGAACCGGTGATATTCATGAAACCGGGATCTGCCCTGAACCATCTCTGCCAGACATCGATTCCATGCTTTGACGGAAAGCCAGTGTCCGGGCTTATGCATTACGAAGCTGAACTGGTTGTTCTCATCGCTGAAGACGCGCAACAGATCAGTACAGACGAGGCGGAACGCTGCATCGAAGGTTACGGCGTAGGTCTTGACATGACACTCAGAGATGTGCAGCTCCACGACAGACAGAAAGGAAATCCCTGGCTGAAAAGCAAAGGATTCCGTAATAGCGCCATAGTCTCGGATATCATAGCCGCAGAAGATGCCGGAGACTTCAGGCAGCTGTTTTTTTCACTCTCGCTGAACGACAAAACAGTCCAGCAGGGTTCAGCAAAAGAGATGATTTTTAATCCCTTTCATCTTATTTCATATCTTTCATGGATATACGGTCTGCGCCGCGGAGATCTCCTGTTTACCGGAACCCCGGCCGGAGTCGGCCCGGTAGCATCCGGCGACCGGCTGAGAGCTGTCCTTGAAAGCATGCATCACGGCAAGCCCATGCAGCTGATACAGTTAGAAGCAACAGTGCTCGAACCGGACACAGAAGGACATCGGTACCCGACCAGCAAGATTTTACGTTAACACTACAGCATTAGCTATGAGCATTATCTTTCATCAGGCAAGAATCATCAATCCGGCCCAGAACCTCGATATCAGAGGATCGATCAGCATTTCTGAATCCGGCCGGATTGAAACCATAGTAACGGGAAACGATGCCATCAACCCGACGGATGGCGACCGTATCGTCGATATGAACGGCAAACTTCTCGTCCCGGGACTCTTCGACATGCACTGCCATTTCAGAGAACCCGGACAGGAATACAAAGAAACCCTCGAAACGGGATCCAGGGCGGCTGTAGCCGGCGGATTCACCGGTGTGGCGCTGATGCCGAACACGAAACCCGTGATCGATAATCCGCTGGGGGTCGCCTACATCCGTCAGGCGGCGATGAACCTTCCGATAGATATCGAGGTTGTTTCGGCAATGACCGAAAACAGCAAGGGCGAAACACTGGCCCCGTTCGGAAAGCTGTTCGCTAGCGGGGTCAAAGCAGTATCAGATGACGGAACCGCTATTCAGAACAGCCAGATCATGCGCCTTGCATTTGAATACGCCGCAAACTTCAATCTGCTCTTCATCCAGCATTGCGAAGACACCAGCCTGACTGCAGGCGGAGTTATGAACGAAGGCGAATATTCTGCAAGGATGGGCCTGAAAGGAATTCCTGACATCGCTGAAGCGATCACGCTCGGCAGGGACCTGCTCCTTATCGACTACCTGCAGAAACACAAGCTTTCGTCCCCGCTGGCCGCCCCGCGTTACCATGTTGCGCATATCAGCACACGACACGCCCTTGACCTTGTCAGGAAAGCGCGTGCAGAAGGCCTGCACATAACCTGCGAAGTCACACCCCATCACTTCACGCTGACGGAAGAGGATCTTTTCAAGGCGGACAAAAAAGGCAACTTCATCATGAAGCCGCCCCTCTGCAGCCACGACAACCGCGAAGCCCTCCTTGAAGCCATCGCCGACGGCACGATTGACGCCATAGCGACCGACCATGCGCCTCATGCAGAGCATGAAAAGGAGTGCCCTCCGGACCAGGCGTCATTCGGCATCATCGGTCTGGAAACCTCGGTAGGGCTCACGTTCAGCGAACTGGTTCACACTGGACGTATCAGCCTCAACCGCGCCATCGAGATGCTCTCGGTGAATCCAAGACGCATTCTGGGCCTCGAACCGGTGCTCTTTGAAAAAGACAAAGCAGCAAATTTTACCCTGATAGATCCCGAAGTAACATGGACGTGGGAGAGCGAGTCTATCAGATCAAAGGCAAGAAACTCTCCGTTTACAGGCAGAACAATGAAAGGCAAAGCAATGGGAATATACCATAAGGGGCAACTGCTTGGACTGGAGCAATAAGAAAGTTCAGTTGCAGAAACGAAAAGATATTGCCATTTACGCCTGTTTTTATTACATTTAATTTCTATTTATTTTACCGGATTGTATCCGGCAGAACATTAAAGCTAATTGATCATCAGCTATGGCTAAAACCCAATCCTTCGGCGACAAATCAAAGAAAAAAGCCGTTGATTTTAAAGTCGCCAAGCTTGTTTACTCCGTGAAATCGGAAAAAACAAACGCCTGGAAGTTCATGGAAAAGAACGTTCGCATTCCGAACGGCGAGAATGAACAGAAAATTCTTTCGGACTATATCAGCAAGGCGACAAAGTAACTGCGCCTGAAACAGGTATTACGGGGAAAGACACACCCACAGGCTTTCCCCGTTCTTCCTTTCCAAATGCCTCTTTACCGCATCAACTGCAATGACGGATTCCTCTCCACAACACGCTCCCGAATGGTTTTCCTCCTGGTTCAATCATCCTTTATATCTGAAACTGTACAGCCACCGCGATGAAGAAGAAGCCAAAACGTGCATCGAGACAATCCTCAGGCTGACCGTTCCGCACACAACTGAACCGTCCGGTTTCCGGATCATGGATATCGCATGCGGAGCCGGCCGTCACGCTCTTGAATTTGCCCGAAAAGGATTTTGTGTAACCGCCAACGATCTTTCGCCATACCTCCTGCAATGCACACGGCAACAGGCTTCGACAGAGCAACTGTCGGTTCACTGCACGGAGCGCGACATGCGCGATATCGCCGAAAAACATACATTTCACCTTATCGTTCAGCTCTTTTCGAGTTTCGGCTATTTTGAATCAGAACAGGACGACATGGCAGTCCTGCACAATGTCTTTCAGGCTCTCCTGCCCGGAGGATGGTATGTGCTTGATCTCATCAACGCCGAACATCTGAAAAACAACCTCTGCCCTCATTCCCGAAAATCTATCGGCAATCTTTCTGTCGACGAACACAGAAAAATCTCCCGAAACAGGGTCATCAAGGATATCTGCATAACCTCACAGGAAGAATCCCTTGAATTCCAGGAATCGGTAAGACTGTTTGAGCCCGAACACATACAGGCAATGCTCCGTGAGACAGGGTTTGATGTCGAATTGATCCTTGGCGATTACAAAGGCGCCGTATTTTCTGCTTCCGACTCTCCCCGAATGCTCCTGTTCTGCAGAAAGCCCCTTGCCTGATCTTTCAGAAACGTTCTGATTCAGGCGTTCACTTCATCAGAAGATCACGCGGGGTCCGGATCCCTGCAGATACAGCGCTATAGAGCAGTCGCTGAAAAAGCTGCGCGGTAAGAAACGCATCGCCGGCAGCAGTATGGCGATCGTGAAGACGAATATGATAGCGCTGGAGAAGCGTATCGAGCCTGTATTCGCCTCCTTTATGAGCAAGATTGTAATACGGACCTTTTTCCAGCCTTTTGGCAAGACTTGCCGTATCGAGCACATCGTTGAGCAGTGTAAGACGGTAACTTCTGCGCATGATAGCGTTCATCATGGCAATATCAAACCCCGCATGCTGGGCAACAAGAATACTGTCCCCGATATAGTCGAGAAAAGCATCAAGTGCCTCCCTGTCATTGCATCCGTCAGCCAGATCGCGACGAAGAAGACCGTGAACACTAACCGCATCGCGGTCTCCGACCCGATCGCACCGGATAAGGATCTCGAATGAATCCTGAATATCGATACGTCCGTGATTAAGCGCTACCGCTCCAATGGATATAACGTTATCCCGCGAAAGATCAAATCCGGTGGTTTCAGTATCAAAAACGACGTAGCGAACGCTGTCGATAGGCGCAGAGAAATCCTTTCTGGCTGCAAAGGCATCAACATAACGGCACACGTTTTCAGGAAGTTTTGAGCTTCTGCAGCGATAGCGGGCAATATGTCGGGACACACGGTTAATCACGGATATAGTCAAGCTGGAAGCGCAGGTTAAGAGCTTTCTGAACTTTTTCAATCGTCGAAAAAACATTCCGCAGCATCTGACGGTCGAGCTTATTGAGACTTTCCGGCTTTATATACCGTCCTGAAGAACCGGCAACAAGTCCGTTGACTGCTCGAAGCTTCATAAGAAACTCATATGCCGCTGCTGCTTCAGGAGCAAGATCCGCCATTCCGGGAACAAGCGAACCAAGACGTCTGAAGCGCTCGACAGTACTGAAATACTCCGGCACTTTCAGCTCATAGGCTAAAACACGGGCAGCATCCGACAAGGGCATCATAGCCCTGGCCTTGATATCGAATTCATTGGCATGATCACGGCTTTTTTCTACCAGAAAATTCCTGAAAAAGCCAAGAGGAGGAGGATTCTGAAGGGCATTTTTAGCAAAAAACTGAAGAAAACCCCGATTCTGCCCTATCTGGCTGAAAATCTCCTGCTTGAGGGTCGAAGCCAGTTTCTGCTCGCCATAGACCGGTCTGAAATCAAAAAAGATCGTCGAATGCATAACGGCCTGCGGCTCAGGAGTCACAATCCATTTTCTGAAATAACCTTTCCAGACAGAAAGCGGCTGGCACCAGCGAGGATTACTTGCCATGACCTCGGCAGGACATTGAACGAATCCGCAATGCTGAAGAATAGCGCTTACCCTGCGGCCAAGATCAAGATAGTAACGATGCGTTTCTCCGGCATCATCCTCTGAAGGATCCTCATACAGAATCGCGTTGTCCTGATCGGTGCGCAGCAGCTGCTCCTTGCGGCCTTCACTTCCCAGAGAAAGCCAGCAGAAACGGCTCTCCGGACGCCGGTTGCCGAACTCGCTGTCAAGATCACTGAGAGAGAAATCTATTGCCCGGATAATGAGAGCATCGTTGATTTCGGTAATAATACTGGAAATAAAATGCATGGCGACATCCTGCTCGATATACACCTGGAGAAGGTTTTCAGCTTTATCACGCTGCTCCTTCAGCTGGTCGCCAGAGTCCGCCTGCATGATAGCCTTCATAATGACGGCAGGATTGTTGCCTTCAGAGGTAATAATATCATGCTCGGAAATAATTCCGGTAACAGGACTGTCCGGAGAACCGTCTTCGGTCACACAGAAATGGCGTAATTTTGTTTTCACCATGAGAATAACCATATCCGCAATGGTTTTTCCCGATGTGATCGTGTAGACAGGACTGCTCATGATAGAACTGACGGGCTTTTCCTTCACCGACCCGGGCACGGCGACGACTTTCTTGCGAAGATCGGTATCCGTGATGATCCCCAGCGGATGGTTCTCCGGAGAGACCACGATAATTGAACCGATATTGCGCTCCGACATGATACAAGCCGCATCCTGAATGGAAATATCGGGAGGGCAGGTCATCACATTCATGACGTGCTTGACTTCCAGTGTTTCGTTTTCAAGAAAACTGCGGCATGCAAGCTCTTTCATGCGTTGCCGGCCATGTCCCATAGCCTCGGTCAGAGAGTGCTCGATCTCCTCGACGCTTCGCGCAAACTCGGCAGCAAAAAACATTGCCGCATCGGAGCTTTTCTGAAGCAGCATAGTGATTTTTTCTACCGGTATCTCATAGAGAAGACTCTCTTCGGCAATCTGTGCTGTAAGCACGTAATCATGGCGTGCAAATATTGCGCGTACGCCGAAAATATCTCCCTCGTCGCACATATCGACAAGTACCTCTTTTCCGTCAATATCTTCAAAGAGACGAACAGCTCCTTTCATCACCATGAAAGCGCATTCCCGGAGACTGTCTCCTTTGCTGAAAATCGTTTCCCCCTCTTCGTGGTAGGTAACCGAGACGGATGACGCCAGTTCGTAGAGAAGATCGGCATTGAGCTGATCGAAGGGGGGATATTTGGCAAGATCTGCGGCAACCCGCTCGACAATGGTATTCGATGGCATGGTTCCCTGGATTGAAGATGAAACAATCAACGGCAGTCTGCAGTCGACAGACCGGGTTGTCCAATCATAAAAGTCCCTCTTTCCTGTACCATTCAAAAGCCCTTCTGATGCTGAACTCATGAGGTTCGGTTTTCATCCCCAGCTCACGAATAGCTCTGGAAGAGTCAAAATACAGAAATTCCGAGGCAACCCTGAACATGGAAAGATTGAAAAGCTTGGAGACCTTCTTACGAAAATTTAACTTTTTCATCAGAGAAAGCAACGGCCGGGCCATCCAGAAAGGCAGCGGAAAACGAAGAGAAGAAGCCCCGGTTACACTTGAAATTGTTTCGGCAAGCTGTCTGTAGGTGATATTGTCTCCGCCGATAATGTAGCGTTCCCCGCAACGGCCGACCTCCATGGCCCGAATGGTGGTCTGCGCCACAATCTCCACATCGACGACGCAAACCCCGCCCAAAGGATAGACAGGCATTTTGCCCTGATAGACATCCTTGATAATTCTTCCCGCGTTGAAATTCACGTCACCTGCCCCGAAAACAAAAGCAGGATTGACAATCACGCAATCCAGACCCTGAGCAACAGCCTTGTGAGCCTCCTCTTCGGCAAGATGCTTTGTTTCAGCATATTTCAGCTGAATTTCATTAAAGTTCCAGGGAAAAGATTCGTTTACAGGCTTGCGGTTCGGAGAAAACCCTACAGCGGTAATGGAACTGACATGAACAACCCGTTTGACCCCGGCTTGAAGCGCGGCGCGAAACACATTACGGGATCCCTCGACGTTAATGGCATAGAGCATGGAATCGCGATTTGAATCGCCTCCCATGTATGTATACCCGGCAGAATGGTAAATCTGATCCATTCCCTCAAAAGCCTTTTCAAGGGAATCAGGGTCCGTCACATCTCCTTCAACGAGACGAACCCTGTCGAGAATACCCGAAAACGGAACAAGACTGGAGCTTTTGCGAACCAGCGCATAAACCTCATTGTCACCGGAGACCAGTTTTCTTACTAAACTTGAACCAATAAAACCGGTTGCTCCGGTTACTAATACTTTATTATGCACCTGTATCCACTACTTCTGATAAATTATAACTCATCAATCTTGTCACCGAGATCATAGAGTTTGTCCTGGATCTCTTCGTTATTTGCCGCAATCTCTTCGGCACGTTCGATTTTCTCCTCAGCCATCTCCCCGATAAGCGTACGGCTGAATTCCAGAGGACCACCGTCGAGCTTTGCAAGATACCCGCCAAGCGCATCATAAATTTCGTCGAGTTCTGCGATATTTTCCTTCAGATGATCAACTTCAGTAACATACTCTTTTACTGCGGTTTCAAACGCAGGACTGTACTCCCATTTAAGATCTTCTTCAAGACCGTCGACGACGCTCTCCTGCTCCATCCTGGTCGAGTTCAGAGCTGTTAGCTGATCGCTGACAGACTGCATGCTTTCCTCTATTTCCGCTTTCAGGGTATCGCTTTTGCCGCCGCCGCAGGCTGAAAGACCGACAAAAAGAAGAAGAACGCATAATTGTTTCAAAAAAGTGAGACTCTGCTTCATTGTTTCTGATGATTTTATGTTGACGATATCAGTATACAGTAATTGAATATTAGAAAAAATAGTGCCGTAATTGGCGATCTGCATCACTCAACAGAAAGCGTGCCGTCCAGAAGACCCTTGCGGATAGCTTCCAGGCGGACATGGACATCTTCCCCGACCAGAGCGGCATTTTCATCATTATAGACATAATCGGTGTAGCGTCCTTCCAGACCGTACATATTGACTTTCCCTCCGGGAAACGTACCATTCAACACCTGTTCGACGCTCTTGAGGACCGCTCTGTCAATTCCCTTGATCATGCTCGACAGGACATGCCCCGGAGCCAGATAATGCTGATCACGGTCCGTGCCGATAACCATGTTTCCGGTCTCGCGTGCTGCCTCGACAACCCCGAGACCGCTGGCCCCGGCAGCCTGATAGATAATATCAGCACCTTTGCTGAATTGACCAAGTGCAAGTTCCTTTCCCTTGGCGGGGTTGGTAAATGCGCTTCCCGTCATACCGATATAACCCGAAATAATCGTGATATCGGGATTGACGGATCGTGCCCCGGCCACATAGCCATCATGAAAACGCCTGATAACGTTCGACTCCATTCCACCGATAAAGCCTATCGTATTGGTACGGGTAACCAGTGCCGCCATCGCACCTGCCAGAAAAGAGCCTTTCCGATCGTCAAAAACAATTCCGGAGAGGTTTGAAGGCAGCTCCTGGCCCGGGTCGCCGGCATAATCAATACAGGCAAAAGAGGTCTCGGGAAAATCCCGTGCGATGAGCGCGATATCGCGGCTGAAAAGCAGACCGACCCCGAAAACAAGTTTCACATCCGGATCAGCCGCAAGATTGCGCAGAGCGGCCTCACGGTCAGCGCCTTCTCCGGACGGCTCGATATAGACAAAATCGATACCAAGGGAATCCCTGGAAAGCTCGAGTCCATGATAAGCGGCATCATTGAACGACTTATCCCCTCTTCCACCAACGTCGAAAACCATACCGACCGTCATCGGGGAAGATGACGGACCTTTCTCCGGTGGCGTTTCGGATGAGCATCCTGTCAGGAAAAAGAGAACCAGCAGCAGCGCAGCAACTGAACATTTCATAACCGAAAAGGTGATACCGGTTTGTAGGAATCCTACTTGTAATTGGCAAAAGATACAAAATTTAAAGGTAACAAAAATCCCGCTGCTTTAAAAGCAGGCATCAGCAGACAGAAAGAGCGTAAATAAGTACGGGCGATTGCATAAATACCTTGTATCGAAACCCGAATCATGACGAATAATTTTTATATTTATCAGAACAGAACGCCATCATTCAACGATAAAATACAGCGCTAAAAACCCGGGAGTCATGAGACATCTGCCTCAACCCGCACTATACAGAATCAAGCCAGCCTCATGCTCACCATCATGTATTGAGCCGTTACTCCAGCAATTGAATCATCCGCCCGTCACGCAAAAGCAGGCAGCAACGCATCAGGTACTGACATTGTTCGATACCTTCGAATGGAATGCCTGGCAGAAGAACAATGCCGTTATAAAAACAGGACGCCGCCTTTGCGTGCTCGACCTGAAAACAGGAACAGAGATTGCGTGCTGTGACTTCAGAAAAAACCCGGCTTTTTTCCTTCCGGAAGCGATTGGCGATCCGAAAATGGCTCTTCTGCTCTCCGGGTTCTCATCGCTGAGGGCATGGCTTCGGTTATGCGCAATTGAACGGCATGTCGAGACATTCAAAGTTTTCGATGAAAACCAGAAAACCATAGCAACGCTCTCGAGCCACCTGTATCTGCACAACACGTCGGATGGGCACTCCCCCCGGGCAGGCCGGAACATCATCGATGCTGTCTTCAGCATTACACCCCTGCGCGGCTACGAAGAAAATATCCGGCGGCTCGCTGACGAGATTGCAGCGATGCACGCAAATATGGCACGCATTTCCTTCAGCGACATCTATCGGAGAATACTTGAATCAGCGAACCTGAAACCCGGCAGCTACTCCTCGAAACCGAAGGTGCAACTCGATTCGAACAACACCATTTTTGAGAGCTCGAGGCTTCAGCTACTCGAAACGCTGGAAGTCCTTACCATCAATGAGCCCTGGCTGACAAAAAATGCAGATACAGAATTTTTACATGACTACCGGGTAGGAATCAGGCGATCGCGTTCGATTCTGGCTCAATTAAAAGGCGTGTTTCCACCGCAACAGCTGCGCCATTTCCGACAGGAACTCAGAACGCTTGCCAAACGGACAAACAACCTTCGCGATCAGGATGTTTACCTTCTCGAAGCTGATGCCTTTCGCGACCTTCTTCCCGGGCATCTTCGTCCTCATCTCGAACAGTTTTTCAATGATCTGAGATCAGCCCGCAAGAACGAGCTGCGCTCGTTTTCCCGCTATCTTCAGTCTTCGCGCCATCAGGAGCTGATGGAAAGCTGGGGAAGATTCCTGAAAACTTCGACTGCACCAGACATTTCCGAAGCGCCGAACTGCCGGCAGCCAACCGCATCCGTAGCGCTCCTCACCATAAAAAAAGCATGGAAAAAAGTGCTCCGCCACGGCAGAAGCATCAGTCCCGAGGCAACCGATACAGAACTGCATTCGCTTCGAATCGACTGCAAAAAGCTCAGATATCTTCTCGAATTTTTCTCAAGCATCTTTCCGCCAAAAACCATCGGCCCCGTTATCAGGCATCTGAAAAAACTCCAGGACAACCTTGGTAAATTTGTCGATCTCTCCGTACAGCAGGATTACCTTAACACGTATCTTGCGGATCTGGAGCAAAAACCTCATACTATCGGTATAGCCGCGGCAATAGGAGGATTGGTCACAACACTCCACCATGAAAGAGAACTCGTCCGGGACAGGTTCCACGACACGTTCATGCATTTCGACAGCAGCGAATGCGAAGCGCTGTTTTCAGAACTTTTTCATCAATACCGGAACTCATGAAAACCATTGCGCTTTACAGCATCAAGGGAGGAGTCGGCAAAACAGCCACAGCCGTCAACCTGTGTTTTCTGGCATCGACCATGAAACCTCCGGTGCTTATCTGTGATCTCGATCCGCAGGGGGCCAGTTCATATTACTTCCGGATCGTTCCGAACAAAAAATACAACAGCACCAAATTCCTCAAGGGAAGCAGAAAAATCTACGACAATATCAAAGGAACTGATTTTGAACAGCTTGATCTTCTGCCTGCCGATTTTTCCTACAGAAATCTGGACATCGAACTGGGTGAGGAAAAAAAACCGCAGAAAAAGCTGAAAAACAATATCAGGGAACTGAGCACTGAATACGAATTCATCTTTTTCGACTGTCCCCCGAACCTGACGCTGTTATCGGAAAGCGTCTTTGCCGCATCGGATATCATTCTTGTTCCCCTCATTCCGACAACGTTATCGCTGCGCACGTACGAACAACTGGTGAATTTTTTCACAGAAAACGATCTCGATACGACAAAAATCAAGCCGTTTTTCACCATGGTCGAACAGAGAAAAACGATGCATAGCGAGATTGTCGATGCACACAGAGGAAAAGGCAGGTTCATGAAACAAACCATTCCCTACAATTCAGAAATCGAAAAAATGGGTCTCTATCGAGCACCGCTCAATGCGGTTCACCCATTGGCTCCTGCGGCTGTCGCATACAGAAAACTCTGGGAAGAGTTACTCGATATGCTTTAAAAACCGATCCTGCTTCCGCACGATTTCTTTTTTCCGCCAGTAACCGCACGACGTCCGAAGCTGACATTGTGCGGGCTCGTGCACTAATAATAATAATAGCGCCAATTTTAAAAATATCAACAACATGAATAACAGCATAAATAAAAAAAATAACGCCGCACATAACTAATATTGGAGATAAAAAGAATATTATTAATATTGATAATATCGTAAGGGATCTATAACAAACAGCACCCACAGCACCATGGTTCTTGTCTTCTCAAACCACAAAGGAGGGGTTGGCAAAACAACCTCAACGCTCAATATCGGAGCGGCAATGAGCCGGCTCGGAAAAAAAGTCCTTCTCATCGATATCGACCCTCAGGCAAATTTGAGCCGTTCTCTCGGCATTCAACAGCAGGAAAACAACATATATCAGCTCCTCAGGGGCAACATGGACATCGATCCTGTACCTGTCGGGCCGAAACTTCATCTCATCCCATCCTCCCTTGACCTCAGCGCGGCTGAAATAGAGCTCAGTTCAGAAACCGGCAGGGAGTATATTCTCAATGAATTACTCGAGCCACTCAAACCAGCCTATGATCATATTCTCATCGACTGCCCGCCCTCACTCGGGCTTCTGACCATCAATGCGCTTGCAGCGGGAGAGCATGTGTTCATCCCTATCCAGGCGGAGTTTCTTGCACTTGACGGCCTGACAAAACTGCTTGAGGTGATCACAAAAATCAAGAAACGAATCAACGACAATCTTGAAGTCTCGGGAATCTTCGTCACCCAGTTCGATAAGCGAAAAATCCTCAACAGAGATGTTGCATCTGCTATCGATGAGCATTTCAGGGAAAAAGCCCTCAGATCAAAAATCCGCAGCAATGTCGCTCTGGCCGAAGCCCCGGGAACAGGTGCGCATATTTTTGATTATAACGACAAGTCCAACGGTGCTGAGGATTACATGGCACTGACAAAAGAGATCCTTGCTGTTCTGAAAAAAAAGAAGTAAAATCATAAGACTAATAACAAAAACAACGAACACAAGAAAAATAAATTCTCATAATCATGGCCAGAAAGAAAAGCTTTTCCGGAGGGATCAACAGCCTTCTTGAAAGTACGGTAAACGATACAGGAATCGAAGAGAAGGCCTCAAAGGAGAGAGGTAGAGGAAAAACACAAAAAAAAATAGGTGCCGACTCGACCATCGCATCATTCGTTATCCGGACAGATACGCTTGAAATCATGCGGGCCCTGGCCTACTGGGAACGAAAAAAGATCAAGGATGTACTCGAAGAAGCCATGCAGCAACTGCAGTTGGAAAAAGGCGACAATGTTATAACCAAAGCGCTGGAAGAGTACCGCAAACAAGCCGCGGACGAATAGGGGAAACAGCAAAAACAGCGGAAGTGTTTGCAAAAAATATTCTTTTTGTTAGATTTACTTCCCCTGAACGATGGCGAAGTGGCCGAGTGGCTAGGCAGAGGTCTGCAAAACCTTCTACAGCGGTTCGAATCCGCTCTTCGCCTCTGCAAAAAGGCTGACTCGTATCGACGGGTCAGCCTTTTTTTTCGCCCCTGTTTCCCTCAGAAGGCGTTGACAGCCTGAGCGGCAGACCGTACAGCGGCAACAAGTGCATCAATGGCACCCTCATCCATCGAAACAGGAATATTGAGGCAGATACTGCGTCGCAGTTGCCTGCCGGTTTCGGGCCAGAGTGATTCGAGGTCGCAGTCGCGGTAACGATCATACTGCGGCAGCAGATGACCCCATACTCCGGCAAAATGCCAGTCAAGCGCTTCGGGAAGAATCTTTGTTCCGAATCCCCGGGAAAGAAGCTCCTGTTCGAATCTGAGCGCCTGCTCCCTCTCCTGCAGACTGAAAATAAGCGTATCACCCTGAGCACCGGCCTCATCGCTGAAAGCACGGAACGTGAGTCCGGGAAGATCCAGAAGACGCTCCTTGATTTTTCGTTTATTTTCTTGTGATCGATCGAGAATAAACGCCATTTTACGCAGCTGGGCAATACCGACGGCCGCCGTCAATTCGCTCATACGGTAATTCAGCCCTTTTGCCCGTCTCGGATCCTTGCCGCGCGGCAGTCCTGAAAGATGCATATGACCGTGATCGGAAAACTCGGCAACACGATCGTAAATATCACGATCATCGGTAATCACCATCCCCCCCTCTCCGGTATGCAGCGTTTTACCGGCATCAAAAGAAAATGATCCGACCTGCCCGATAGTACCGAGTTTGCGACCGTGGTAACTTGCGCCAAGGGCCTGTGCTGCATCTTCAATCAGCACAAGACCGTAGCGTTTGCACAACGCCGACAGCTCGTCCATTTTCGGAGGGGCCCACATGGGAATGACCACAACAGCTTTTGTTTTCGGCGATATGGCCTGCTCAACGGCAAGAGGATCGAGATGAAAGGTCTCATCGATCTCTACTGGCACAGGAATCGCCCCCAGAGCGCTTATAGCCTCAACCGGCGCAATAAATGTCCATGCTGTTGTAATGACCTCGTCACCGGGTCCTATTCCGGCCCCGGCAAGCGCACAGTGAATCGCCGCTGTCCCCGAAGAAACTGCATGAGCATACCTGACGCCCATCACCTCGGCAAAGAGAGCCTCAAACTTCCTCGTCTTATAATTGCCGGGTCCATACCGGTAGAGATTGACCTTTTCCTTGTCAAAAAGCTCCTGAATCTCCACCAGTTCTTCACGACCGATTAATTCTGCTCCTGGCATTGGAATGCTACTCCTTTTTTCTCTGTTAAATGAGTTTTGAAACAACCTTCAAAGCCGATTCTTCATTAAACTCGACAGGGTTCCCGGCAAAAGAGCCCTGAAGCGCCTGGGATGCCTGATGCGCAAAATCAGCAGCCGTCCCCTGAGTGATCCCGAAAGAAGAAAGGCGTGGAACATCGAGCTGCCGGTAAAGCGCGTCCATCTGCTCCAGCAACTGCTCAGAACATGCCCTTGCCGACAGGGTTTCGCGCATGGGGTTCAGTACAGCATACTTCTCATAACCGTGACTGATATTATAAGCCATAACCTCCTTGAGAAAAACCGCTCCTGCCAATCCATGTGGGACCTTGTGCTTCACTCCGAGATAATAGGCGAAGCCGTTGGACGGCCCGTCCCCGGAATTCATGAGTGCAACGGTCCCGCAGATACTGCCGACAGCAAGGTCGATGCGGGATTCGGCACGGTCCAGCTGGTCCTGCTGGAGCGCATAGAAAATCCTCAGAAACCCTTCAATGGAAAATATCCTGCTCAGAGGGGTATGTTTCGGAGAGCCGAAACTGTCGACACAGTGCACCATACTATCCATAGCCGTAGCGATAACGCTCTGGCGTGGGGCGCTCATGGAGAGCAACGGATCGACGACGCACTTTTTCGGGAAATTTTTCCGGCTGTTAATCCCCAGCTTGCGTCCTTCGTCCTCATCGATAAAAACTGCATTATAACTCACTTCGGCACCGCTTCCGAGAATTGACGGAACAGTGATAAGCGGCAAAGGATCGTTGATATCGGCGGGAAATCCTTTCAGCGAAAGCGCAGAAACGGCATTGGTCTGCAGAAGCGCAACTCCTTTGGCAAGGTCCATCGTGCTTCCTCCGCCAATGACGACAAATCCGTCAGGAGCAGGCTCCCGGAAATATCCCGCTACATCCTCGAGATGGCGATAGGTAGGTTCTCCAGGAAAGGAGTTCGTATAGATCGCACATCCCGGGTAAGCCTCCTTAATAGCACCAAGTACATCGTGAAAATAGAGGCTGGCCTCGAGATTGGCATCGTAGATCAGACCGGGGTTCTTAAAACCAAGCTGCTTCATGTGCGCAGGCAGGGTTAACGCCGAGCGGAGATCGATACTGATGTCGGTTGTAAGAAAAAAGTTCATGGTCATTAATTTTCCGGTTTGTTCAATAGTGCGGCGCGCGTTACACCAGCTGTTTTTTGTGCATATAAAACTCGATCAACTCTATTTCTTCAATAGTGTCGATCTCCCACGTCTGCCAGAATTCCATGCAGTAGACTGAAAGTCTGCTGCCTATCCTGTTGCGGGTACGCTCAAGAACATCTCTCGACACGATGTAAATAGAGCCGTTTTCAATATACTGACGGGGACGTTCCTGACGCATGACCCTGCTGCGATAATCGAAATTGACGCTCTCCCAGCCCGTTACGCGTTTTTCCCAGAGCGTCAGATCATCGGGTGCTGTGACAGACATCAGCGAATCAGCACCCTCTGACTCGAACAGCTGCATCGCATTGTCGATATCCCCCGCGAGCCTGAGAGGCGATGTTGCCTGCAGAAAAACAGCGGTGTCAGACGGCAGGCCGTGGTGATGCTCAATAACATCAAGTGCGTGCAGAAGAGCAGACTCGGAGCTTGACGTATCAGTTGACAGTTCCGAGGGACGTTCGATCACCAGAGCACCATACTCACGGGCAACCTGCGCAATCATCGGACTGTCTGTCGAGACAAACACCTCGAGTACGCTCCGTGATGCCTGAGCCTGCAGGATCGACCAGGCAAGCAGCGGTTTACCGGCAACAGGATGGATATTTTTATTGATAAGACCTTTTGAGCCTCCTCGTGCTGGAATAACGGCGACAGCGTGCTTCATGATGCGGTCAAATAAAAAAGAGAAAAAAAGCTAAGCCTCCACCACCTGCCGGCAGACAGCGGCTATATTTTTCGCAGCAGATCTGTTCTGCAGCGGGGTCAAAGCCTTGAGCACATGGGGTTCAAGGCTGCAGTGAACAACCTTGTTGAGCGCTGAACCGACAAGAATGGTTGACGAATACTGGGCGATCATCATACAGGAATTGGCAATCATTTCCTCCGTGCGACCTTCGCTATAGACCGGACTGCCGGGCGCATAGCGTTGAATCTCGCTCACAGCGCGACCAGCCCGCTCGTTCGGATGAAGTTTAAAGATCAGCTGCCTCCCGTCGGCAATCCTCAGATACTTTTCAATGTTTTTTCTGCGATTCTCATAAATAAAGGTTTCCCGATTGTCTGACGTACAGACAAGCACATAGTCCCGATACTCGAAATCATTGTCCAGATAACGTTGGCAATCATCAAAATTCGGAATGCTGGTCACGTCGATTTTCGAGGGATCCACCCCTTTTCGAATGAACAGCTCCCTGTACCCTTCGCTGGCAACACAGAACCTGACATACTGCCCTGACAGACCGGTTGCCGCTGTCCCTGCTATCCAGCGAGGGATCCACCTGACCGTTCGCGCCATCTGATAAAGAAACGTCTCCGGTTCTGTCATTCCCTCCTGAACGAGAACAATTCTCCGCCCCCTTATGTTGTGCGGAACGACAAGATCGGTTCCTGTCACAACCAGATCGTAGGGATGAAGGTTTCCTCCGGGATCGATGTCGACATTGTGTTCGTGATAGATCTCGAGTGCCCGATCGGTCCTTTTGCGCCCCAAAATGCTGAATTCAAGCAATCCTGAACGGGCAGCATGGCCAAGAAGACCGTCATCATAAAAAGGAGAGAAATAACGGTCATACTCGCCGAGATGTCCGGCGATCTGAAGCATCTGGGTCGTCTGGTTGACCGATCCGCCGATAAACAGAATTTTCTTTTTCATTGTGACCGAACACTGATATGATCGTTTTCGCCCGGACGTATACCGTAGAACAAAAGCAGAGCGTAACCCGCAGCGTACCACAAGAGCTCTTTCAGGCGACGAAGAAGTACGAAAGCACCGCCAAGGACAACGTAATCATGCATTCCCAGTGCCCGGAAAAAGGCCAGAAAGCCAAAATCCTGAATCCCGAGCCCGGAGGGTATGACAAAAACGACTGAGCGAAGCAGCGTAAGCGTTGTATCGAGAGCCAGAATCTTCTCAAAAGCTACTTCGGCACCCAGAAGATACAGGATAAGATACGACTCGACACCGAGCATCATCCAGGAAAATGTATAGCAGATCGTCGATAGAACGATCTGGCGAACGCCTGTTTCACCAAACCGCTTCAATTCACTGTCAGTGGCATGAAAAGAACTCTCTTTGCCTAAAAGCCATGCTCTCAGGCGCGTAAACGGCACCGCCAGAAGCAGACGGTGGAGACGACTGGCCATTCCGCCATCGAGCAGCATAACAAGAAGAGCGGTAAAAACAGCAATAATGACCAGTGCGGCTGCAGCGACAATCCAGCCGAGCCCGGCAATCCCTATCAGCTCAACGGAAAGCTCCTGAAGCCAGCCGAAACCAAATAATGCACCGGCAAGGGTATAGAACCCCTGGCTGAGCCCGAGAACGAGTTTACGAATGACAACCGCAGCGACAGCCGAGGGAAGCGGCACTCCGAGAAAACGTTTACAGAGATAGGGACGAAGAGGCTCGCCTACAGCCACTCCGGCAGGAACCGTCATCGAAACAGTTTCAGAAATGACCTGTATATTGAACAGTCTTCTGAACGGCAGATTCCCTGTTGCTGTCGGGAAAAGTTTTTTCCAGCCGATGGTTTCCAGGACATGCAGCGCAGCATAGGGAATCAGAAGAAAAAGAGAAAACCACCCGATGTCGATCACAAGACCAACAGATGCTTTGAAATCGATCTGCAGAAAAAGCCAGACAAGAAGAATAATTCCGGTTACAAGCCCGGCATAACCTGCAAGCGTTGTACCTGAAAAAGAGATCTTTTTCTGCATGAACGTTCTGCGACGACAGAGAAAAAATGAATAAATCCTTCAGACAGCGACACATCAGCATCGGTCAGCACGCCTGCATTCAACAACCCAACACCTGCTGAACCGTTGCAGCAACGGGCACATGACACGATAGTACGAAAAGATGACTTGCAAAGATAGCAAACTATTGTTAAATATTCTGCTTACGCCCGACATCCATTATGGACATCATACCGTTGTGCACAGTGGCGGATAAAAAAAAAGAGATCATCAGCCGCACTGCTGTCGTAAGCGAGTCAAACACAGGAAAAACGGGTCGCAGTATCCCGAATCCCGACAGGTTCGGCATAATATGTAACCCAACGGAAAATACCGCAATCATCGTGATGAACGCTTACAAAGAACCATCCTGAAGCCTCTTCATAGCCTTAATCCTTCGCTTATGGGACTTATCTATTCTGATTTCAATACCCTGCCTGATCTTTTCGACAAAGTATTCAGTCACTACAAAGGTCAGGCTGCAAAATTCCCCCTTGCACGAAAAGTCAACGGGAAATATGAGCCTATTTCCTATGATTCGCTCCGCGAGGACGTCAAGGACCTTGCTGCATGTCTTAAAGACAGGGGAATCGGTCGCGGCGACAGAGTTGCCATTCTTTCCGAAAACAGGCCGGGATGGTACCTGACGGATATGGCTATCCTCTCGATCGGGGCGATCGATGTTCCGCTCTACCCTTCTCTTCCGCCGAACCAGATCGAATACATCCTGAAGGACTCCGGCTCGAAAGCCATTGTCGTTTCCAATATGCTGCAGCTCGGCAAAATCATCTCGATATGGCAGAACCTCGAGGAACTTGATTTCATTATTGTCATGAACAGGCTCGAAGAGCCTCAGGAAGGCGTCATCGAGCTCTCGGAAGCCAAAACCAGAGGCAGAAAAATCCTCAGTGAGACACCTGACTTTGTCAGTTATCAGATGATCAAACCTGATGATATCGCCACGATCATCTACACCTCGGGAACAACCGGGATGCCGAAAGGGGTCATGCTGACACACCGCAATATCTGCGAAAACATCAAATCCTGCTCGACAATCATCCGGCTTGACGAGTCCGACAGAAGCCTCTCTTTTCTGCCTCTCTCCCATGCCTATGAAAGAACCGGTGGCTACTATCTGATCTTCGCCTGCGGTGCATCGATCTATCTTGCCGAAAGCATCGAAACAGTCTCACTCAACATTTCCGAAGCAAAACCGACAATCATTTTTACCGTCCCGCGGCTTTTCGACCGCATCAGAACAAATATCCTGAAACAGATCGCCAGTGAAAGCCCGGTCAAACAGAAAATATTTAACTGGGCATGCAGCACGGGACAGCAATACCATGCAGCAGCGCTGACAGGCAGAATTCCTGCCGTTCTGGGCCTCCAGCATGCGCTTGCCGACAAGCTCGTCTATCAAAAAATCAGTCACAAGTTCGGAGGGAACCTTCGCTTTTTTGTTTCGGGAGGCGCTGCCCTTCCTCAGAAAGTTGGCGAATTTTTCCAGGCCCTCGGCATAACGATTCTTGAAGGGTTCGGACTGACAGAGACATCGCCGGTAACCAATGTCAACAGACCGGAAAAAGTCAAATTCGGAACGGTAGGCCCTGTCGTCGATAACGTCGAAATTTCAATCGCTGCTGACGGCGAAATTCTGTTCCGGGGTCCCAATATCATGAAGGGTTACTGGAACGACGAAGCGGCAACACGGGAGGTCATCTACGATGACTGGTTCCATACAGGAGATATCGGAGAACTTGACGAGGACGGGTACCTCAGGATCACCGACAGAAAAAAACATATCATTGTCACATCGGGCGGAAAAAACATTGCTCCTGTTCCGATAGAAAACCTCATTGCAGAAAATCGCTATGTCGATCAGGTTATGGTCATCGGTGAAAAACAACCCTTTCTGACAGCGTTGATCGTCCCCGATTTTACGGAGCTTCAATCCTATGCCGAGGAGAACCAGATTTCATCAGCATCGGTGGGCGAGCTTCTCAAAGACAAACAGATCAACAAACTTTACGAAAATCTCCTGCGAACCATTTCAAGACAGCTTGCCACGCATGAAAAAGTGCGCAAGTTCCTGCTTGTATCCGAACCGTTTTCCATTGAAAACGGCCTGTTGACACCGACCCTTAAACTGAAACGACGGGCAATTTCATCGAAATTCCAGAAAGAGATCGATTCGCTCTACAAAGCCATGGTGTACAACACGGAATAACCATCTGCCCATGCTCGGCAACAGGATCGATCCGGGAGCACTCGCGCAAACAGCAGCAGGAAGAATCTCAGGTCCCATCAGGAACCCTGAACGACATCTGTCCGGATGCGTCATGAGGTTCCTGCCGTTCGACCAGTCCGTCTTTTTCCATATCCGAAAGAATATCCTCGATGCTGAACGGCCCGTCACCATAGCGGGCCCGAATCTCCTCGACAGCCATTCCTCCCGGCTCATCGAGAAGATCACTGAGAATTCTTCCTCTGTACCACCGTTTCGAACCTTTATAGGCGCTTTGGCGCCCGACAGGACGTATTCCGCTTCGTTTCGAGGTCATATAGAGCGCTCCGTAATCCATGAGGGCATTGTGCCACTCCCTGCTTCTTGAACGGGGCAGCAGCGCATCGGCCACATCATACAGTTCAGAGACCGAGATACTCTCTTCAAGTCCAAGCTCGTAGAGAAGGATTCGACGAATATTGGTGTCGACCGTCGCAATATCACAATTATCGGCAAAAATCGGTATTGAACGGCTTGTATACATGCCGATACCGGGAAGGCGAAGCAGCTCGTCAGGCTTCCCCGGCACCACGCCGCCATACTCACTGACAATAATGCCCGCTGCCCTGTGGAGCCGTTCTCCACGTGCATTATAGCCAAGGCCGCTCCAGAGGGAAAGAACGTCCCTGAGAGACGACGAGGCAAGAGCGTCGACATCGGGAAAACGATCCATCCATGCATTGAATTTCACAACGACACGCTCTGCCTGAGTCTGCTGAAGCATGATTTCGCTGACCATGACGGCATACCGCTCTGTTGTCTCCCGCCAGGGAAACGCCCTGCGATGACGGGAATAAAACCCCAGCACCTTTTCCTGAAAAACCTCAATATCCTTGACGCTGATCATGAACCTGCATCGAAAATGATTACCCTGTCAATAACAGCCTCGCCCTTATCGTCAAGACGAAGCGTTGCCGCTTCAACCATCGGGTCATGCGCAAAAAAGAGAATCGACTGATCTTCAAGCAACCGCGACAGGATCCGTTTTTTTTCATTGATGACCTCAAGCGGCTCGATATCGAATCCAAGACCTCTTGCAAGCCCGAGATGTGCTGCCGAAGGAAGCAAATCGCCTCCATGAACAAGTGATACCCCCTCATCACGGACGCGCACAAGCTGCTGGCCGACAGTATGGCCCCCGACACAGATCAGGTCGATCCCCGGAAAAAGCTCCATATCGCCATCGAGCAGGTTCAGATTTCGGCACTTCTGAAGGGCGTCAACAAATTCGAAACGATAACTTGCCCGTTCCTTCAGATTCGGCGAAAGCGCTGACTGAAAATTACGCATCTGGACATGGAAACGCGCAGCAGGAAAAATCGGCTCAAAATGATCATCGCTCCATTCAAAAGCACCGGCAAGATGATCGAAATGCAGATGGGTAAAAATCACATCGGTAATATCGCCGCGTCTGATACCGACCTTTTCCAGCTCCTCATCCAGACGGAATTCTGTGAGGCAGTAAATATCCCTGAGTTTTTCTGACCATGCGCTTCCCATTGCCGCATCGACGAGAATATTGCGGCCATTTCCCGAGATGAGAAGCAGGCGCATTGAAAGAGCAACCCTGTTGCGGGAATCCGGTCTGATGACTTTCTCCCACATTACTCTGGGAACAACACCAAAAACAGAACCACCGTCAAGGCTGAAATACTGAACATCGAGACAGTGAAGGCTATAGGGACCGATCCTATGCATGGATGTAAATTTCAATGGATTTGAGAAAACACCGGAAACCGGAACAACAACACCGAAAAAACGGCACATAAAAAAAGCCTGACTGAGTCAGGCTTTTTCCGGCTTGCGAAGAAACCGTCGATATCAGTTGCCTGCAGGTGCAGAAACTTTGCGTTCCTTGACCCTGAGGGCGGCTTTACCGGTACGTTTACGCAGATACGAGAGTTTTGCTCGGCGGGTTTTACCGTATTTGCGAACTTCGATGCTCTCGATATTGGGTGAATTGAGCGGAATGATACGCTCGACGCCAACACCATTCGAAATTTTACGCACCGTAATGGTACGATTGGTGCCGGCACCGCTTTCACAGATAATCACGCCCTCATATGCCTGCAACCTTTCTTTTTCGCCTTCGATAACACGCAACTGCATTCTGATGGTATCTCCCGGACGAAGCTCCGGCAAATCCTGGCGTACCTGAGCAGCTTCTACTAATTGAATTAACTGATCCATGATGACAACTTTTAACGTTATTTGTTCTTTAGCTCTTCCAGAGTTTCCTCGTCGAGAAGGTCCGGCCGGCGCTCAAGCGTTCTGGCAAGTGCGTTCCTGCTCCGCCACTCCTCTATTTTCTTATGATGACCCGACAGGAGCACCTCGGGAACCTTCATTCCGCGGTATTCCGAAGGTCTTGTATAATACTCGCAATCCAGCATCCCGGTCTGAAAGGAGTCGCTCAGCGCTGACTCGCTATCCCCCAGAACACCGGGAATAAGTCTGATGACGGCGTCCATGAGCATCAGGGCGGGAATTTCACCTCCTGAAAGAACGACGTCCCCAACCGAGATATCCATGGTAACCAGACGATCCCGTATCCGCTGATCAACCGCTTTGTAATGCCCGCAGAGAATAATCAGGTTGCTTGTACGCGAAAGCCGGTTTGCTTTCTGCTGATCGAGACATTCGCCGTCAGGGGTCATGAAGATAACCGCATCATACGGCCGCTCGTCAAGAAGCGTTTCTATACATTCAAAGACCGGCTCGGGTCGAAGAACCATGCCGGCTCCCCCTCCAAACGGAGTATCATCAACCTGCTTATACCTGCCAAGCCCGTAATCATGCAGATTATGCACATGAATATCTGCCAGATGTTTCTCTGACGCTATGTGCAAGAGGCCTTTCTGCAACGGAGATTCAAAAAATCCGGGCATGACGGAAATAACATCAATCCGCAAAGGCATCATGGACCGCCACTTTTCAGCAACATTTCACAGGAACAAAAGGCAGTGATCCCGTTCATAAAAACTCATCGAAACGCCTGACAACCATCTCGCCTCTTTCAAGATCGATTTCGACAACAAATTCCTCAATTGCAGGAATAAGAACACGTCTATCGCCTGCAACTATTTCATACACCTCATGAGCAGGCATTTTCAGTACATCCCGCACAATACCGAGCATCTGATGCTCTTCATTGAAAACACCAAGTCCGACAAGATCATGAATATAAGCCCTGTCGGGAGGGAGGGGCATCAAATCATCTTCAGTAATGTAGATTCCCTCCCCCACAATCAAGTCGGCATCATTTCTGGTCTCGATTCCTTCAAACCTCAACAGGACAGCCCCGTTCTGAAGGGCTGCCCCGGCTACTCTCCTGGGAACAACAGACGTTTCATCTCTACCGACAAAAAACAGCTTTCTCTGTAAAAAGCTTTCAGGAAAATCTGTTTCCGGCATCACTTTCAACTCTCCCTTCAACCCTTTCGGCTTCAGGATACGCCCCGCAAGATAGAGTGGTTTATCCATATAGTCTGAGACCCCGGCAGATGCCGCTACAACAACACTTATTGAGCACTTTCTGCCGTGGCGGCCTGGGCTGCCTCAGCATCTTTCTTTGCCTGACGACGACGGGCCTTGATTGCAAGCCTTTTCTGAAGCCTTGCTGCCTGACGTTCCTGCCACTGAGCCATTTCCGAAACGATCTCTTCCTGGCTGCGCCCTTTTCGTTTCAGGTTCATTTCATAAAGCAGGCCGGTTGAACGAAGAAGACTGAGAGCCGTTGTCGTAGGCTGAGCACCGACGCCAAGCCAGTATTCAACGCGTTCTTTGTCAATGGTAATGCTGTGAGGTTTCGCTGTCGGCTGATAACGGCCGATCACCTCGAGAAACTTTCCGTCTCTGGGAGCACGAACATCTGCTGCAACAATCTGGTAGAAGGGCATTTTTTTTCTGCCAGCTCTTCTGAGTCTGATTTTTACCAAAACGTATTACTATTTAGGTTAACGTAAAAAAAGCAAGTTATTATCGTTTCAATAACTTTTCAAGATTTAAATTCTGAGGCATGATTTTCCGGCCGGACTTGGTCATCTTCGTCACGGAGCTCATCATCTTTTTCATCTCCTTGAACTGCTTGAGCAGCATGTTGACGTCCTGAACTTTCGTCCCGCTGCCATTGGCAATCCTCATTCGGCGGCTTCCATTGATAATCTCCGGCGCCTGACGTTCGGCCTTGGTCATGGAACAGATAATAGCCTCTATCGGCTTGAAATCCAGCCCGTCAAGATCCTGCTTGGGAATCATTTTATTCAGTCCGGGCACCATTTCGACAAGCCCCTGAATCGAACCCATCTTCTTGAGCTGCTGGAGCTGATCGAAAAAGTCATTCAGATCGAACTCGTTTTTCATCAGCCTCGACTGCATTGTCCGGGTTTTTTCCAGATCGAGCGTCTCCTGCGCCTTTTCGACAAAACTGACAATATCGCCCATACCAAGAATCCTCTGGGCCATACGATCAGGATAGAAAAGGTCCAGATCGTCGACTTTTTCTCCGACGCTCATAAACTTGATCGGCTTGTCGACAACATGTTTGATAGAAAGCGCGGCACCGCCTCTGGCATCACCATCGAGCTTTGTGAGAACAACCCCATCGAAGTCAAGGCGCTCATTGAACACCCTTGCGGTATTGACTGCTTCCTGGCCGATCATCGCATCGACAACAAAAAGGATTTCATCGGGACTGAGCTGTTTCTTGAGGCTTTCAGCCTCAGCCATCATCCCTTCATCAACCTGAAGGCGGCCTGCGGTATCGACAATGACAACGTCGCAGGCTGTCCTGCGCGCCTCATCGACACCATCAAGAGCGGCTTTGAGCGCGTCCTGGGCATCTATTGAAAAAACCGGAACATCAACCTGCTCACCCAATGTTTTCAACTGGGCAATAGCGGCAGGACGATACACGTCAGCAGCCACAAGCAGCGGATGCTTTCCGTTCTTTTTCAGACGTTTTGCCAGTTTCGCACAAAAAGTGGTTTTGCCCGAACCCTGCAGGCCTGCGACCATAATCACGGCCGGAAGCTTTTTGGATCCAAGATTTAACGGTTTGTTCTCTCCGCCCATCAGATCGGTCAGCTCATCACTGACAATCTTGACAATCATCTGGGCAGGGGAAACGCTCCTGACGACCTGTTCACCAAGAGCCTTCTCTCTTACATCTTCAACAAATTTCTTGGTAACCTTGTAGTTAACATCCGCGCCAAGCAGAGCTCTTTTGATATCGCGCATAGCAATACCAATATTGACCTCGTTGATTGTCGCCTGGCCGGCGAGTTTTTTAAAGGTGGCCTCCAGCTTGTCACTTAAATTATCGAACATCGCTTAAGACTTTTTTCATGCTTATGCAAAGCTAAAATTGAATAGCTTTTATTATAATAAAAAAACCGCAAAAATAAAACCTATCACCATAACATTCAACAACAAAACAGCTTTTTATTTCCCGACACTTCGTATATTCCGGTTTGAAACGACAACGAGAAACGCTCTTGACGCTCATGGATCTTGAAAAGCTCTTCAACTCCTTCAGAAACTGCAACATAGCTATTGTCGGCGATATCATGCTCGACAAATACATTTTCGGTCATGTGTCAAGAATATCGCCAGAATACCCGGTCCCTGTCGTCGATGTTGTCAAAGAAACATTCCGCCTCGGAGGTGCAGCAAACGTAGCTGTCAATATCAGGGCAATGGGGAGCAGGACATCGCTGTTCGGTCTCACAGGAGCCGATGCCGACGGCGACATCATGCGGGACCTCCTCGCCGGCCACAATCTGCCGTTATCGTCCGTTATCCGCGATACATCACGTCCGACAACCTGCAAAACAAGGATTCTTTCGCAGAACCACCATATTGTCAGGGTGGACCATGAAAGCCGCAACCAGATTTCCGAAGCGCTCGAAAACGTCATTCTTGAACAGATAAAAGCATCGATAGATGACTTTGACGCGATTATCCTCGAAGACTACAACAAGGGCGTGCTGACCACCCGCCTCATCAAAAGCATAACCTGCTTAGCTGCCGAAAACAAGGTTCCTGTACTGGTCGACCCGAAACTTGAACGTTTCTTTGACTACAGGGATTGCACCATTTTCAAGCCCAACCTGGCCGAAGTCGCCTCGTCACTGGGAATCGTGCCACCGGAAAGCGACAGTGATATCGAAAAAGCCTGCGCTCGCCTTATAGAAAAAATAGGCTGCCGGCATCTGGTCATAACGAGAGGGGAAAAAGGAATGACAATCTGCAATGACACCTGTACCCATATTCCTGCAGCAACCATCGACGTCGCCGACGTTTCAGGGGCCGGGGACACCGTCATAGCAATGCTCGCACTCGGAGCTGCCTCCGGTCTCGACATCGTCACAAGTGCTGAAATTGCAACCCTCGCTGCTTCGTGCGTCTGCCAGGAAGTAGGCGCTGCCCCGGTAAAACCGGACAAACTGCTGAAATCCTGCCGCGAACACTTCGCATAATGAACCTGAAAGATGGCCGCGCTCAAACGCGCAGCTGCAAACAGAACGGCTTGAGCTCTCCATCGCCACAAAAGGGACACAGAATCACCCATCGAAAACGGCACCTCGATTCACGCGCTCCAGGAAAGGAATAGAGATACCATAGGTGACATCGCGCTCACCACTGGCACTCACTACTGTTCGCTGAAAGAGAGCACGGCATCGACTTCCGACGGGTAAGGGGGATCATATGAACGGTCGAGAGCAAGCCGTCGGAGATTCTGCAGAGAATAGAAAGGCACCTCAAACATCGCTTTATTGGCGACAGGAGAAGGAATGTCAGGCCCCGGATTGACATGCATGAGAAAAGTAATTCGCACCTTTCCGTCACTCAAGGGTTCAAAAATCCACTTTCCGTAAGTCTCCCTGACTCTGACGCAACCGGGATTCGGGGGCAAAAAATCCGGTTTGGAAACCATAGTGACAGCAATCCCGGAATCTCCGGCCTCTTCAAGCGCTGTCCGGAGAATCATCTCCCTTGGCTGAAGCGGCCATGGCGCCTTGATGACCTGATGAAGAACATACTCAAGATTATCGCCTTTCTCGACAAGTGTCATCGCTGAAAGCTGATGAACCCATCTGGTATAACTGTCGATATCATGAAAGAGGCTGATAAGCTTCTTCAGGGGAACCGCAAATGCGACGACACCTTTAAAACCAAGAACATCAGAATGCTCAAGCTTTGCAGAATAGACCCGGATATCCTTGTGCTCTACGCGAAACTCCCACGAGTCTTCGCAAAAATTCTCTAATACCATATGCCCGGAGAGATAAATAAATACATTACTGCCACTGCTGACACCATATCAGTCAGTGATAAACTCCTCGTAATTCTGAAAAACATCATCTGCCGATACCTTGAACGGCGCACTGACAGGTGTCTGATATTTCTCCTTTTTGACCATTGAGCGCATATTGGTCAGGGTATGATACGGCGTATCGATAACGGCAATATTTGCCAGCCACGAGGGAATCTCTCCGCCCGGCTCGATATGCAGCCTGAAAACCACCCGGCAGGTAGTCTCAGTCAGAGGAGTTATATTCCATGCTCCCTCAAGCTGTCGAACGCGCACATAATTCGGATTCTCCGGCAGAAAATCAGGCTTGCTGGTTATCCTGATAAATATTTCCGACGTTTCCGGGTCCATATAGCCCTGGGATTGACTGATAATTTCGCGATCGGAAAGCGGCCACGGGGCACTGACAAGCTGATAGACAATTCGGCCTTCGTCACCCTCAAGTTCCTGAAGAATCCTCATTTCACGGGTTTTCCATACCCATTCTGTAGCCGCGTCAAGATCATAGAGAAGCCCCAGAACACTATGGGCGGGAACATCAAGCATGGCTATACCCACAAAAGAGAGAAAATCCGAAGATGGAACCGGGCAGGTATAGATTTTCAGCCAGTCGTTCTGCTGACGAAGCGAGCAGGCGTTATTCTGAATTTTTTCAAGGAGTGACATAGGCAGAATTTTTATTAACGGTCAATAAACTGATGGAGTGCAGCTGATCGGGGTAAGAAACAACGCTTTACGCTGAAAAGTTTCATGCGGCTTGCTCATAAAGCCGCTCCAGAGCTACCTGAAGCACCTTGTCCGCCTCTTCAACCAAAACCCGGACCTGACCGCCGATACCAAAAAGCTGACGCGCGATGCGAGCTTTGACCGCTACCAGCAATCTGGCCTTTTCCCGCTCGAATGCCTGGGGATCAACAGGGATTTTCTTCCGGCTGCACACTGAATAAAGATAGGACTCAGCACGCTTATCTTCTGCATAGTTTTCAAGAAAAAGATCGAGAGAAGCGCCAAGGTTGCGGACCTGACTTGCAGAGTCATCAAGAACAGCAAGCGCGGTTTCTTCTATAACACCTTTCTCCTGAAGCGTGGTAAAAAATTCTCCCGGCTTGTTATCGACAACCCATACATCGGGAATAATGCCTCCGGCACTGCCGAGTGCCTGAACGTCAGCGCTATCGGAAACCTCCCCAAGAGACAATGCATCGGTTCGGTATACGCGAACGCCTTCTATAGCAGTGGGCACCTCAAGATCAGATCGCTCCTTAAAGAATTCCTCTCCTGCCAGTATTGAAGAATGATCGTCATAATACTCCTCCCGCCCGCGGGATCCAGCATCATAATCACGCTGGATCTGACGCCCCCGGGGAGTATAATAGCGAGCTATCGTCAGACGAATGGCAGAACCATCAAAAAGATCAAACTGGCGCTGAACAAGGCCCTTGCCAAATGTCAGCTCTCCTACAACCGGCGCCCGCCGGTTATCCTGAAGCGCACCGGCAAGAATTTCGGCAGCTGAAGCGCTTCCCCTGTCCACAAGCACGACAAGGGGCCCCGTCTCATAACGGCCGTCAGATCCTGAACGGTATTGAATCTGGTCAGGCCCCCC
>RRYU01006028.1_pt1 | contig 37727 bp, 32 predicted proteins | sample 2162651 | NCBI WGS metagenome assembly RRYU01 (sample SAMN10267283, study PRJNA491782) | microbial mat metagenome | isolation source: biomat in the production well | place: Japan: Minami-Kanto gas field, natural gas well KTG3 | collected 2017-06
TGCGGGTTATAGCCTATCTTGGCCCCTTCCTGGTGGCCATACAGCGGTTTGACTGTCACGTCGACATCCAGGATCCACTGCGTGCTCAGTAACGGCTCATAACAGGACTGCAGATGACTCTGTAACCAGGCGATCGCCGAGGCCTCGTCCATCCGCTTCAAGGCGCGAATGGCCGAATCATCACTGATCACCTTGTTCATTCCCAGCAGTTTCGTATTGACCGTATCGCCGCGCAAGGCCGTCAAATGGGTATAGCGGTTATGGCCCGACAGAATGGACAAAAACAACGAACCCAGTACGTCGATCTTCTGTGGTGCGTTGTTGCTGGCATAGTGGAGTGGACAATCATCCACCCATTGCCTAAAACGGTGCCCCAGCTTGAGAAACTCGATGAAAAAGGCCAGCTGGCCGATTGGGGTGACAGCCGCCGTCGGGTCCCATTCAACGTGAATTTTTCCCCCATAGGTTTCCACTTCGATGGCCGTCGATAGCGCTTTTTTCTCCGGAACTTTCACTTCACCCGTTGGGTGAACGACTGCTGGTGGCAATACCATCGCTTTATCTCAATGATTCAAAGGGTTGCTATTGTAGCGCTATTCTCAACTGAGGAATTTAGGATCATTAGGTATATGCCGTGCAGACCACCCCATACAACGAATGTCCAGCCGGCGCCATGCCATAAGCCTCCGAGCAGCATGGTGATCATCAGATTTATATGGCGTTTCATCCTACCCCGTAAGCTACCACCCAGTGGAAAATACACATAATCGCGGAGAAAACGGGACAAGGTCATGTGCCAGCGGCGCCAAAAGTCAATGATACTGGCCGCCTTATAAGGTGAGTTAAAATTGAGTGGAAGAACGATGCCGAACATTCGTGCAAGGCCGATGGCCATGTCAGAATAGCCGGAAAAATCGAAATACAATTGAAAAGTATAGGCAAGCACGCCACCCCAGGACTCAATTAGAGTCAGTTCCTGACCAGCGGAGGCGGCTGCGAATACAGGTGTTGCATATGCGGCTACATTGTCCGCAAGCACTACCTTCTTGAACAGTCCCAGCAGGAAAATCGAACCACCCACCGCAATACTGGCATTACTTAGTCCACCTGTTTTCCGCTTCAGGAATTGGGGCATCATCTCGGCATGATGGACGATAGGCCCGGCAATGAGTTGTGGGAAAAATGTCACGAACAAAGCATAGTGAAGAAAATTGTAGTCGCAGGCTTTACCACGATAGGCATCGACCAAAAAAGTGATCTGCTGGAAGGTGAAAAAGGAAATTGCCAGAGGCAGTATGATCTCATCGAAGTTGAAACCGGCATTGAATACCACATTGGCGGTTTCCACAAAGAAGTTAAAGTACTTGAAGTAGCCCAATGTGCCCAGGTTGAAAGCAATGCCCACCACTAAGGCACCACGGACTGAATGTTTGTATCCCTTCCGTCGTATACGGACCAACCTGTTGCCAACCAAAAAGTTGAAAAGCATGGAAGCGAGGATCAGCAGCAGGTAAGCAGGATTCCACTAGCCGTAGAAAAATAGAGAGCTGAGTACTAGCCAGGTTAGTGCGATATTCTGTCTCAACCGAGATATTTGATGGAAGCCAACCAGTACAATAGGTAAGAAAAGGAAAATAAAAAGGGGAGAGTTGAACAGCACTACTGAACGGAGTCCTTGATCCAGTATGGTGTAATACTATTCTCTGTCAATAGATAGGCGCTCCTTAGGAGCCACAGGGTAGAAGATGTACTATGCGATTTCTCCAACATCTTGTGTTATGGGTCTCTTCTGTGCTTAAGGGCTATATAGATAGTCTAAGCCTGGTATCCAGCATTTGTCATTAGCATCGGATGACGCCAATATTATTAATTCTTACGCGTATAGAAGAAATGTTTCTATACGCCAATAAGCCATCCGTCGAATTCCATTTCTAAAAAAGCGACTAAAACAAAATCTGACATATATAATATTTCCGATATTACGATAGGCAGTTTACTCAAATCTTAATCCAATTTGATGGCACAATGCTTTCTGCTAGTTTGTTTTTCTCTTTGTCTCGAAACCAATTTGTTGGTGCCACTACGATTTTTTTACTAGAGCAAGACAACCATGCACCCCACCAACTGAAACTACTGTTGGCGATGATGTGATGCTTACATGCCGACATCAGTGTCAAGTCTTCAAAATCTTTTTTGTTTGGGTATGTGTCCACAAATGACACGTCATGTAATACGAAATTTTCACGCTTTACAGTTTCAATGTCATCTGAAAAAATGAAGAAGTGTGTTTCGCTAACCATTTCACGCATCAATTGCATTGCTGATGTATAGTAAGATGTTGGGCAGATGCCATGCACAGCATTCGTTGCTGGATCTTTAATGTAGTCGCCTCTGCGAAAATGCACAGCTACAGAATTGCATTTCGCGATTTTATTATAAACCTGTTGGCTTTTTTCATTTAGAAGTGTTTTGGGCGTGAACTCATTTAGTATCATATTACGAATGTTAGAAAAATATATTTCAGATTGCCAATACCCCGAAAGATAAATATCTCCGCTCATAGGTATGGTTTTTTCGTCATCATCCTCCTTAATAAGGATGGCAGGTCTTATCCATCGCTTCAATAATCCTTTCCAACCGGACTGAGTTGCGCGATACAAGAGTTCGTCAATTTGTTCACGAGAGGCGATATGAGCAGCTAGCGGATAATGATGAAGAGCATACTCTCTTGGCATCCAGTTTGAGCCCTTAGTTTCGCCGCCAAGCAATCTATCATCCAGGAAAAGTGGAACCCCTCTTTCATGTGACAGTTTTCGACCATGCGCGTATTGAAATAATTGGTTTCCCAATCCTCCGTTTAACTGTACAATGATCATTGTTTTCTGGCTTTTACATGGTAGCCGAAGCAAAGCAACTCTGATGTACCCATATCCGCGTCACACATTTTTTGTAAGAGAATCACTATTCGGTTAATTGCCTCCCGTTCCTCTACATCCGGAATAATCTTTGTATAACTATACCTTAGCATTTAATTACATCCTCATTGCACTTATTAGGCCTGGTGAACCGAAAGCATCCACAAGCATAATGTTGCTTTACCAACAAATCTGGGGTTGGATTCAACACTAGACCAGTTGCATTATTTCCATCTGGAACTATGGCAAACTCTTGAAGGGAGAGACCGAAGTCCTGAAATATCTCAATCACTTGTGAAAAAGAATAGACACGATGGGCATTGAACTCAATACGACATACTCCGGCCAATGGAACAACGAAAAGCAATTGACCGCCAGGAGCAAGTACTCGGGCCAATGATTTCATTGCTTTTAGGTCACCATCATAATCGAGAGTGTCACCATAGCGACCGAGCCCAATATGTTCAACTACATGCATTGAGGATAAGCTATTGATTGAATAGGGGTCAAAATGGAGGTTGCATAAATCTGCTCTTTTACTCTTTAAGCCAGATAGACTTATATGAGCTGGTCGAAAATCGTAATACTCAGTTGGTACAAAGGCTGAAATAAGAGTAGAAAAATAAAGTAATGATGAAATATCAATGTGAGTTGCTGGCGAAAATTCCTTTACTTTTCGAGCAGCCCAAGCAGTATGGTATACATAGTGCCGATCAAACACTTGATTAAATCCTGCGTCATTCAGGCAAGGATAAAAGTCTTCATCTTCAAATTTAAAACGTGCTTTGGTTTCTAGTTCTTGACGTTTCAATTCATTATATTGTTTTAAGTATGTAGTTTTTTTTGTTGTTTCTTCACGTTTTGACCGAATGAACTGCTCAATCTTTTTTATATATATAACTGGGCGCATTATTTAAGTCTCTGGATGGCAACGTTCATCTGATTTAATACCGCACAATGAGTTGAAATATGCGCCCTATACTCATCAGTTTGATCAGCAGCATCACTAATCGAAAAGTAAAAATCTTCCGAGTACTGGATGTTTTTCTGATTGTTGGACAAACCGATAGATAGGCGATATGTGCCAGGACCTAACCGTAGCGTCATCTCAGTAAAGACCGCCTCATACTCACCTGGACTTGTCCTTTCAGGATCCCTCCAGGTTGTAGAAATGGGAACACCTGTTAATTGTGCAACACCAACAGCGACAACAAAATTTTCAAGATGAGAATTAACCTTATAGTGCATCCTAATTCTGAACTGAGATCCCATTGGTAATTCTCTACGAACAACGCCTTGAAGGTCCTCAATTTGAACATTGTTTATATATGCTTCAAGATCTTCTTGAGGTTCGCATACGAAAGTCGAGTCACCACTCATTACGCTATCGAAATAGTAGTTGATAGCCCCATCGACAGTCCCGCTATAGGCAAGTTCGCCATTTTCAAGAAATACGCCTTTGTTGCATAATTGTTGCACGGAACGCATATTGTGGCTTACAAATAACACCGTTCGCCCATCTTGTTCACTAACATCTTCCATTTTCCCTATTGCTTTTTTCTGAAACTCGATATCGCCAACTGCTAAAACCTCATCAACAATTAAAATATCCGGTTCCAAGTGAGCTGCAACTGAAAATGCTAAACGAACATACATGCCTGATGAATAGCGTTTAACTGGGGTATTAACATATTTTTCTATGCCTGAGAAATCTACAATCTGGTCGAACTTCTTTGTAATTTCTGAGCGCTTCATCCCCAAGATTGCACCATTAAGATAAATATTCTCTCTGCCAGTAAGCTCTGGATGAAAACCGGTACCCACTTCAAGAAGACTACCGATCCTGCCTTTTACTTTAATATTGCCAATAGTAGGACCTGTGACCCGAGATAATATCTTCAGAAGTGTTGATTTGCCTGCACCATTCTTGCCTACGACACCGAGAATGTCACCTTTATTGATTGATAAATCAATATTTTTCAAGGCCCAGATATAATCGCCACCTGCCTTATTTAAAGTGTTTTTCGCGCCAATGGTTAATAATTCAGACTCGCGCCCTCTTAGGCGATACCACCATGACTGCAGATCACCCTGCAAACTATTGGAGCCTATCAGACCAAGACGATAACGTTTCGAAAGATTTTCGATTTTTAATACAGGTTGAGGCATTTCTATAGTCTCAACTATTAGGAAGAGCAAAGCGTAAAGTTAAACCGTATCCATAAAGGTACGTTCAACACGATTAAATAGTATAACGCCAATAGTCAGTATAATAATTGTTGCACAAATGCTGTATAGCAATGGCATGTAACCTGGGAAAGTACCTCCTATCATGGAATAGCGAAACATCTCAATAACAGGTGACATAGGATTTGCCAGAACCCACATTTTGTACCGCTCCGGCACATCAACCACTGGATAAATAACAGGCGTCCCGTACATCAGAAGTTGCACACCGAAACCGACCAAATTCGTTAGATCTCTATACTTAGTCGTCAAACTAGAAACGATAATACCCAAGCCCAAACCAAGGGATGCCATGACTAATAACAGCGCGGGCAACAATAGTACATGGGCATTAGGGGTGGCAGATGATCCCTGCACATAGTAGTAACCGACAAATCCTAGAAGTAAAGTCAACTGTATACCGAACAGTATCATAGAAGAAAGAACTGTAGCGATAGGCATGACTAGACGTGGAAAGTAGACCTTTCCGAATATTGGGGCATTTTGTGTAAATGTCTTTGACGTGCCAACCATCGATTCTGAAAAATATGACCAAGCAACGATGCCTGTCATATAGAAAAGAACCTGTGGCAATCCATCTGTTGATAGGCCAGCTATCTTTCCGAATACGATAGTAAAAATTACTGTCGTAATCAGGGGTTGGAGTAGAAACCAGACAGGACCCAGTATTGTTTGCTTGTACCTTGAGGCAAGGTCTCTGTGCACAAACAGCAATATCAGATAACTGTAGTCAATAAGATCCTTAATATCTATCTCAAACCAACCACGATCTGGCGTTATTATTCTATCCCATTCGGGTGACAGTCTATTATTCATGATTAGCTATGATATGAATTCGTGAACTTAACAGCCTACTGTATCCGTATGCCCGACTGTTTTAATATTAGAGTTCGATTGAATATTTGATTGTTACTCAACACCGCATTGTTTTGTTTTTTGATTTCATGATAATCGCGGGTACGCGTGTAACTCAAACCTCCGCAAAGGCATAACAATCCATTGATAGACCTTAGATCGCGCTTGTCAGGGCGCAACAGCCCGAGCGAACTTCGTAACACATCGGCGTGAGGGATGGCATTAATCCGTGCAAGCGCGGTCGCTTTGGCATCAATATCAATATTTGTACGCTCATTCCAACAAATCCAAGCCCCGCATGGAGATCATATCAATTTCCATATGCCCTATGATTAATCGCACAACAATTTTGCACGCAGAGTGAATACCATAATTTGTTTATTGTAACGCTATGACTGTGCATATGCTGGTTTTATTGCTATGTACGCTATTTGAGCTTATAAATTGAAATATCATGTTTTTCAAATATGAGCGAACAAACTAGGGCGATTCAGGCTTGCTGTCGCGGTTGAAAAGCAGAGAGAGCAACCAACGGATTCGCCATGGTTCTGGCTCTAGCTTTAAGATCTGAAGTGCTGTTTTTATTGCCGACAAGCGAGCGCCGCTAGCATGAATATTTAGTGTGCGTAGGGTTAATTGCTCAATGTACCACTGTTGGTTCGATAGGATCTGTCCTGGAAAATGTAACTCTAGAAGATCACGGGGTGAGAGATTAGAGTCTCTTTCGATTGCATCGACTTCATATTCACTATCAGCCTTGTTGGTTAGTATGGCAAGGAGATGACAATGCAACTGTTCAAGTGCTCGGCGAGACGTGATGTTACTGTTATGTCTCCTCAACTTGTAGAGAGGCTTTGGGATCATTGCCAGACGACCGATCTTGGCAAGTCGTAGCCAAAGGTCATAATCTTGAGAATAGCGGAATGCCTGTCTGTAAGCACCAGCCTTTTCAAAGGCATGTTTTCGGAACATGGTCGAGCCATGACAGAAAATATTGCTGCTTTGTAAGCGTTCCCTAATTGTCATGTCATCATCTGGAAGAAACCACTCTTCATAGACATCTCCTTTTGCATTGATGACCTGGACGTTTGTGCCCAACAAGGACAAGTCTGGTTGCTGTGACATCAGTTCGTATTGAAGGCCTAAACGATTTGGATGGGATATGTCATCTGCATCCTGACGAGCTAATAATGGTGCCTTTGCCTGACAGGCCAAATAATTTAAATTATTAGTAAGCCCTATATTATCTGCATTCTCGAAAAATCGAATTCGCTTATCTGAATACATTTTAATGGTGCATGCTGTATTATCTTTTGAAGCATCATCAATGATTAACAACTCAAAATCGTTAAAGTCTTGACTCAGGATGCTGTCAATTGCTTCTTCGATATAGGGTATTCCATTGTAGACACTGAGTAATACGCTTACTTTAGGGGTATGCATATGAGTACTGGATAGTTCCAATTATTGAGCCACCAAGTGTCTAGTAGATTTCTACTGATCAAGCTCAGTATTGCGATTAAATAGAACAGAAAAATACTGGTTCATAGACGCTATCCATTTGATGCTCTACGCACTATTTTAAACAGAAATTCTTTAAAACATGACTTAAACGATAGCTCGTTCTGCTGTGATTGTGTGAATACGTTCCAAAAATTATTTGCTGACCTTTGTGCATATTCAACAAGGTGGTTTCTAAGCGAATCTTCGTTGGGAACGATGAATATGACATCGTCAACAATCTGAACAAAAGTATTCATAGTGGACAAGGAAAGACCGTTCACGATATCCACAATGGTCGGCCATTGGGATGCGTTGTGGGGTGATGGTGGTGCACCCAAAAACAAGCGGGCATCATCAATCAATATGATGTCTTCTGTACGAGTCGAAAGACATGCCAGCTCTTCCAATAATGGGCATTCATCATACTCACCCGCAGTTTCACCACCTGACCAGTGTCCATCGAGCCAATATACAACTCTTTGTCCATGAATATGCCTAACGATCTGTGGAAGAATGTCCCTGGAATCCCCCAAATGAGTGGTTACACCCTTGATTTGGGATAGCTCATTGCTGTACATGCGATAGAGATTTTCCGACCGTTCTATTGTGTGTACAATCTTGAAGTTGTTTGATGCCCACCGTGTCGTACTTCCACGATATGTGCCAGTTTCTACAAATATTGTGGAAGAGCTGAGTTGTGCCAACTCAAATACAATTTGTTTGGGTATCCCTTGATTTACTATACCCATTATTTACTATCCCTCTGTGTTATCTCATACATTTTTCGACTTGCTCTATATCTGAGCTCCAACCATATGCCGACGCTGCCAATCCAGATGTAGTGTTTGTGTCTAATGTAACCTAGAACACCTCCTAACGAGTTTTCATTCAAATTCTACTGGGTATCCGGCCTCTTCCAGCATTTTACGCAGGCGTTGTCCCTTGTATCCGCCTTTATACACATAATTTGCCTGTTTCTGTGCTTCTGCCATATCGCCTTGCTTGAATAGCGTTATCCCAAGATAGTAACGCGCAGATGTATAGCTCGGTTTTATTTTTAAGGCCTTTACGAATTCAGTTCTTGCCAAATCGAGCCTTTTTTTCTTCAATAAGTACCGTCCATAAAGTGTATGCACGACCGGGTCGCCTGATTTAAAGGCAATAGCGCGCTGAAAATAGCATTCCGGCGGAGATACTGTCGGTTTCTTTTTTTTAACGCTCGGGATAGTAGCGTATCTGTAAATCGCATACAGCGCTCTATGATGGTTGGGAAAGGCTCGCAGAGTGTAATCCAAATCCCCTGCAATGTAGCCAGATTTGCCACCCTTGAGCTGTTCGACTTCCCGCGTAAAATGGTAGTCTTCCACGACCTTCAGTTTATTGTTTCTGTGATCAGCATTCGTGTAGTCGAATGGGCCGTACCCCTGCCCATTACCCGTGCATGGCGCACCTTTGATATCAAATCCAGTCCAACCCAGTGCCAAGCCCATATCGCTCCAGATCAGCAGTGCAAAGGACAGTGGGGCAACAAGGCAGAGTCGTCGATACTTGCGGTTGGTCCACATGATGGGGTTCTCCATGTTCGTTTTTGTCCGGCTAGTCGCCCTTGAGCGCATTGATCAACAGGGTAGGTCGGGAATCGGCGCCAAGTGATACCTGAAACCAGGGCCGCATCGGGCGAAGCAGCAGTTGGAAACGCCCCAGAACCACGAAGACCAGGCTGGAAAGCTCATGGGCCCCCATGCGTTTATGGGACCGTAATGAATCGGGGTTGAAGGCGGATATCCGGCTCATACAGCCTTGCACACCCCTGGATCGCATCCACTCGAAGGCCGCATCCCACAATTTCACGAAAGTGAATCCAAAGCGGTGGTCGGGGTCGACATACACGTCAAAATCCCATGCCACCTTATCCGCAGGCACGGGTTTGAATAAACACCTCACTTCGTCCTCTTCGTATTGACCGAGTATCAGCCAGATGAAACCAAGAAACTCACCTCGTTTTTCAGCACAGAGACATACTGCGCCCTGGCGAAAACGATCCTCGATGACCGCTTCAGGCCTCGGGAATTGGCTGCGGATTGGATCCGAGGGTCCTATCGGGCGGATCATGATGTCCTTGCCGCGATTTTTCGACAGCATGGCTTTGTCTGGCACCGGTTGGAAAACCACATAGTACTTGTGTATCTTGACGTGTTTGGAGATTTTCCCGAATCCGGCGGCCAGCAAATACAGGATGCCGTCGGTGACTCCGAGTTGTTGGATGTTTGATTTGACTGTTTCAGACAGTCGCATGATGGCGGATCAACCTGGACATGATGGGCTGCCGGAGAGCAGGGAGTGGTGGCCGTTTACGGATACAAATACCACTATAAAATCATTTTACCCATGACCTTATGGGCAGTCGCCATTGGTCACGCGACATCAGAGAGTTTATTGCATATGGTCAGTATTGACGAAGTCAGACAGATAATAGCCGATGTACTGCAGCTTGGAAGCAGGGCCGACAGGATGGATGCCTCGACCCCGTTGCTTGGCAGCATTCCCGAGTTCGACTCCATGGCGGTGGTGAGTGTGATCACCGCCATCGAGGATCAGTTCGGCTTCGTGGTCGAAGACGACGAGATTTCCGCGGAGACCTTCGAGACTCTGGGGACGCTGCATGAGTTGATAGCATCCAAAGCCGCTTCTGGCTGAAGCTTTATTCCGTGCAACCCTTTTTCCTGCCGGGCGCCGCAGGCCCCTTGTTCAATCAGCTTTACTCCCCGCGTGAAACGGTCAGCGGCACGGCCGTGCTGCTGGTGCCCCCCTTTGCCGAAGAACTCAACAAGTCCAGGCGCATGCTTGCCCTGCTTGGCCGCGCCTTGAGCCGGCGGGGGGTGTCATTGTTGATTCCCGATCTTTTCGGCACCGGGGACAGCGGCGGCGATTTTGTGGAATCGCGCTGGGAACTGTGGCTTGACGACCTTGGGCGCTGTGCAGAGTGGTTGGAAACCGAGGGTGTCACCCATCTCTCCCTGCTGGGCGTCCGTTTGGGCGTGCTGCTGGCGCTGGATTTTGCGCAACGGTTGGAACCGGCCTGTGACAAATTGCTGTTTTGGCAGCCGGTGCTGAGCGGAAAACAGGCGCTCAACCAGTTCTTGCGTCTCAGGATCGCATCGGGACTGTTTGCCGGAAACGATAAGGAGACGACGGCTTCGCTGCGCCAGTTGCTGCAATCCGGAGAATCCATCGAGGTGGCGGGCTATGAACTGGCGCCGGAGTTGGCGTTTGCTCTGGAAACAAAGGGGTTGGATCGGATACAACCGCGTGTCGCCAACTCTATCGTCTGGCTGGAACTGGCATCCCGGCCCGGGCGCGCAGCCTCATCGCCTGCCAAGCATCTGATGGGCACCTGGCAGGGCGAGGGAATTGCGGTTGCATTCGAATCGCTGGTTGGCGACCCGTTCTGGGCCACCCAGGAGATAACCGAGGCATCGGCCCTGATCGAGGCAAGCTGCCGTCACCTGGCCGTCGACGCATGAGCGCCACGGAACAGGCGTTGCGGTTTCCCTGTGGAGCGGAAGACCATCTGACGGGCATATTGCACCTCCCGGAGCGGACGGCGGAGAAAGCCGTGGTGATCGTCGTCGGCGGACCACAGTACCGCATCGGCAGTCACCGCCAGTTCGTCCTGCTCGCACGGCACCTGGCGGATCACGGGGTCGCCGTGTTGAGGTTCGACTATCGCGGCATGGGAGACAGTGACGGGGAAGTCAGGGATTTCGAGCACATAGGCGATGATATCAAGGCGGCTGTGGATAAATTGTGCCTTGCCGTGGGAACAGTATGCGATGTCGTGTTATGGGGGCTGTGCGACGCGGCGACCGCCTGTGCCTTCTATGCCGGCAGCGACCCCAGGGTATCCGGACTGGTCCTGGTGAACCCCTGGGTGCGCTCACAGCAGGGGGAAGCGCAAACATACTTGCGCCACTATTATACCCGCAGGCTCATCAGCCCGGTTTTTTGGAAAAAAATGCTGGCCGGCCGCCTCGACATTCGTGCTTCATTGAGTTCTTTCAGGCGGCTTGCGTCCAATGCCTTGCCCCCGAATACCGCAGCCGCGAAAGAGGAGGGTGGGGCAGGGCATGAAGGACCCTCGACTCTGCCGCTGGAGCGCAGGATGGCGGAAGGCCTGGAGCGGTTCGATGGCCGGGTCCTGTTCATCCTCAGCGGTAACGACCTGACGGCGCGGGAGTTCGTCGATGTCACCTCGTCCCGGCGACGCTGGAAAAGGCTGTTTTCCCGCCAGGGAGTGGAAAGGCGCGAACTGCCTGAGGCTGACCATACCTTCTCGCGCAGGGCGTGGCGGGACACGGTGGCTGACTGGACCGGGAAGTGGCTGCAGTCATGGTAAAGCGTGCATTGTTGATCGCCTACCATTTCCCTCCGATACGCTCCAGCAGCGGTCTCCAGCGTACGTTGGGCCTTGCCCGATACCTGGGTGAGTTCGGGTGGCAGCCCATGGTCCTGAGTGTCCACCCCATGGCCTATGAAAATGTCTCGTCCGGGCAGTTGGCCGATATTCCGCCGGATGTCAGCGTCACCCGGTCTTTCGCGGTCGATGCATCCCGGCATTTTTCGATCGCGGGCCGGTACCCCGGCTGGCTGGCCCGCCCGGACCGCTGGGTCAGTTGGTGGCCCGGGGCGGTCATCGACGGGGTGCGGCTGATCAGGCGTTACCGTCCCGAATTGATTTATTCCACTTATCCGATCGCTACCGCCCATCTCATCGGACACAGTCTGCACAAACTGAGCGGTCTGCCCTGGGTTGCCGATTTCCGGGATCCGATGACGGATGTGGACTATCCCCCCAACCCCAGGTTGCGGCGAATGTTCAGGCGCATCGAAGACCGTACTGTGCGTGCCTGTCAGCGGGCGGTTGTGACTACGCCGGGTGCCGCGCGTATTTACGCCCAGCGATATCCGGAGCTTCCGGCTTCCCATTGGAGCAGGATCGAAAACGGGTACGATGAGCAATTGTTCGCGGAAATCGAGCAGGACCATGAGCGTTCCAAATCCCTCGGCAGACCAGGGCAGGTCGTCCTGTTGCATTCCGGCCTGATTTATCCTGAAGAGCGCGATCCCAGACCCTTCTTTGATGCCTTGGCGCTCTTGAAGCGGGAAGGACACATTAGCCCAGACCGCCTGAATGTGCGCTTCCGGGCGGCCGGACACGAGGAGATTTTCACCCCGATGCTGCGGAAGAGAGGGATCGAAGATCTGGTCGATCTGGCACCGGGCATGGACTACCGCGCCGCCCTGCTGGAAATGCTCAGGGCGGATGGACTGCTGATTTTTCAGTCTGCGAGCTGCAATCAGCAGATACCGGCCAAGCTGTATGAATACCTGAGATCCGGCCGGCCGATTCTGGGGGTCATAGACCCACATGGCGATACCGCATCGGTATTAACAACCTCCGGCGTGGATTCGATCGTGCAAATCGATGATGCGCAGAGTATTGCGCGGGGATTGATGGACTTCATCAGGCGGCTGCGGAACGGAACGATAGCTGCGCCACCCGCTTCGAGCGTGGCGGGACAATCGAGAAGGGCGCGGGCCGGGGAATTCGCGCGCCTGTTCGATGAGGTGGTCAGACCAGGATCTCCACTGGGTCGGGATGACTCAGAAACCGGTGGGGACTCGCACTGAATCCATAGGCGCCGGACTGCAGCACGGCGATGTAATCGCCGGGTTCCGCCCGGCCGATGGGCATCTTGTCCGCCAGAAGGTCCAGAGGCGTGCACAAGGGGCCGACGACGCTCACCTGTTCCTGCGGTTCGCCGAACACCCGCTGCGGATTGATCACCGGGTAGTTCTTGCGGATGACCTGGCCGAAGTTCCCGGATGCGGCCAGGTGGTGATGCAGCCCCCCGTCCACAACGAGGAAGGTATACCCGCGGGACTGCTTTTTATCGATCACCCGGCTGATATAAACCCCACACTCCCCGACCAGGTAGCGCCCGAATTCCAGCACCACTTCGGCATCACCGAGCCGTTCACCACACTCTGAAAGGCGCAGCGACAGATTATCCGCGATGGAGGACAGTTCCAGGCGCTGCTCACCGGGAAAGTAGGGGATGCCGAACCCACCGCCGATATTCAGCAGTTCCACGGGTGCGGGCGTTGTCGCCGCAAGCCGGTAGGCGAGTTCGAAGGTGGCGTTCTGGGCCTCGATCAGGCTGTCCGGTTTGAGATTCTGCGATCCGCTGAATATGTGAAAGCCACGGAAGAGCAGGTCGAGTTCGCCAATCCGTTTCAGCGTCACGGGGACCATTTCGGCATCGATGCCGAATGGTTTGGGGCCGCCGCTCATCTGCATGCCGGACATTTTGAGCTCGAAGTCGGGATTGACGCGAACCGCAACCCGAGGTCTGATGCCCAGGGTTTCGCCTTGAACCGCAATACGCTCCAATTCGCCTGGTGATTCCAGGTTGACCGTGATACCTGCCGTGATGGCATCGCGCAGTTCCCGCTCACGTTTCCCGGGGCCGGCGAAGCTGATCTCGGCGGCGGGCACACCCGCATCCAGTGCGATCTGCAATTCACCCGAAGACGCCACGTCCATGCCATCCACCCGTTCGGCCAGATGCGCCACCAGGGCGGGCATCGGGTTGGCCTTGATGGCGTAGTGCAGGCTTATTCCGTCCGGCAGTGCGGCACGCAGACCGGAGACACGTGCGCTGATCGCCTTGCGATCGTAGACGTAAAAAGGGGTCTGTCCGGCCATGGCGGCGAGTTCAGACAGGCGTTTGCCGCCGATGATCAGCTGGTCATCGATCACGGGAAACTGGGTCAGGGGGGCGTGAGCGGGTCGCTTGCTCATGCGTCTGCCTGCCCGGAAAAGACGTCTTTGTACTGATTACGCAACGCCGTCCTGTCGATCTTGCCGTTGGGATTTTTCGGCAGCTCGCCGTGCAGCTCGATTCGGGCGGGGACCATGAAATTCGGCAATTCCTTCCTGCAGTGGCCGAGTATGAAGTCCGTGTCGATGCCTGTCGTTTGCGCAGGCTGAGCCACCAGGACAATGGCCTGGCCGAGCATCGGATGGGCAACTCCGAAGGCAACCGCCTGGGCCAGCCCGCCCATTGCATATACCACCTCTTCGATTTCCGTGGGGCTGACGCGGTACCCTGAGGTCTTGATCATCTCATCGCTGCGGCCGACGAAATAGAGATAGCCTTCCGCGTCCCTGCGCACCCGGTCTCCCGACCAGACCGCGATCTCTGGGTTGCCCAGCTCGGGGGGGCGGCCGGGCGCAGGCTTGAATCGCTCGGCCGTCTTGTCGGGGGCATTCCAGTAGCCGAGGGCGACCAAGGCGCCGCGGTGCACCAGTTCGCCGGGCTCGTCCGGGTCGCACTCGCTCCCGTCCTTGCGCACCACCACGATCTCGGCATTGGGGATCGCCTTGCCCATGGAGTCGGGCCTTTCCGCCACCAGTTCGGGCGGGAGATAGGTAGAACGGAAGGCCTCCGTCAAGCCGTACATCAGGTAGATCCGGGTGTTCGGAAGGGAATTGTGCAAGGCGCTGGTGGTGGCGCGCGGCATCGCGCCACCGGAATTGGTGATGTAGCTCAGGGATTGTCGGGCTTCATCCGGCCATTCCAGTTGCGCCAGTTGATTCCACAGCGGGGGGACAGCAGCGAGTCCCGTGATGCGATGTCTTGCCACTGCCTTGATCACGTCTCGTGGCAGCAGATACTCCATGAGGACGCTACAGGCCCCGACGGAAAAGGCGGTCGACATCTGGCTGAAACCGTAATCGAAACTGAACGGCAGGACCGCCAGGATACGCTCGTGCGGCGTGTTGTTCAGGTATTCCGCCACACTGCGTGCGCCCACCGTCATGTTGCGATGAGACAGTACAACGCCTTTGGGTTGCCCTGTGCTGCCAGAGGTGTACAGGATGGCGGCCATGTCATTGTCGATGCGCCGATGAGGCTGCCCGGGTCCCAGTTGGCCGTGCATTAATTCCTGCCAGCTTGAGCAGAGATCTCGCGTGGGTTGTGGCACCTTGTCGCTGCCGCCACCCACCAGGATGATGCGAATCAGCTCAGGGCAGTCGCTCAGTACATCGGCCAGCAGGGCCACCCGTTCCGGCGAGCTTATGAGGATTCGAACATTGCAGTCTGTCAGGATGTGCCTGACCTGTACCGGTTTGAGGCCTGGATTGACCGGCACGAATACGCCTCCGGCTGCCGCGGCGCCGAACAGGCCGATGGCCGCTTCGAGCTGTTTCGGCAGATAGACGGCGACGCGGTCGGATGCGGCCAGTCCGCATCCGATCAGGCCCTGTGCACAGCTGCTGACCTGTTCCCACAATTCAGCATAACTGAGGGTTTGGCTGCGGTGTTGCAGTGCCGGGGCATCCGGTTCGCGCTGTGCCGAATCCCGAATCAGATGATGCAGCAGATGACCTGGGACACGGGTCATGATTTTCCCTGTAATGGATGGATAGACATCAGCAATTCCTGTTCTCCGGATGGTGCGACGGTTCGGGCTCCGGCTATGTGATTCGATGCGGTAGGGGGACGTCAATTCCGCCTGAGGGATTGATCGGCCTCCACCGAGGGTCAGTCCGACGGTTGTGGCTCAGTCGATGCGACCCAGCGGCCATTTTCCACCAGCCGCATGGCGAAACGCCAATCCGGCCGATCCCAGGGTGTGTAGCGCGCCAGCTGGAATCGGTCGGTTTCCTTGGATGAAACGCCGCGATTGGTCGAGACGGCAGCCTCAAAGCCGGCCTGCCGGACCATGTTCACATGGCGATGCTCGTAGTCGGAGCCCATTTTTCCGTTCGGATAGGCGAAGAGGCGTATCGGTTCTCCTAGCAGGCCTTCAAGCTCCTGCTTCCCCAGGGTAATCTCGGAAAAGGCCTGGTCGTCGGCCACCTGTGCCAGGATTGGGTGTGTTCGTGTGTGCGCACCTATGGACATGCCACTGTGGTGCAGGTGCAGGAGTTGTTCCCGGGTCATCATGATCTCACGGGGAAGGGGCCGGGAAGCCTTGTCGGCGATTTCCTGAGCGATTTGCTGCCTCTTCACCTGAGGCAGGTATTTGATCAGTGGCAGCAGCCTGTCGATCGCATCGGCCTTCTGTTCATCACTGGATACGGGGTGACGGCCCAAATCGTGTCGGGACAGGTCGAGCCTGTCATGTGCGTAATGGCGTATCCCTTCGATGATGGCATCGTTGAACATGATGCCATCATCCAGATAAGCGGTTGCGATGAAGAAGGTGGCGTTCAGTCCAAGTGCCTGCAGGATGGGAAGGGCGATTTCCGCATTGTCACGATAGCCGTCGTCAAACGTGATGCAGACGGAACTCTCGGGCAGCCTGTCACTATGCAGCCGTTCGAGCGCTTCGGGCAGCGGGAAAACACGGCAGTGCCTGGAAATCAGCCCCATGTGCCTGCGGAATTGCCGGGCGTCGACCTCGTAGGGCAGCAGCGGATCAGGCGCGGGCAGCACCCGATGGTAGATCAGAATGGAAAGCCGCGCATTTGGACCGCCCCTGAGAACGCTTGCCCCGAGCTTGAATATTCCTTCGTCAATGAGTTCTTTGAGAGGCACGCGGCATCCTTTTTAACCTTCTTGTTGTCGTTCACGCATTGTCCGTTGTGCCGGGAATCAATGTGCAGTCTACCATTGCAGCCGCATTACCGTGCCTGGAGTCACCCGGGGCTGGAAGTCTATGTGCAGTGTGCCTTCATTGTTCGCGACGGCCTCCCAGGTGTTGACGCCGTCGTGTAGGACGACCTTGCGGAACGCAGGGATGCCGAACAGATACATGGATCGAACCGCTTGACCAAGATGTATCGCGACCGGACTGCGTGCGTGTCGGTCAAGGAAAAGCACCGCTGATTCGGGTGTTTCCACCCCACGGCCGGCGAGGCCGGGCAACTGTAGTTTGCGCACCTGCTGCAGGCGGTGTGTTTCCAGCGAGGGAGAAAGCACGACCAGAAAATGGTCTTCGTTGCGCGCCGCTCCCGGTTGAATCTCAATCCGCCAGAATGCCTGGTCGAACCAGGGGGCGTCATTCGAGCCTGCGGACAGGTTCTGACCATCAAGCTCGCGGTCGTCGCCATCGGTTTCCACGTAATAGCGATAATCTGGTCCGCCGACCAGGCGAACGACGGCATCCTCGGGCAGCAGGCGGTCTATGACCAGCCGCCCACGCCCTGACGCCATGGTAATGCGATCTTCAGACGATTCGATGATGCCATTGTCCGGTTTACCTGCCAGCAACCGTATATTGTCGATGACAGGCCTCTCGACACTGTGCAGCAGCCACTTTTTTGTATAAGCCGGATCCGTGGATACCACCGCATCATTGATGATGAGGCGGTCCTCGCCGCGCAGATAAACCAGTTCCCGTTTCACCAGGCTCACCTTGCCTCCCGAGCCCCCGGCATCGTGCTGTGGCGTGTTGTAGGCTCGGGTCAGGTCGGCGGCCACGTAGGTGTAATCCATACCCCTGTGAAACGCGCTAACCTGACCCCCTTCCAGATGCAGGCCGTCTCCGATTTGCTGCTGCCATTGTTCGACGTTTCGGATGGCGCTGCCGGTGGGCAGCACCACACGCTGGCCGCCATCAGCGATATTGTCCTCGAAGAACCGGTTGGGCCTGACCTCTTCTCCGGGGCGCAGTATCAAAAGGGAGTTTTTAGCGATCGTTCGAATGGCATAACCAAGCCGGTTTTCGGAGGTGAAATTGCCATAGTTGCTGGAATTGACCGCCAGCGGCCCACCTTTGAACAGGGTGAAATGCCCCGCGTCCTGATGCCCATGATGGGTGAATCTGTGTCCTGCGCGGAAACTGATGAAAGTGTCATCCGGTTCCCATCCGGAGCGGATGTAGATCTGTTCCATGGCGCCGGGCCCGAATCGCTCCGTCCTTGGGAGAAGGTAGGTCATGGCGTCCATTGCATCGGCCGCGGCGATGCTGCTATCAAGCTTTTCGGCAGCCTGCAACAGCGGGATGCCCCACCGGTAGTTGCGATAATAGCCTTCGCGGCCCCAAAGGCCTGATATGTGCTGTGAAAAGGCAAACAGTGCGGGGTTATCGGTCAGGGAGGCGATAAGATCCACGACCCGTTGGGTCTCATCCTTCAGATCCACTCTTGAACCTTCGTCACCGAACCCCTGGATACGGTTGTCGGGGCGAGTGGCGTAAACATGCCAAAGCCCCACTCGCTCTAATGTGCTGCGAATGTCTTGAGCGAAGCGGCTGTCCTGCAGTCCGTTGATATAAGCGGAACTCGCCAGAGCAACGATGAAAGCGCGGGTGTTTATCCAGTAGGTGTAGCCTTCCGGCCAGGCTTCGGTAATCGTCAGTGCCCGCATTGCATCAAGGAAATGACCCTGGGCGTTGGCTGCCATCCGGGTGCGTTTGTCCGTATCCTGTCCCAGGGCGACTGCGACAATCCACCCCTGGGAGGCCAGAGTGGTGCGTCCATGCCACAATGACGCTTCGCTGGAATCCAACAAGACGAGATAGTTGAGCAGTGCGGATTCAAGGGTCTGCAGTATTTTACTGCGTCGCACATCCGTCATATCGGGGTGGTTCGCGAGCAGATCATAGGCCAGTGCCAGTTCCCATCCGTTGCCGTACTCGCCGGATGTGTTGGGCGTACTGAGCTTGGCGCCCAACAACGCATCGATGGCCGTGCGACCTGCCTTGTGGTCGGCTTCATACACCCAGCAAACAGAGAGGGATAGCAGTGCTTTCGACTTGCAGTTTGCTGTGACATCGATGCCTTTCTGCCGCAACAACTGCTTGCGTTGATTCAGGATCGGGTGAGGGGTCTTGCCATCGTGACCGGAAATCTCTGGCAGCAGGATTCTTGGATGTGCGGACTTTATCTGGCCGTCGAACGGGTGATCCGCATAGTAGGCCTCGGGACGCAGCAAGGATTCGAGCCATTGGGTTTGAATGCCACTCTTTTCCAACGACCGGCTGGCAAATTGGGCGGGTGTGAGTTCGTAGGAGCGGTACAGCTTTACGAGGATGGCAAAAGTGGCGATATGCGCCAGGATTCCAACCAATATCAAATAGTTACGCACCAGAAGGGCGAGACGTCGTACTATCATCGCAGCCGCTGTCTAACTCCGAGCAACAATTAGCCTCAATTGGTTTTTCGCATATGACGTATGCACGAATGCATCAGAGATTCACAGGTTCAATGTTAGGGCCGCAGAAACAATAAATCATCCTGTGTACCGGATTTTTTTGTCGGCTCGGATTGTTTGCCTGTACAGAAACCCAACCGATAGGGTGCGATGAGACCTTTTATCGCCTCTCAGATTATCTCCCCGCCCATTTGAAGAATTATTCCGAAGCTGGAAACTGTGGGTTTCTCACATTGATCACCGGGGTTAAAGATACCTGGAAAGTGGATTCACAACGTAGTCGGCCGCCTGTACTCTACCTGAGACCCAATCCGGCGCATGCCGTACCTATTAAATCTCAGGAAACATGCAGTGCTATCGCTTTTGCGATTATTTCTCTCCTTATGCCAACAGATTTCAATGAGGAATTGGCATGAATGACAAACTAACACGCCCGGGATGACTCTTCGTCATGGGCGGCCGCGTAAGGAAGGTGCTGTCTGCCTTCCCAAAAATATCCAGATTTTCATGCAGGGTTGCGGCCTTCATGCACAACTCCTTCGCGGTGGTGTGGGCAGTATGCTGGTTAAGGGCGCGAATCTGGTGCTGGGACTCATACTGACCCTGATCCTGGCGCGGGCACTGGGCTCTGAAGGTTACGGAATCTATACCTATGCCCTCACCTTGGTCAGTTTGCTGGCCATTCTGGCTCAGTCGGGAATTCCTACACTTGCGATACGCGAGGTAGCAGCCTACCAATCAGTTGGACAATGGGGCTACCTGCGTGGCTTCCTGGTTCGCGCGAATCAATACATCTTGGTTTTTGCACTGCTCATTGGGTTTGTGACCGGAAGCATTGTTTGGTTTCTGGCGGAGGGTATTGAAGCCATGCAACTCGCTACCCTAGCCCTTGGGCTGATGCTCCTGCCATTTATAACTCTGGTTAACCTGTTCGGCGCCACCCTTCAAGGATTGCGTAAGGTTGTTCTGGGCCAGTTGCCGGAGAGCGTGCTACGCCCTGGTTTATTTCTGTTGTTGATTGTAATGCTGCTGATCCAGCGAGAAAGCGGGGTCGTGACGCCAACTGATGCGATGGTCCTGCATGTCATCGCGGCAGGCCTTGTCTTTGTAGTGGGTTCGGTGTTGTTGTGGCGTCACCTTCCCACACAGGCCAGAGGGGTTTTGGCCAGGCATGAAACCCGTCGTTGGTTTGCCAGTGCTTTGCCACTCACCTTGATCTCTGCGATGTACCTTATCAACAGCCAAAGCGACATTCTCATGTTAGGTGTGTTTAGGACTTCAGAGGAAGTGGGTGTTTATCGTGTCGCTGTCCTGGGGTCGACATTGGTGGCTTTCACGCTGGTCGCCATTCAATCTGCGGTTGCACCGTATATTTCCAGGCTCTATACACAAGGAAGCATGCAGCAACTCCAGCGAATGGTGACCTTTAGCGCATGGTTGATACTGCTGGGAGCGCTGCCAGTAGCGGCTCTTCTAATCGCCTTTGGTGAACCGATACTCAGACTGACGTTTGGCGCCGATTACGGTTCAGGGCATATCGCGTTGGCTATACTTTGCATGGCCCAACTCATCAATGCAGGCATGGGTTTGGTTGATCATCTATTAGTCATGACCGGTGATGAACGTATTGTATCGATTGGGCTGTCCATAGCGGCCACATCCAATGTGTTACTCAACCTGATGTTGATTCCCATGTTCGGCATGGAGGGTGCGGCATTATCGACTCTGGTAACGTTTATGGTTTGGAAAGTGGTCTTGGTATACCAGGTACATCGACGCCTGGGGATAATTTCTACAGTTAGATTTGCTTCGGATTCCAGAAATGCAGGCATGCCATAAATTAGGGTGATTAGTACTATTAACAGCTCGGATGGGTTGTATCATGGGAGATGATTAACACCATGTCTCAACTAGCCGTCGGGACACGCCGTGACTGCGTCCATGTGTACTGATGGCGGCATACTGGCCGCCAATCTGAGCCCATGTCCGACTTGGAGTACTTAGCTGCATTATGCCGTCAATCATCTCATGGAATGGATTATCTATTGAAATCACATTAGCGATGTAATGGGTGTTTCACCGTACTATAACCAACCGTTGTTCCAAGGGCTCTTAGGGTTATTGCAAGCAATAAATACTTTATGGAATCACTGATATTCTGGCAAAACGCCCCATCGATTCATCAGGCGCCATTAATTCGTGAAATCGCATGTCAGTGGAAGGGAGAGGTCTTATGTGTATGTGAAAGCGACATCTCCGAAGAACGATTGCAGCAAGGCTGGACGCGCCCTGATTACACTCCAGCCAATATCGTTATTGCGCCGAGTCGAAAGCAGCGCCAGAGGTTGATTGCAAGGTACGGGCATACCGAGTCAGTCCACATTTTCTCCGGTTTTTATGCCTTTCCTGAGACCTACCATACGATGAAAAGGGTCAGTCTCACACAAGCATTGATGGGTGTATATTCGGAGCCGGGACGTTCAGACGATGGGATCAAGGCAATATTTCGCCGACTTCGCTATAAAGTATGCGGGATACAGTGGGGGCGTCGACTGGATTTTTTGATTGCAACGGGACATACCGGTGTGCAGTGGTTTCAGCAAGCACAGTTTCCACCGGACAGAATATTTCCATTCGGCTATTTTGTCGAGGCGCTCAACAACAGGGAACTGGATGATTCGCGGGCAGCCAGAATCGAAAATCCTGCACGACCTTTCCGACTGATATTCGTTGGACAGTTGATGCCCTGGAAGGGGCTTGACCTATTGCTTCGCGCCCTGGCGCAGTTACGCAGCAACTCGTGGTCCATGCATGTCGTTGGTCGAGGTCCGCTCGCGACCCAGTATAAAGATTTGGCGAAAGGCTTGGGTATCGGCGAGCGGATACACTGGTTCGGTGCGCGACCAAATGCGGAAGTACGACAGCTAATCGGCAGGGCAGATACGCTCGTTCTGCCTAGTCGATACGATGGCTGGGGGGCGGTGATTAACGAGTCCCTGGCGGCCGGGACTCCTGTGATCACCAGTGGGGTCTGTGGTGCCGCTGATCTCATCCGTTCACCCGACTTGGGGCATATTTTCAGAGCAGGATCTGTCGAACTGCTCAGCAAGGTATTGCACGAAGTGATGGAATGTGGCGCTCCATGTGAAAGCAGACGGGAAAGAATCCGCGCATGGGCCGATGTGGCCATCGCACCTCATGTTGTTGCGAGTTATCTCCTGGAAATCGTACGTTTTTCGAGAGGACATGGTTGCAAACCAATGCCCCCATGGCATCTCATTACCAAGGCTTTATCGTCCTCGTGCCAAGCCTGATTCATACGGCATCTCATGCCTGTGTCCGATAGGCCATGAATAATAAGGCTACTTCCTTGTCAGACCGCGCAGCCCCGCGAATCAGTGTTGTTACCCTCTCCTATAATCAAGCCGAGTTTCTTGAGGAGTGCATCAGAAGTGTCGCTAAGCAAAATTACTGGAATCATGAGCACATCATCGTTGACCCAGGATCGACTGACGGGAGTCTCGATATAGTCAGCCGATATGAAACTCATTTTGCACATATCATATTAGAGCCGGATGCAGGTCCGGCGGATGGCTTGAACAAAGGCTTCAGATTAGCAGGAGGGGATATTTTTTATTTTCTCAATGCAGATGACATTGTTCTTCCTGGCACTTTCAATGCTGTTAGTGAGTTGTATGCCAGGTATCCAGATATAGATGTGCTGTATGGAAACGGTTATCAGTTGGATTCTGACGGCCATCTATTGCGAAGAATATTCAGCAAGCCGTGGAATCTCCGTGCGTTCGCGGTTGGGGCTTCGGTGATCGTTCAACAGGCTACTTTTTTCAGGCGCCAATGCTTCATGGACGCACAAGGCTTCAATGTCACCAACCATACTTGTTGGGACGGAGAACTGTGGGTGGATATGGCATTGGCCGGAGCAAAGTTTCATTCCACTAGCCTGGAACTCGGTGGGTTTCGAGTGCACAGCCGCAGCATCAGTGGTAGCGGACGTTTACAGGAAGACTACTTGCGTGATCGTCAGCGGATTAAAACTAGGGTATGCGGTCGGGAGGACCGTTGGCACGACAAGCTGGAGCGCCAAGCCTGGCGAATTGGCATTGGTCTTGTAACACCAATACAAACACTATACTCAGGCTACAATAAGTTGCTGCCAGGTACGTCATTCGCTGATAAAGCTAAGAGCTAGTGGTGTTTAGCCTTGGCGGGATGGTACGTCTTTCGCACTAATTACACGGAAGCGAAATGTTTGTGATCACTATCATCGCCGTGCTGTTCGGTATGGCGATAGTGCTTGGCTGGAATGATTCTAGGCGGTTGCTCGGGCTTGCCGTCTTTTTTGCGCCTTGGTCGGGACTGGATGCCGATGTCGGTTTGCGTGTGACGGCATACCTGATCGTGACAGTGGCGCTTCTGTTGCTCGCAATGGCGCGCGCAATGCGTGTCCGTATCCGCCATCTGTATTTACCGCTGGGGCTTTGGCTGGTGATAGGTTATGCAGTGGTATGGTCTCTGGTGCAGATCCATTTCCTACCCCAAGTGTACGTCGAGGGGGGATTTTTGAGGTCTCCTGAGTTAAGAGTGGTTGCTCAGATCGGCATGTTTCTCATCACTTTATCACCAATATTCGTGGTTCCGTTTACTGTCCGTAGCTATGAAGATTTAAAGCGGTTGGCGCGTATATACGTGATCTCGATATCTGTCCTGGCTGCCATTGGCTGGCTGCAACTCGCCATGTGGATGCTAACCGGGGAGAACCCAATTCCAATGGGCTATATCGATAGCCTGCTTACCGATAGCCAACTCCTGCGTTCAGGCATGTTCTCCTTTGAAGAGACAATGGTGTATCGCATGAACTCATTCGGGGGTGAGCCGAAAGTGCTGGGGGTTAGTCTGGCGGTTGGATTGCTGTTACTGCAGGCAGGTGCAAGGCCTGCTGTTTCAAAAACCTATGTACTATGGTTTTTCCTCGTTGCGTCACTCATCGCCACCTTTTCCACCATGGGCATATTAGTATGGGGTGGAGCGACGATCGTTCAGATCCTGATTACACCTAGTCCGGGATTACGCTTGCCCGGATTGTCTCGGTCCTTGAAGAAAACAACAGTCGCATTCCTTTTTCTGGCGGGTCCATTGCTCGCTGGCGGGTTCTATTTTTCAGGGCAGGCGGATCGACTTTCAGGGCTGTTGATATCCCGCACGATGGAACGTATCAGCGAGAGCGAGCATGGCGTCATGGAGGATTTCAATGTGGCTGTGTATGACTTTCTGCGCGACCAGCCCGGCTATATTTTCACTGGGGTTGGCCTGGGTAATGCACATCTCTATGCAAATGCCTATTTACCTCAGTCCGCCTGGCACTACGCCGATGGCACTGTATTCGTTGCAAAAAGTGCCGCATTGCGCTGGATTTCAGAGATTGGGTTGGTAACACTCGTGCTTTTTTTGCTTGGAGTTTATTGGAACGTGAAACGAGCCGTTCGTGTTTCACTACGTTCGGAAGCCATGCGCGAGATTTCCGGCATCTACGCGAAGTTTTCACTACCATTGATGGCGATTTGGCTGATATCCGGCTATGTATCTCCTCAGTTTTTTTTAATGATCGGTGTGATAGGGGGGGCAATTGGCCTGGCAAAAAGCAGTTCGCAGCGGCACAGATCGGGGGTTGGGCAAATGGGCTTGCCATCTGAACATTAGCTCCCTCGGTGCAACGACCCAGTGGTCCCAAGCATTTAAACCCTCTTTGCCGTTATCACAAAATCGTCAGTGCGAAGCTTCGGGGTGCACTCCAGTGTAGACCCCATGGTAATGCGCATAGTACATACCATTGCAGGTCTGCATCCGAGGTCCGGTGGACCGCCCAGGACAGTTTCCCAGTTGACCGATGCGCTGGCCGACAATGAAACGTTTGGCATAGTCTTGTTAAGCCAGGGATTGAGGGGTGAATCCATCATCCCATCATACAAGTCCTCCTTGGAACGACAGATAATGTACTCGGATTCCCGATTGGCTCTTGCGTTGGGTCTGCCGTTGAGGAAGGGGATCCGCGGGTTGCTAGGGCTGGGTCGTCCGGCATTGATACATGATCATGGTATATGGTTACCCTCTAATCATCATGTTGCAGCCACGGCAAGACGTTTTGGAATCCCCTTGCTCATTCATCCGCGGGGTATGCTGCAGCCTTGGGCCTTAGGGCATCGCGCACGGAAAAAACACCTCGCCATGCACTTGTATCAGAGGGCAGATCTGGAGAGTGCACATTTACTCCTGGCGACTTCTGAAGCCGAAGCGGCCGCTATTCGCCAAGCTGGGTTTCGCCAGCCATTGGCATTGATACCAAACGGAATTCCATCAGGACTTGGCGAGGGCGGTGGCGGTTTCGAGAGGACTGGATCCCCGCTGAAGCGGAACGCTTTGTGTCTTTCACGCATGCATCCCATAAAAGGTGTATTGAATCTGGTGAACGCCTGGGCCGACTTGGCTCCATGGGGATGGGAACTGCGGCTGGCGGGACCAGATGAAGGTGGACACCTGGGGGAGGTGCTCCGATTAGTGAAAGCAAGAGATATCAGCAGCTGCGTTCAGTATCTGGGAGAGGTCGAGGGAGAGAGGAAGGCGCAACTCTTTGAAGAGGCGTCTTTGTTCATATTGCCCAGCTACAGTGAAAATTTCGGGGTTGTGGTGGCAGAGGCACTCTCGTATGGCGTGCCGGTAATTGCCACACGAGGTACTCCTTGGGCGGATCTACAAACCAACGATTGTGGGTGGTGGATCGATATAGGGGTGGAACCCTTGAAAGACACCTTGTTTAAGGCGATGGCGATGGATGGGGCCAAACTACAGGCAATGGGTGCAAAGGGACGGGTCTATGTACGGAGATTCAACTGGGCGGTGATTGCCGGGCAGACCCTGGATGTTTACCAATGGGTGCTGGGACGGGGGCCACGGCCCCAGTGTGTGGTGGTTGATTGAGGGCAGGATGTCTATGACTGCAAGTCTGAAATACAAGGTGCTTTCATGATGTCTTCTAATTTAATCGATATTTCAGATTATCGATATGATGCTGGCGGTCTGAATCATTCTCACGCTTATCTTTTGCCTGCAGTCATGCGTTTATTGAATGGACTGGCAATGAAAGATCGACGCTTGTTCGATCTTGGCTGCGGCAATGGCAGCGTGGCTTATAAGCTTACTGGACAAGGCTGGAAGGTGACGGGCGTGGACTCATCGGCTGAGGGTATCGCACAGGCCCGCGAGCACTATCGGAATCTGGATTTACATCAAGGTTCTGCATATGACGACCTCACTGAGCAATACGGTCAGTACCCGGTAATACTGAGCCTGGAGGTGGTTGAACACGTCTATGCACCGCGTCAGTATGCCCGAACCCTGTTCAATCTGTTGGAACCGGGGGGGGTAGCCATCCTGTCGACGCCTTTTCATGGTTACTGGAAAAACCTGGCTATGGCCCTGTCTGGAAAAATGGATGATCACTTTACGGCACTCTGGGATCATGGACATATCAAATTCTGGTCCATCAAGACGCTTTCTGCCCTGTTGACGGAGGCGGGCTTCATCGATCTGCAATTTATTCGCGTTGGACGGATTCCGCCACTGGCCCGCTCCATGATCGCCCTGGCGCACAAGCCATGAAAGTGGCTGCCATCGTGTTGACTCTCAACGAGAGCCGGCACTTGCGGCGTTGCCTGCTAAACCTCAATGACGTGGTGGATGAGGTACTGGTCGCCGATAGCTTCTCCACCGATGATACTGGACAGATTGCGGCTGAACATGGGGCTAAATTCGTGCGGCACGCCTGGGTGAACTATTCCACGCAATTCAACTGGGCATTGTCGCAGTTGGATCAGGATACGGACTGGGTACTCAGGGTCGATGCGGACGAATATGTCACGCCGGAGCTTGCTGCCGAGATTCGTGCCAAGTTGCCGGCCCTTGGCGCTCACATCGAAGGGGTGTACTGCAATCGCAGGATGGTATTTCAAGGCCGGCTTATCCGTTTCGGAGGAGTGTACCCCATCAGGGTATTGCGTTTGTTCCGGTTTGATTGCGGCCGTTGCGAAAACCGCTGGATGGATGAACACATCAAGGTGGCCGGGCCAACAGTGAATTTTCACGGAGACATCATCGACCACAACTTGAATACATTGAGCTGGTGGACCGCCAAGCACAACAACTACGCGAGCCGTGAAGCGGTGGACCTTCTGAACCTGCGTTTTGGTTTCATGCCGCTCGACTCTGTGGCTGGTCTGCGGATGGGGTCGCCCCCGGGTGTCAAACGCTGGGTGAAAGAGTCGGTGTACTTGCGTTTGCCTGCCGAATTTCGTGCCTTCGCCTATTTCTTTTATAGATATGTCATTCGGTTCGGTTTTCTCGATGGGCGCGCAGGGATGCTGTTTCATGTGCTGCAGGGGTTTTGGTATCGCTATTTGGTAGACGCGAAAATTAGCGAGGTCAGGCGCTATATGAAAGACCATCAATGCGATGTGAGTATTGCGATTGAGCAGGTGTTGGAGATCGAACTCCAGACCGCGATCACCCATTCAGAGCACGGGTAAACATGCTGAGGACCCTGGAATTCATCCTCCGCCATCCCCTTAATGCTGAGTGCCGGAGTACTGCCCTGATGCGGTTTTTCCGCTGGCAATTGGGTAGTCGTCTGTTGCGGGCACCTCTGGCAATGCCCTTCGTGAACGCAACCCGGTTGCTGGTTCGCACCGGGATGAGCGGCGCCACCGGCAATCTCTATACTGGGCTGCACGAGGTCGTTGAGATGGCATTCTTACTGCATTTGCTGCGCTCGGGTGAGGATTTTATCGACATTGGCGCCAATATCGGCAGCTATTCCGTGTTGGCTGCTGGTGTGCTCGGAGTCCGGACCCTGTCAGTGGAACCAGTACCTTCCACCTTTGAGAGCCTGCTCGATAATATCCATCTCAATCGGCTGCATGCGCGAGTCGAAGCGCTCAACATCGGCTTAAGTGATAAACCGGGAGAACTGGTCTTTTCCAGTTCGCAAGACACGACCAATCACATACTGAGCAATAATGAGCAGAACCCGGGTGATGCGATTCGGTTGCCGGTGAGCACTTTGAACCGTGTGGCTGGCGACTACCTGCCGGTGCTGATCAAATTGGATGTGGAGGGTTTTGAGTATCCGGTGCTACAGGGTGGCCGCGATGTGCTTGCCGCACCGAGCTTGTTGGCGGCTGTTGTCGAAACAAATGGCAGTGGCAGGCGTTACGGATACACTGATGCAATGGTTGACGATCTGATGCGTGAGCATGGTTTTACTGCCATCGGCTACGAACCTTTCCTCCGCCGACTGGATCCGCTGCCGGTGAAACAACGGTGTCACGGCAACACTATCTACGTACGTGATCTGGATGAAATCCAGATCAGGGTGCGAGATGCTCCGCAATATTACCTGGGTACCGGGGCAGCGATCTGAGTCCATGAAGCTCTCCCTCATCACCGCATGCCGTAACAGCGCCGCCACCTTGACGGACACGCTGGTGTCTGTACGGGCACAGCGGTCGGTGGACCTGGAGTATATCCTGGTGGATGGCGCATCGACGGATGGCACGGTAGGGCTGATCGAGGCGGCGGGAGGTCTGGTCTCGTGCTGGGTTAGTGAAACCGATGCGGGAATCTATGATGCCTTGAATAAAGGCATTGATATGGCAAATGGAGAAGTCGTCGGCTTTTTACATGCAGATGATGTATTTGCCGATGAGCAGGTGTTGGCGCGCATCGCGGCCAGTTTCGAGGATCCGGCGGTGGATGCTTGTTATGGTGATCTGGTCTATGTCCGCCGGGACGATCCGGAACGGGTTGTTCGTAGTTGGCGGCCTGGCGAATACCGGCGCAAGCGATTGCGCTGGGGTTGGATGCCTCCGCACCCTACGCTGTACGTGCGCAGGGCGCTTTACGAACGGCACGGCGGTTTCAATAATAATTACCGCATCGCGGCCGACTACGACTGCATGCTGCGATTGCTCTCACGGCTCGATGGGCGCGTAGTCTACCTGCCTGAAGTTTTGGTGCGCATGCGCCTTGGTGGGGCCAGTAACCACTCGATTGGAAATATATTACGCAAGTCTGTCGAGGACTACCGGGTGCTACGGGAGAATCGGGTAGGAGGAGCGGGTACCTTGGTTTGGAAGAACCTCTCGAAGTTGTCGCAGTTTGTTTCGAAGTAGTTTCTGCGAAGCGGTACGATAACCGATGTTCCGGTTGGATATTTTTGTAGTTGTATTCATCTACATCAAGGATTCCCGGGCACTTGTCAGAAGCATCCCGACTTCCATGATTGGTATGAAACATGCATAAAATGTACTGACAATTGGACTAAGCAGTGTAAAGGTATGGCTTTGATGATACTGAGAATCAGAAGATGAACTATGCCATCGGCATAATATTGCCGCTTATCCTTACGGCCTTATTGATAATGCTGTTCCGGCCGGTAGCGCTGCGTATCGGGCTGGTTGATGTTCCCGGAGACCGCAAGCATCACGAGGGCAGCATTCCCCTGGTTGGCGGGCTGGGGATTTTCTGCGCTTTTCTTTTTTCCGTATTGGTTTTTGATGTTCCCGCGAACACCTTGAGGCCCTTGTTTGCCGCATCGGCCTTGCTGTTGATCGTTGGGGTGCTGGACGACCTTCATGAACTTCAGGTCAGGGATCGTTTCATTGCCCAGATCGGCGCCATACTGCTGGTAGTGCTTTGGGGGGGCGTCAGTCTGCAAACACTCGGTAACCTCCTGGGCCCAGGGGCAATCAGCTTGGGTTTGATCGCGATTCCGTTTAGCGTCTTCAGTGCGGTGGGGGTCATGAACTCCCTTAACATGATCGATGGCATAGACGGCTTGTCCAGCGGTATTTTATTGATCCTTCTCGGCTTTCTGGGAACAACCCTGTGGGAGCATGGATACACTGCGGAACTGCAACTGGTGTTGATTCTGTTCGGGTGTATGGTGGCCTTCTTCGTGTTCAATTTTGTGATTAGATCACATGGCCGGGCATTCACGTTTCTTGGTGATTCAGGGACATTGTTTCTTGGTATCGTCATCGCCAGTTGGTTGATCCAGTACAGCCAGGCCCCTTACAACCTGTATCGACCGGTGACCGCTCTCTGGTTGTTTGCGGTTCCGATCATAGACACGGTGAGCATCATGGGCCGCCGGGTGCTCAGGGGCGAGTCCCCCTTCGAGCCGGATCGCTGGCATCTGCATCATATGCTGCAACGTCATGGCCTGGGTATCAGGGCAACCACCCTGTTGATTCTTTGCCTGCAGTTTATCCTGACAATTGTTGGCATGCTGGGTGAGTCTTACAGTATTCCGGAATACCTGATGTTTTATTCCTTCCTGGCCTTGTTTGCCTTCTATAACCTCAGTATGCGGTGGGTCGAACGCATGCCACAGGCTGGTTCGAGCGAGGTGGGTTCCATGGTGAATAAGGATGCCGCGAGATAATATACAGGGATACCAAGCATGATCGGCGGATCGATTGCCCACAGGGTTTTTTCCAGTATTTATTTTGTGAATGCCGGAGTTGGTCATGATTGACCTGCACAGTCATTTATTGCCGGGGATTGACGATGGCGCCAAGGATGACGCCACGGCAGTGGAAATGGCGCGCATTGCCTATGATGACGGTATCCACTGCATGGCATGCACCCCGCATATTTATCCTGGGGTGTTCGAAAATAACAGCGACATCATCCTTTCCGCCCGCCTACGTTTACAGGCCATTTTGCAGGAGCAAGGCATCAGCCTGCGGTTGGCCTATGGCGCGGATACCCACTTGGTGCCGGAAATGCTCGATGGCCTGAGAAACGGCCGCATTCCCACCTTGAACGGGACGCGGTATTTCCTGCTGGAACCACCCCACCATGTGGCGCCGCCTCACTTCAAGGATCACGTATTCAATGCCATGGCGGCGGGTTACACCCCTCTGATCACCCATCCGGAGCGCCTGACCTGGGCCGATGAACATTATGAGGATTTTACGGACCTGGCGCGGGAGGGGGCCTGGATTCAGCTGACAGCCGGCGCCCTGACCGGCCGTTTCGGACGTGGCGCCCGTTATCTTGCAGAACAGATGCTGGATGACGGTATCGTGCATGTCATTGCCACAGATGCACACAATCTCACTTCCCGCAGGCCCTTGCTTGCGGAGGGCAGGGAGGCGGCCGCCCGCTGGGTGGGGGAGGCCGAGGCGCAGTGCATGGTGGGGGAGCGACCCGAGGCCGTCATGAATAACCTTGATCCGGCGCGTGTGCTGCCTGCATTGGCGTTTCGGGATGACCCCCTCCCCAGGCCTTCTCGTGGTTTTATTGCCCGATTCTGGCCGTTTTAGAGGCGCCGTATGATAAGTAAGCATGCCATGCTGAAATTTCACGTTCCTAACCGGGACAGATCATTTCGCACCGCCCGCTGGGCCGTGTTGGCATTGAGTCTGTTGTTGTCCGCATGTGTAAACAAACGTCCGGACGGGATGGGAACACTGGAGTCCAATCCGAACTACTTGTCTCCGGAGATGGTAGACCTGACTTCCCCCAGGGACCAGGTGGATGAAGGACTCGTGCTTTCGCGGCAGCAGGCCGATGACTACGAGTACCGCATCGGCGAGTACGATGTATTGGAAATCGAGGTGTTTCAAGTTGAGGAACTCAGACGCAAGGCCCGGGTCAATTCCCGCGGCTACGTGTCCGTGCCGCTCATAGGCGCGGTCAAGGTCGAGGGGCTGGCTGTCGAAGAGGCGGAACAGCTTATTGCTGAAAAGCTGGCGGAAAACTACCTGCAGGATCCCCACGTAACCATTTTCATTGAGGAATACGAGAGCCAGTCATTCACCGTGGAGGGTGAGGTCAAGGATCCCGGGGTGTTTCCCATCAAAGGGCCGACCACCCTGTTGCAGGCCATCGCCATGGCGGACGGGCTTGGCCGTCTGGCTGATACAGAGAGCATCATATTATTCCGTACCGATAAACAGGGAAGGACTGTGGGCTATCTCGTGGATATCGACAGATTGCGCCTTGGAGAAGTACAGGATCCTGTATTAGCGGATGAGGACATGATTATCGTTCCGCGCGCCAACGATAAGGCGATGATAGAAAGCATTACACGCACCTTGCGCGGATTTGTCGGTTTCGGCTTGCTCTAAACCGATGGCCTACCCGGAAAAAAGCAGCCAGAACCCAGCATATGAGCGCGGTGAGCAGGGTCGCGGCAGACAGCTTGCATTGGCGGACAATGAGCAGAACCTGATTGCCTACAATCCCTCCGGCATGCCTCCGGGTGTCGAAGATGACGATGAAGTCATCAATCTCCGGGAGTATTGGCAGGTCATAAGGCGGAGGAAATGGACAGTGATCTATTTCTTCCTGTTGGCCACCATTGTTTCTGTCATCGCCACCTTTCTCATGACCCCGATTTACCGCAGCACCCTGGTATTGCAAATCGAAAGGGAGGCCGCCAAGGTGGTGGAATACCAGGATGTGACTCCGGAGGAAGTGGGAAATGCCCGGGATTTTTATCAAACCCAGTATGAGTTGCTGCAGAGCAGGACTTTGGCGCGCCGAGTAATCAGCGAACTCGGCCTGAAGGACAATGCCAGTTTCATAGGCAACACGGAAACCTCTTTCTTTGCCGGACTGTCAGCTTCCATCAAGAATTTTTTTACCGGCAAACAGGTCCAGGAGCAAGGCAGAGCCCCTGATTACGACAGCCTTTTCCTGGCCAACCTTACCGTTTCCCCGGTACGTAACTCTCGCCTGGTGCATGTGCATTTTGACAGCATCAGCGCAAGCCTGGCCGCGGGTGTCGTCAATTCTCTGGCAAAGAATTTTGTCAACTCGACCCTGGAGAGGCGCTTTGATGCCTCGGCCTATGCCAAAAATTTCCTCAATGACCGTATCAAACAGGTGCGTGCCGATTTGGAGGATTCTGAACGTGCCCTGGCGGAATACGCCCGGGAGCGGGAAATCATCGATGTGGACCAGAAGCAGGGGTTCCTGATGCAGAAGATCCGGGACCTCAATAAAGAACTGGTTGAAGCCGAGGATGAGCGCATCGACGCAGAAGCGGAATATACGGCTATGCAGGGTTCTCATGGACTGGGCCATATGCGTATGCTGGACGACCCGGTGATTCAACATTACAAGGAAACCCTGGCCGCTCTTGATTCCAGATACCAGGAGAATCTTCGTGTTTTCAAACCGGCTTATCCGACCATGATCAAGCTGGAAGGGCAGATCAAGGAAATAAAGTCCAAAATAGCCGAGGAGATCGGTCATGTTCATGCCGCCGTGGCGTCCAAATTCAAGGCGACGGTGGACAAGGAGGCGCGTATCCAGGCCAAGATGGCCGATTTGAAGAATGAAATACTGGAACTGCAGAATACGAGCACGGACTATCAAGTCCTCAAACGTGATGTGGATACCAACAGAAAGCTTTACGATGGTCTGCTGCAACGCATGAAGGAAGTGGGTGTTGCCGCCGGCATCGGCACCAACAACATCTCCATCGTAGACCCGGGTGAAGTGCCGCGTTTTCCGCACAAACCCAGCCTCAAAAAGAATCTGCTGCTGGCCATAGTAGTTGGGCTGTTTGGAGGCATCGGACTGGCCTTTCTATTCGAGCATCTGGATGATTCGATTAAATCCGCAAAGGACCTGGAATCACGACTCGGTCTGGCTGTGCTGGGAATCGTCCCACAGGTAAACAACTACAGCAGTAAGGCGGATTCTGTGGCATTGCTGACACATGAGGATCCAAAGTCATCGGCTGCCGAGGCCTATCGTTCACTGCGAACTGCATTGTCCTTTTCCACCAGTTCCGGCACGCCCAGGCTGCTGCATTTCACCAGCGCCGTGGCCGGGGAAGGCAAGACAACCACCGCCATTAGTACCGCTATCGCCTTTACCCAGATCGGAAAAGTGGTGCTGGTGATCGATGCGGATCTGCGCAATCCCAGCCTGCATAAGGAGTTGCGGTTGACCAATGAGGTGGGCTTGACCAATTATCTGGCGGGAGACCACTCACCAGCGCAGATTGTGCAGAAATCCAATGTAAAAGGTCTCTGGGGCATCACAACCGGTCCAATACCGCCAAACCCTGCCGAACTGCTATCCAGCGGCAAGATGCTGGATCTGCTCGAACAAGGCGAGGAGCGTTTTGACCTGGTGGTGCTGGACAGCCCGCCCGTACTCGGTCTGGCCGATTCCCTGATACTGGCCAACATGGGTCGCACGACAGTGCTGGTGGTGGATTCCGGTGTCACGCGACAGGGCACTATCGCCGGCGCCATGAAGCGGCTGCGTGGTGCTCAGGCCAACATATTAGGCGCGGTGCTCACCAAACTGGGCCAGGATGGTGGCGGATATGATTACAGCTACAACTATTACAACTACGAGGGTGCGGAGAATAAAAGCCATCTTAAGCTTTCAAAAAGCTAATGCTTTCTCCCGTGTTGTTGATTTCTGCAAATATTGTCTGGCTAGCACACTCGGAGTCAGCCGCGCCATTTGGCTTGAATGCATCACGATCAGATTTCCCCAGAAACATGCACATACTGCAGCATAAGAAAAATGACGGGACCCGTTAAAGATCTCTTCGCCTTTGCGCTGAATCTTTACCGCGCCCCACTGCAATATAGACCCTATGTAGGGAAAGATAAGCCTATTCCTTCAGGGTTTTCGGATTTTCTCGATGTATTGAGCAAACGAGAGGGGCATGCGGCCTGGGGTGAATTCAACGGCATTCAGGGCGCCACGATTCAGGAACTGCGAGAAGCGGGTTTCTTCCTGGTCAAACGCATTTTATTTGTAGAAGACGCAAACTACTATCGATTGTTTGGATTGGACCCGTCAACCACCACCCAGGAGATTCGCGAGCGTTACCGGTTGCTGATCGGATTGTTCCATCCCGATAAGATGCCTTTTGGTGACGAGTGGAGCGAGTTGTATGCACCGAAAATCAATGATGCGTACAACATTCTCAAGAATCCGGACAAACGCAGCCGGTACGATGAAGACATCGGTCTGTACCCACCCGTCATAGAGCAGAAAACTGATCCTGAACCCATGTTTTGGGGTGATGCAGGCAATGAGCCAGGGTCTGGTTCTGACCTTCAGGGCGGCCGGGATACTTTCTCCTTGGTTGAGGATAGTCCTTTTCATGCGGATACCCGCGAGTCACCCGAGCAGGGCGCTGCACCGATATCGTCCGAACCCCTCCGTGCAGAAACTCCCGCTGCCGGACGTGCCAGAGGCGGCTGGAAACTGTTGGCTGGCCTGTTGATACTGTCTGGTGCCGGAATCGCCTTGTGGCAGTGGCTGCCCATGAAAGATACCGTCACGTCGGTTGCTAAACCATCGGTGTCTGAGGTGGTCCGCGAAACCCCAAGCGTTTCTGAGACAATACCGGCTGTGCCGGCAGCCGATGCTACACAGAGACCTATACCTCGTTCGCTAGCAGAAAAGACCACAGAATTAGTTGATATCAGATCAGCCGCACTCCCGGGAACCGTTACTCAGAAACCCGAACTGCTCCGAGTCAAGACCGTAAAACCGGCTGAACAGGTAGCGCAAGTATCCCCCGAGCCAGTATCGCCCATACTGGAGATACCGAAGCCGGAGCAGCCGCCTCATCCAGTGGTCGTCAATACACAGCCAAAGGAGCATAAGCCGGCGGCTTTCAAACGAGCTGCAGTGGATACATCAAGGGTGTCGGAAAGTGCTGAGCGACTTGAAATAAAAACGGAAAAGCAGAAGGTAAGACCTGGTGTTCAATATCCGGAAGAACGGATCAGGCAGGCGGATATCGATTATTTATTATATCGTTTCGTTCATTCCTATCAGGAGGGCGCGATAGAGGATTTTACCGCCCTTTTCGACGTCGACGCCTTGACCAATGACGGTAAAGGCCGGGATCACATAGAGTCGTCCTATGGTGATTTTTTCAATAGTTCCAGCAAACGATCGATAAGAATCAAGGATGTGTTGTGGACGACGAAAGACCCCATGCGGGCCAATATTGCTTTTCTGGTAGAGGTATGGGTGGAGAGCAATTCCTTTTTCGATGCCAGTCAATATGCTGGAAACGCAGATATGCGTGTTGAGCTTGGCAACAAGGGTTTATTGATTACTGAGTTTCTTCACCAGGTGACTCCCAAATGACACCATCTGCCATGAAACTACTGTTTTGGCGAGGTCTCCTGGTGGGTATCGCCTTGGTCTTGACATGGCGAATAGTGCTTCTAGGTCTGTCCGAACATTTCGCTGTACGGTCTCCCATGGATACCGGGGGACGCATTGATAAGGCACTTGCCTGGAATTCAAAAAACCCCCTGGCCCTGAGAATGGCGGCCGAGCAAGCCTTGCTGGCTGATGCCGGAACCGCCATAACCCTGGCCGGCCAGGCCTTGCGGCTGAACCCTGCGGATGCCTGGGCCTCGGTAATACTCGCACAGGCTCATCTACAGCAAGGAAATGCTCAGCAGGCAGATCGTTTTGCCCAACAGGCACTGACCATGATGCCGACCCGGGTGTCCGTATTGCTCCGGCTGGCGGAATACTGGGATCGCAGGGGAGACTTGGACAAGGCGCTGAAAACCCTTGGCAAGGCATTGTCTTCCAGTCCAGAACTGGCTCGTGAGTTTTATCCGAGCCTGCTTGAACTCGCGGAGGCACCGGAGAAGCGTGAGGCCTTTCGCATCTTCACCGAAGCACCTCCCGCGTGGTGGGATGGGTTTTATGCCTATCTGGCGAAACGAGCCGTGAGCATGGAGAGCATTACCATTTTCACTCACATGCGGGGTGAATCCAATGTGCCCCTGTCTGCAGAAGAGCTAAACGCCTCCGTTGCCAGATTGATCCTGGATCGGGAATGGTCCTCTGCCTATCTGCTTTGGGTCAATGGCCTGCCGGCTGGGTTGAGACATTATCTGGGCGGGATTTACAACGGTGGATTCGAGGCAGAGATCAGCAACGA